>Ga0073902_10001735_pt1 | contig 11685 bp, 8 predicted proteins | sample KloWWTmeKNB19Kit_FD_66667 | JGI IMG/M metagenome (GOLD analysis project Ga0073902, IMG submission 66667) | Active sludge microbial communities from Klosterneuburg, Austria, studying microevolution and ecology of nitrifiers - Klosterneuburg... | ecosystem: Engineered > WWTP > Aerobic digester >...
AGGGCCGTGTCGCCCTGCGGCACGCGCACCACGGGGTGCGAAGGGTAGGGTGCGATGGCCTGCAGAGCGGCGAGGGTGCTGCGCAGGTCGTTGGGGGCGTGTTCGCCGTCGATCAGCAGCCAGTCGAATCGCGCTGTGGCGGCCACTTCGGCGAGGTAGGCGTCCGCCATGGAAAGCCACAGGCCGATCTGGGGCTGGCCTGCGGCCAGGGCGGATTTGAAGGGGTTGTGGGCGGGCATGGCGGTGCGGTGTGAAGACGGTGGTGTAGGGCAACATCATAAAAGCCCACCGTCCGCACGCTGGCGCGGTTTGCCCCGCCCGGCGCGGCGTCGTTCAGGCCGCCGAGAACACCTTGATGGCGCCCAGCAGCCGCCGTGCCTGCTCGCTCATGCTCGAGGCGGCGGCGCTGCTTTCTTCCACCATGGCGGCGTTTTGCTGCGTCATTTCGTCCAGTTGCGCCACGGCCTGCCCGACCTGCGAGATGCCGATGCTTTGCTCTTTCGAGGCCGCCGTGATTTCCGCAATGAGATCGTTCACACGGTTCACCTGGGTGACGACTTCGGTCATGGTCTGGCCGGTGCTGGCCACCAGGCGCGAGCCGCCTTCAACCTTGTCTACCGAGTCGTCGATCAGGCCCTTGATTTCCTTGGCGGCGGCGGCCGAGCGGCCTGCCAGGCTGCGCACCTCGCTGGCCACGACGGCAAAGCCCCGGCCTTGCTCGCCAGCGCGGGCTGCTTCCACGGCAGCGTTCAGGGCCAGGATGTTGGTCTGGAAGGCAATGCCGTCGATGACGCTGATGATGTCGGCGATCTTGCGGCTGGAATGCGAGATCATTTCCATGGTGGAGACCACGTTGGCGACTTCTTGCCCGCCCTTGGCCGCCACCTGCGTGGCGGTGCGGGCCAGCTCGCTGGCCTGCTGCGCAGAGTCGGAGTTCTGGCGCACGGTGGCGGTTTGCTGCTCCATGGCGGCGGCGGTTTCTTCCAGGCTGGAGGCGGTTTGCTCGGTGCGGCTGGCCAGGTCGTTGTTCGCGGCAGCAATCTCCTGGCTGGCCACCTGTACGCCCGAGACCTGCTCGTGCACATCGGCCACCAGCGACTGCAGGTTGAGCCCCGCCTGGTTGATGGCACGTGCGATCAGTCCGATGTCATCGCAGCGGTTCAGGCCGGGGTCGTCATGCGCTTCGCCGCTGGCCACCCGCTGCGCGGAAGCCAGGATCTGCGCCAGGGGCGAGGTCACTTGCGCCTCGATGAACATATCGCACAGCAACAGGCCGATGACCACGCTGGCCGCCATGCCCGCCAGCATGGCGCCTCCTAGCCCCGACAGGGCCAGGGCCGCCATCAGCACGGTGCCCAGCAGCAGCAGCGGCAGTCGCACGCGCCAGGCTGTGGGCAGCATTTGCAGGGCACTGGCCCAGCGCATCAGGCCGGTGCGCACGATCAGGCCACGGTGAAAGGCCAGGCCGCTGGCGCGACCTTCGCGGAAACGGCGGTACAAGGCTTCGGCCGCTTCGATTTCAGGGCGCGCGGGTTTGGTACGAACCGAGAGGTAGCCCGTCACCTGCCCATTGCGGCGCATGGGGGCCGCATTGGCGCGCACCCAGTAGTGATCGCCGTCCCCGCGGCGGTTTTTGACCAGCGCCGTCCACGACTGCCCCTCTTTCAGGCTGCGCCACATGTCGGCATAGGCCTCGGGCGGCATGTCCGGGTGGCGCACCAGGTTGTGCGGCTGGCCCATCAGTTCGTCGAGGTCGAAGCCACTGGTGCGGATGAACGCCGCGTTGGCGTACGTGATGTGGCTGGACGTGTCGGTGGTGGACAGCAGCGTTTCGTGGGCGGGAAAGTCGTACTCGCGTTGCGAGACGGGCTGGTTGTTTCTCATCGGGAGCCTGCGTTCAAAGTCGTGGAAGGGAGTGCTATGTCGTACAGGCTTGCCGGTACACGGTGCTATTGAATGCCGGTAGTGATTCCCAATGGTTGTCAGGGGTTTTTGTCCGAATCTGCGAAGCGGCCGGGGCAGGGAGGGAATCTTTGAAGGGGCCGCGAGGACGGTCGCCGCCAGCTGCGGCGGGGGCCGAGGCTGTGTTGGCGGGCCGGAACGCGCGCGGCTGTGCTGCCGCGCGGGGAGGGATAAAGAGAAAGCGCGGAGGTTGGTTCAGCCCGCCAGCGCTGCCTTTACCGCAGCGGACACCTGGCCCATGTCGGCCTTGCCCGCCAGGCGAGTTTTGACCACGCCCATGACCTTGCCCATGTCGCCCTGGCCCTTGGCGCCCAGTTCGATCACGATGGCTTGCACGGCCACGGCTGTTTCCTCGGCCGACATGCGCTGGGGCAGATAGCCCTGCAATACGGCCATTTCGGCTTTTTCCTTGTCCGCCAGGTCCTGGCGGCCCGCGCCCTCGAAGGCAGCGATCGAGTCCTTGCGCTGCTTGACGAGCTTGTCGACGATGGCGACCACGGCCGCATCGTCGAGTACCACGCGCTCGTCCACCTCTTTTTGCTTGCAGGCGGCCAGCAGGCCCCGGATGGTCAGCAGGCGCTCACTGTCCTTGGCGCGCATGGCGGTTTTCATGTCTTCGGTGATCTGGTCCTTGAGGCTCATGGCGGCTTCCTTTTGTGGGTTAGGCAGAGGTGTCGGGTTTGCACAAAGCCCCTCTGGCTAGGCGCAGCGCCGCAGACAGTAGTGTTGCTACGGCAAGGCGTTGTAACGACGCCAGAGGGGCTTTGTGCAGACCCAAAAAAACAAAAACCCGCGCTTGGCGTCCCTAGCGCGGGTTGGGACCTGTGGTGACAAGTCCAGGTTCCAAGCAGAGCCTGGAGCCGAAGATCAGTACATCTTCTTGGGCAGCTGCATGCTGCGAATGCGCTTGTAGTTGCGCTTGACGGCGGCTGCCTTCTTGCGCTTGCGCTCGGCGGTGGGCTTTTCGTAGAACTCGCGGGCACGCAGGTCGGTCAGCAGGCCCAGCTTTTCGATGGTGCGCTTGAAACGGCGCAGGGCAACGTCAAAGGGCTCGTTCTCTTTTACACGGATGGTGGTCATTAGCTAATGGTTTCCAAAAATTTTGCCCGCAGAGGGTCTTGGGGAGATCGGGCCTCAAGACCTTGCGTGGCGGTGTTCCCCGTCTGTAACTAGTATTTGGCCGACGGGGCGATGCCAGCAAAGCCGGACATTATAGCGCTTGTTCGGCGGGTGTCCAGGCATCAAGCGGCAGGCAACGCTTGCGCGCACGCATGTGCACTGGCCCAGGCCCACTGAAAGTTATAGCCCCCCAGCCAGCCGGTGATGTCCACCACCTCGCCAATGAAGTACAGGCCGCTTTGCGCCTTGCTCTCCATGGTTTGTTGCGACAGGGCGCGCGTGTCGATGCCGCCCAGCGTGACCTCGGCCTTTTTATAGCCCTCGGTGCCGGTGGGCGTGAGCTGCCAGTGCGCCAGTTGCTCTGCCAGCCGCGCCAGGGCCTTGTCCGAGGCCTCGGCCACGGGGCGTTGCCAGTCGCTGCTTTGTGCGGCCCAGGCGTCGGCCAGGCGGCTGGGCACCCACTGGGCCAGCTCGTTGGCCAGCAGCTTGCGTGATCGCAGCTTGGCCTGCGCCAGCGCGGCGGGCAGGTCGACCCCGGGCGCAAGGTTGATGGACAGCGGCGTGCCCTCCTGCCAGTAGCTGGAGATTTGCAGCACCGCCGGGCCCGACAGCCCCCGGTGCGTGAACAGCAGGTCTTCGTCGAAGGCCATGCGTGTTTTTCTTTTGCTGCCGGGCCGCCCCAAGGCAAAAGCGGCCCCCTCGGGGGGCAGCGACCCGCGAAGCGGTGGAGCGTGGGGGCCTTCCTGAATTCCCGTGCTGATTTGCACGGGCAGCGCCAGGCCGGAGAGCTGCGCATAAGGCGCCCAGGCGTCGCCGTCGAAGGTGAGCGGCACCAGGCCAGGGCGGCGTTCGATGAGCGGAATGCCGAACTGCTGCGCGAGCCGGTAGCCCCAATCGGTGGCGCCGATTTTGGGAATGGACAGCCCGCCTGTTGCCACCACCACGCTGCGCGCCTGCACCGTGCCGCGATCAGTATCAATTTGGTAGCTGCCAGCGCTTGTATCGTCTGCCCTAGAGGCCTGGACTTGGGGTTTTGCCAAAAAGACTATTCTTTTGACACTGCAGGGTTGCCAGTGCGTCACGCCCCCTGCGCCGCATTCGGCCAGCAGCATGGCGATGATGTCCTCGGCCGAACGGTCGGCAAACAACTGGCCTTTGTGCTTTTCGTGGAACGCGATGCCGTGCTTTTGCAGCAGGGCGATGAAGTCTGCCGGGGTATAGCGTGACAGGGCTGAGCGGCAGAACTGCGGGTTTCGCCCCACAAAGTATTTGTGCGGGGCCGTGGGGTCGAGGTCGCGGTTGGTGAAGTTGCAGCGCCCGCCGCCCGAGATGCGGATCTTCTCGGCCACCTTGTCGGCATGGTCGATGAGCAGCACCTTGAGGCCGCGCTGGCCCGCCTGGCCTGCGCAGAACAGGCCGGCCGCACCGGCGCCAATGACTACGGCATCAAATTCATGCATTAAAAATGGCTGTAGCGCTCATCAATAAAGCGCAAGAAGCTATGAAAATAAGAGTGAATGGGCGCGGGGCGACCCACGGAGGCCCCGAGGCCCGGGGGCGCTGCCTAGGAGGCGATCGGACTTGGGGCGTCGAAAGCGAAAACCGAAGGTTTCACCAAAATCGGCCCCAGCGAGGACAGTTTTTGCCGGATTTGCAGCCCCATAGCCCGGCTATGGGGTAAAAAGACGGTGAAAAATGGACCGCTGCGGCCGATTTGCAGCCGACGATTCCCAAGTCCGACAGCCTTCTAGTGTAGTGGGCTGCGTGCGGGTCAGCGCGCCGCCACCGCGCTGTGCGGGGCCAGGGTGGCCAGCGCCTGCACCACGTTGCCCACCACGATGATGGAGGGGCTGCCCAGCCCCGCCATCTCAATGGTGGCCGCCAACTGGTCCAGTGTGCCGACGGCGTGGCGCTGGCTGGGCAGGCTGGCGTTCTCGATGATGGCCACGGGCGTACCCCCGGGCAGGCCCGCGAGCAGTTCTTGCTGGATGTGCGCCGCGCTGCCCACGCCCATGTAAATCACCAGGGTGAGGCGCGCGTCGCGTGCGGTCGTGGCCAGCAGTCGCCAGTCGGGGCCGGAGTGGCCCGGCTTGGCGTGTCCGGTGATGAACACCACGCCGTGTGCGTGTTCGCGGTGCGTCAGTGGTACGCCCACGGCGGTGGGCCCGGCCAGGCCCGCCGTAATGCCGTTGATGACGCGGGTTTCAATGCCTGCCGCGCGCAGGTGCTCGACTTCCTCGCCGCCCCGGCCAAAGATGAACGGGTCGCCCCCTTTGAGGCGCACCACCGTCTCTCCCTCCTGCACGGCCATGCGCATGAGTTTTTCGATGAACTCCTGTGGCGTGCTCTTGCAGCCACCGCGCTTGCCCACGCGGACGATGCGCGCCGTGGGCGATGCATAGGCCACGATGGCTTCGCTCACCAGGTCGTCCACCAGCAGCACCGTGGCGGACTGGATCGCCTTGAGGGCTTGCAGCGTCAGCAGGTCGGGGTCGCCCGGGCCTGCGCCCACCAGGGTGCAGGTGCCCAAGAGCTCGTGGCCGGGGGTGGGATGGTGAGGAAGGGTCATTGGGGCCTATCGTGCGATCTGCTGGACGAGACGCAAGATATGTTCCACCTGCCGTGCGATGGGTTCGGGCACGGGCAGCTCGCCGCTGAGCACAGCGCGCGTGTAGGCCGCCGTGCTGGCAGCGTCGGTAGTGGGGGGCAGTGTGGGCAGCGTGGTCAGCGGGCCGCCCTGGGCTTCCTGCAGGCGCACGGCGCGCCCGGAGAGAAAGCCATCCATCTGCGGCGTGCGGCGCGGATCGGCCACGGGCTCGCCTTCGGTGCCACGCAGCAGCATGGCGTCGGAGCCCGTGAGGGCAATGGTGGCGGCCATCGACTCGGCGTATTCGGGGTGCGTGTAGCTGCCCACGATGAGGCTGTCGCCCGCCACGGGCGAGAGCGGGTCCATGAGCTTGACGAGGCTGTGGGCGCTGTTGCGCAGGCCCAGTGTGCGGCGCACGTCCAGCAGGCGCTCCAGGCCCGGCAGCAGCAAGGCGGTGGGCGCGAAGGCCACGTGACCGGGTTCGATCTCGTCCAGCTCTTGCATGGGGGCAATGTCGAGTGCGGCCAGCACGTCCTGGCTGGAGACGCGGCGGTCTTCCGTGGCCGTGCCGTGCACCAGCACGGGCAGGCCGTTGCGGGCCAGCAGCAGGGCCAGCAGCGGGGTGAGCACGGGCAGTTTGCGCGCACCGTTGTAGCTGGGAAGCACCACGAGCGGGCGGGCGCTGGCGGGCAGCATCTCCAGGCGCTCGTGTACGGCGTCGAGGAAACCCGCCATTTCTTCCGGCGTTTCGCCCTTGATGCGCATGGCGATACAGAAGGCGCCGACTTCAAGGTCGCTGGCCGTGCCGTCAAGCACCTGGCCCATCAGGTCGGTGGCCTGGTCGCGCGGCAGGTTGCGCGCACCCACTTTGCCGCGTCCGATCACTTTGAGGTATTGGCTAATGCCCATGGGTCTGACGCCTGTATTGGTGTGGGGAGCGCATTGTCGTGCAAGTGCAGCCGCGCTGCAGCGCGTGCTGCGCAGGGGGAGTGCGCTGGTCGGGTACAGCGCCGGATTGGAGCCGTTTCATGAAGCTTTGGCCGGTGTCGTGCGCACCAGGCGTTTGAGTTCGGGCAGGCACGATCCACAGTTGGTGCCGCAGCGCAGTTGGCCCTGCAGGGCAGACAGGCGCTCGCTGTCGCTGCCTGCGCAGGCGGCCAGGGCCCCGGTAATGGTGGCAATGCTCACGCCAAAGCAGCCGCATACCTGTCGACCCTGGGCCTGGCTGGCGCCGCGCAGGGCGGCCGGGGCCTGTGCGCCGGGCGCCAGCAACTGGCGGCCATAGGCCCCGGCCGGCAGCCCCTGCACCAGCAAGGTGCCGATCCAGGCATCGGCCCGGGTGTCACCGCCCAGCAGCATGGCGGCCAGCGTGGCAGGGCCTTCTCCGCGTTCCAGCCGGGCACTGCGGCGCTGGCCGTGGCGGCGATCCCGGTAGCGCAGGGCATCCTGGCTGTCCAGGCCCAACAGCGCTTCAATGCGTTCGAGCAGCGCCTCGGGCGGGGCATCGTGTGCAGCGGCCCGCAGCAGCACGCCGGTGCGCGGTGCGCAGGCCGCGCCGGGCTGCACGGGGCTGGAGAAGGGTACGCACAGGGCGAACGGGAACGCGTCCATCAGCGCCGCCATGGCGTTGCGTGTGGCCAGGGCCTGATCCGCAGGCAGCCAAGCGCGGGCCACCAGGCGCCAGGGGAGTTCGGCCTTGAGCACCTTGACGGCCGCGTGCTTGAGTTCGGGTTGTTTTGAGGTGGGGCAGAAGGCGGGTGTGGTGAGCGCATTGACCCCCGCCAGACGCATGCCGGTAGAGGTATGCCCGCCCAGGTATTCGCTGCCCCAGTGCATGGCCAGGAAAACCTGCTCTGGCGCCATTTCTTCGCTGGACTGCACGGGCACCACGATGCTGCCGCGCACGCTGGTGATGTAGGCCAGGTCGCCGTCCTGTAGGCCTTGGTGGGCCATGTCCTGTGGGTGCATTTGCACGGCGGGTTCAGGTGCATGGCCGAACAGGCGGGCCAGCGTGCCGGTGCGGCTCATGCCGTGCCACTGGTCGCGCAGGCGGCCGGTGGTCAGGCTGAAGGGATAGCGCGCGCTGCGCGGCTCTGCCACGCCCCGGTATTGCAGCGCCACGAAGCGTGCGCGCCCGTCTGGGGTGGGGAAGATGCCGTCTTCGTACAGCCGGGCCTTGCCTGTGTCGGCCGTTTCTGCGTAGGGCCACTGCTGCGGGCCTTGCGTGTCGATCAGTGCGTAGCTCAGGCCGGTGATGTCGAGGTCGCGCCCGCGCGTGCTCTCGCGGTGCTCGTTCCAGATGGCCTCGGCGCCGGTGTCGTCTTGTGCCGTGGGGTAGGGGAACAGCGTGGGCAGGCCGGGGCGCAGCTGCGCTTCAAGTCGGTGCGCGAACTGCACCGCGATCTGCCAGTCGTGCCGCGCCTCGCCGGGGGTGGGCACGGCGCTGCGCACGCGCGAGATGCGGCGTTCGCTGTTCGTCACGGTGCCGGTCTTCTCGCCCCAGGTGCTGGCGGGCAGCAGCAGGTCGGCATAGCCGCAGGTGGCGGTGGTGGCAAAGGCGTCTTGCACCACCACGAACTCGGCACGCTGCAGGGCGCGGCGCACCGTGGCCTGGTCGGGCATGCTTTGTGCCGGATTGGTGCAGGCGATCCACAGGGCCTTGATCTCGCCGTCGGCCGCAGCCTGGAACATTTCCACAGCGGTCTTGCCGGGGCGTGCAGGCACGTCGCTCACGCCCCACAGCGCGGCCACCTCGGCGCGGTGCGCGGGGTTGGCCAGATCACGGTGGGCGGACAGCAGGTGGGCCATGCCGCCCACCTCGCGCCCGCCCATGGCGTTGGATTGGCCGGTGAGCGAGAGCGGCCCCGCGCCGGGCTTGCCGATCTGCCCCGTGGCCAGGTGCAGATGCACCAGCGCGGCGTTCTTGGCCGTGCCGCTGGTGCTCTGGTTCAGGCCCTGGCAGTACAGGCTGAGCGTGGGTGTGCGGGGCCGCGCTGCGCCGCCCTGCAGTCCGGCGAACCAGCGTGTGGCGGTGAGCAGGTCATGTGCGCTGATGCCGCATTCGAGCGCTACGCGCTCGGGCGTGCATTCGGCAATGTGCGGCTGCAGTGCTTCCAGGCCCGTGGTGTGGGCGGCGATGTAGGCGCCATCAAGCCAGCCCTCGCGCTGCATCAGGTGCAGCATGCCGCCGAGCAGGCGCACATCGGTGCCGGGCTGCAGGGCCAGGTGCAGGTCGGCCACTTCGGCCGTGTCGGTGCGGCGCGGGTCGGCCACGATGATCTTGAGTTGCGGGTTGCTGCGCCGGGCGTCTTCAATGCGGCGAAACAGCACCGGGTGCGCCCAGGCCGTGTTGCTGCCAATGATGAACAGGCACTGTGCGTGCCGCAGGTCGTCGTAGCAGGCGGGCGGGGCGTCGGCGCCCAGCGTCTGCTTGTAGCCCGCCACGGCGCTGCTCATGCACAGGCGCGAGTTGGTGTCGATGTTGTTGGTGCCGATCAACCCCTTGGCGAGTTTGTTGAAGACGTAGTAGTCCTCGGTCAGCAGCTGGCCCGAGATGTAGAAGCCCACGGCATCCGGTCCGTGCGCGGCGATGGTGCGGGTGAAGCGCTCGGTGGCCAGGTCCAGGGCCGCATCCCAGCCGATGGCCTGGGGCGCCGCATCGCGTGTGGCGCGCTGCAGGGGCTGGAGCAGGCGGGTTTGCAGCGTGACGGTGTGGCTGGCGGTGTGGTGCAGGCTGGCCCCCTTGCTGCACAGGCGGCCAAAGTTGGCCGGGTGGTCGGGGTCGCCGCGCACGCCGGTGATTTGCGGGCCCTGGCTTTCGATGATGACGCCGCAGCCCACGCCGCAGTAGGGGCAGATGGAGCGGGTTTCGCGCAAGGGCGTGGCGGGCGGTTCGGAGGGCGTGTGGGGCATGGCGGTGTTTTGTGTTCGGTGCTGTGCCGGACACCATGCAAGCCTTGTGCCCGGACGTCAGCCTTGCCTGTGCAGGAAGCCCAGCAATGCCACGACCGTGACCGCCAGCACCAGTGCCGTGGCGCGCCAGAACACCAGCGGATTGCGCTCGGCCAGGGGCGTGCGTGCGCGGGCCAGGGTGGCTGCGCCGGGTTGGTGCAGTTCGTGCACGAACTCGGACAGCTCGGCCTGGCGTTTGAGCGGGTTGGGGTGCACCGCGCGTTCCAGCACGGCATCGATCCAGGCGGGAATGGGGCGGCTTTCGTCGTGCAGCGCGCTGGCATAGCGCAGCCGCAGGAGGGCGGCGCGGGTGCGCAGGCCCGCCACCTGGGTGCCGTAGGGCAGGCGCCCGGTGAGCATTTGATAGGTGATGACGCCGAGTGAAAAAAGATCGGATTGCGGTGTGCCTGGCCCGCCCCAGAAATACTCGGGTGCGGTGTATTGCACGGTGCCCAAAATGGCATCGCTGCCACCGTGCACCGCCGTCTCGGCCAGCCCGGCCACGTGTACCGCACCAAAGTCGATGATTTTCACCGTGCCCGTATGGTCGATCATGATGTTCTCGGGGCGCAGGTCCTGGTGCAGCATCTCCATGCGGTGAAAAGCCTGCAGGCCGCGTGCGATCTGCACCACGATGTCGCGCACCTCGGCAAGCGCGGGGCGGGGGTGGTCGATCATCCACTGCGCCAGCGTCTGGCCCTGCACATGCTCTAGTGCAACAAACAGGTGCTCGCGCCGGTGGGTGTTGAGCACGGCCCGCAGCACATGGGGGCTGTGAATGCGGCGGGCAATCCATTCCTCCAGCAGAAAGCGGTCAAGGGCGTCCTCGTCGCTCTGCAGGTCGATGGAAGGGGTCTTGAGCACCACCTGTTCGCCGCTGTCCGGGGCCATGGCCAGGTAGATGTGGCTGCGGTGGCTGGCGTGCAGTTCGCGCACGATGTGGTAGCCGTCTAGGGTGTCGCGCGGGGCCAGCACGGGCGGCAGGCGCAGGGCGGCGCGCTGGCGCTGCAGTTCGCTGCTGTCCTGCAGGGGCAGTGCGTCGATGCGCACCACCTGCAGCGTCAGGTTGTCGGGGCTGCCCCGGTGCAGTGCCTCGGCCACGAGGGCGCGTGCGGCCTGGTCCAGGTCGCCCGCGTGGTCCTGCAGCATCTGGATGATGAAGGGGGCGGGCACATGCTCGTGCACGCCATCCGTCGCCAGCACGAAGGTGTCGCCAGGCTCGACGGGCAGCGCGCGGTAGTCGATGTCGAGCTGGGAGTGAAAGCCCATCGCACGGGCCAGGTGGCTATGGCCGCCGGGCAGTTGCACACGATGGTCTTGCGTGAGCTGCTCCAGCGCCTTGCCCTGCACGCGGTAGATGCGCGCATCACCCACATGGAAAAGGTGTGCAGTGGCCGACTTGATGACCAGTGCGCTGAGGGTGCACACGTGGCCCCGATCGGCATCGAAGCGGTGGGGACCATTGCGGTCTTGCGCGTACAGCCAGTAGTTGGTGGCGGCCAGCACGCACTGCACCGAGCGGCGCACGCTCCAGGCGTCGGACGTGCAGTAGTAGTCCTGCAGCAGCGCATGCACAGCGGCTGCACTGGCAATGTGACTGACATCGCTGCTGCTGATGCCGTCGGCCAGCGCCAGCGCCACGCCCTTGCTGACCAGGGCCGGGCCTTCGGGGACGCAGGCACCATGGAAATCCTGGTTGATCTCCTGGTGGCCCTTGTCCGAATGCTGACCGATGCGCACGCGCAGGGTGTCGGCCACTGGTCAGACCAGCTTGCGCTTGGGGGCCGTGCGGATGTGCGTGACGTAGAGCGTGAGCCCGGTAAACGCCAGACCGCCGACCAGGTTGCCCAGCACCACGGGGATTTCGTTCCAGAGGAAGTAGTCGAGGATGGAGAAGTTGCCACCCATCATCAGGCCCGAGGGGAACAGAAACATGTTCACCACGGAGTGCTCGAAGGTCATGGCAAAAAACACCATCACCGGCATCCACATGGCGATGACTTTGCCGCTGACGGTGGTGGAAATCATCGCCCCCACCACGCCGGTGGAGACCATCCAGTTGCACA
>Ga0073902_10001746_pt1 | contig 11662 bp, 10 predicted proteins | sample KloWWTmeKNB19Kit_FD_66667 | JGI IMG/M metagenome (GOLD analysis project Ga0073902, IMG submission 66667) | Active sludge microbial communities from Klosterneuburg, Austria, studying microevolution and ecology of nitrifiers - Klosterneuburg... | ecosystem: Engineered > WWTP > Aerobic digester >...
CTCGATGCCCTCGATGGTGTGCCACACGTTGAACCCGCGCGCGGCATGGGCGAGGATCCAGCGCATATTCGGATACCGCTCGGCATACCCCCGGATGGAAGCCTGGTTGACCGGGTCGGCTAATGCCCGGTCACGGACCATGTGCATGGTCACAGTCAAGCCAAACTCGTCGGCCAGCGCCGCCTGCCATTCCGGGAAGAAGTCCTCGATCCGCGCCTTCCAGGTCGGGCCCTCGACCGACGCCATCACGTGATAGGGCTTGAGCCCGACCACCCGCCCCCGATTCAGTTCAGCCCGCAACGCGTCACGATCCATCTCCGGCCAGACCAGCATCTGACCCAGCGCGGTGAAACCGGGCGGCGCGGCCGCGCACTCGGCGATGACGAGTTCGGTATTCGCATTTCGATCCCCGCCAAAGGCCAGTCCGAAGAACAGCCCGCCGATGGCGCGCGAGCCGTGCAGTTGATCCATGTAGCCTCGGTATGCCGCAAGGCCGTGGCGCGCGGGCAGGCCCGCCAGATAGCCCGGCACCGGCGCGGGCGCATAGTGGGCGGTGTCCATCAGATGGGCGTGCGCGTCGAAGATGCGATCCGGCAGCATTGGATTCACGTGCCGGTCCATGACCAGTTGATCGGCCTCAGTCCACGAAAAATGGGTGTCGATTGGCATCACTACCACTCCGTTTCCGAGACGAGTACTTATGACAGCGGCTGGCTGCGCGGCTTGCCACCCTGGCGCGGAAACTGATGGGGCGTGGCCGAGACCTTGCGCATCAGGATCAGTGCGCGCTGGTCGCTCAGCCCGGGCAGGGTCACCGGGGCCACCTCGACCAGCTCGCCCCCCAGGGCCTCGATCGCGCCGCGGGCGACCCGGGCTTCGGCGCCAGCATCGCTGCCCTTCATCGCCACGGCGATCCCGCCAACCTTGACAAAGGGGAGCATGTATTCGACGAGGGTGGCCAGACCCGCCACGGCCCGCGCCACCACCGCGTCATAACGCTCGCGATGCTCGGCTTGCAGGCCCGCTTCCTCAGCCCGCGCGTGCATCACGCCAATGCCCTTCAGGCTGAGCTGGGTGATGACCTCGGCGCAGAACGTGAGTTTCTTGGCCGTGCTGTCCATCAGCCGCACCCGCAGCTTCGGGCGGGCGATCTTGATGGCAATCCCCGGAAGCCCGGCGCCCGTGCCCAGATCGAGGATGTCACCGCCATTCGGCAGGGCCTTGTCCAGCGCGGGCACAACCGTGAGCGCGTCGACAAAATGGCGCATCAGAATGCCCTCATCGTCGGTGATGGCAGTGAGATTGAAGCGGGCGTTCCACTCCAGCAACAAATCTCGGTAGTGGCAGAACGCCAATGCCTGGCTGCTGTCGAGCGGCACACTCGCGGCGGCCGCGCGCTGCTGCAGGCGCTCGGAAAACTCGGCCGGAGCAAGCCTGGGGGCGGGTTCTGAGACAACAGTCATTCTGAGAGAGTGTACCAGACGGAGCCGATATCTATCCGCAGATTCCGCAGATTCGCGCAGATTTGGGTGACTTTGGATTCCAATTGCATGCCTACAGGCCAATCTGGGTGAATCGGCGTAATCTATGGACAAATAGACCCCAAAGTGGCTCGACTTAAGTCAGATGGGCAATCAGGGATCCACGGTCCCATAGCCAGGCCGTAAAATAGGACGACCCCATGACAGACGCATCCACGACGCTGGCGGCATCGCCCGCTCCTCCTCCCATGAATCGCACCGTCGAGATCTTCGCCATCGGCAACGAATTGCTGGTCGGCCAGGTGCTCGATACCAACTCGCACTGGCTGATCCGCCAGATCACCGCGCTCGGCGCCCAGGTGCGCCGGGGCATGATCCTGCGCGACGAATACGACGAGATCGAGGATGCCTTCCGCAACGCGCTGCGCCGGCGCCCCCGCTTGATCATCACCACCGGCGGCCTCGGCCCGACCGACGATGACATGACCTTTCGGGCCATCGCCCGGGCCTACAAGCTTGAGCAATATGAGCACCCGCTCGCCCTAGAAATGGTCCGCAAACGCTACGAGTACATCGCCACCATCCGCCCTGGCTACAGCGCTGAGCTGAACGAGTCCCGGCGCAAGATGGCGCTCTTCCCGGTCGGGGCAGAACCGCTCTTCAACCCCAACGGGGCAGCGCCCGGCCTGGTCATGGACCTGCCGGCCGGCGATGGCGAGATCACCACCCTGGTCAGCCTGCCAGGCGTGCCTTCCGAAATGAAGGAAATTTTCACGACCTCGATGCAGACCGTGCTCGCGGCCACGATTGGCGCGGGCGGCCATGTCGAGCGGACCATCGTCCTTGATCGCGGCGACGAATCGCGCATCGCCGATTTGTTGCGCCAGGTGCAGGCCGACCATCCCACGGTCTACGTCAAGTCGCGCGGGCAGAAACTGGACGATGGCCTGCGCCTGACCGTGGTGTTATCCAGCGGTGGAGAGAACCTGGCCATCGTCCGCGCCGATAACGAGGCCGCCGAAAAAGACGCCGTCGCCGGCCTGGAAGGGTTGGGGTATACGATCTTGCGCGTCGTGGAGGGCTAGCTGTCCAAAGAAGTGATTGGCGAGGTCACCATCCCCGCGCTTCGCGCGGGGATGGTGACCTCGCCATACATTTTTCGGATGACGGTCTACAATCTGCCCAGAGGTAAACACGATGTCCGACACCCCAAAACCCAACAACCCCATCAGCCGCTTTCTGAGCGATGAACAGGACCCCGGCGCAGCCGCCCAGGTCTTTGAGAAGGTCTCGCAACTGCTCACGGCCGGCGAGGAGATCGCCTATATCGCGGTCGAAAAGCCGCTCGTCTCCCTTTCCCCCGACAGCGTCGTGCTGACCAACAAACGCTTCATCGTCTACCAGCCCAAGCTGTTCGGACGGGTGGAGTTTGAGGACTACATCTGGCGCGATCTGCACTCGGCCGAGCTCGTCGAAGGCGTCATCAACTCGCGCTTTCTGGTCCAGACGACGGCGGGACTGCCCCTGACCGTCGAGAATCTGCCCAAGGTCCAGGCGCGCAAGATCTACGCCTTTGCCCAGCAGATGGAAGAGTTCGTCCGCGAGGAGCGCCGCGTGCGGGAGATGGAGGAGAAGCGGGCCGCCGCCGGCGGGATCAATATCGGGGCCGCCGGCGCAGCGGCGGCGGCGAGCCAGGCCGCGATGCAGCCCCCGCCCCCGGCCAAGGAAGACCCGGTCCAGATTCTGGGCAAGCTCAAGCAGATGCTCGATCAGGGCCTGATCACTGCCGACGAGTACAACGCGAAGAAGAAGGATCTTATCGCGAAGATGTAGCGTTTGCGGGGTAGCCGAAGGCAATGCCTTCGGCTACCCCGCTCTCCGGAATGGATAGCCCCGGCGACGCCGGGGATATCCATTCCGGAAATATCAACTATTTGATCTCATACTTCTCGGCCAGCATCGGGACGTACTTTCCCTCCGCGAAGCTATAGAAGAAGAGCGGGGTGTAGAGCCACGGGTTGTTGACCGAACCCAGCCCAAGCGGAATATTGTCCGTCGCAAACACATTGAAGTGCCCCTTCGGCGGCGCGATGTACGGATAGCTCGTCGTGAAGATCTTCTTGGTGTTGGTCGCCGACGGCTTCAGAATCCCCTCGATGAGCATCCACGTGGTGGGCGAGTCATTCTGGTTGTTCACGTAGATCGGGTCGGTGAACGGCAGCCAGCCCGTCACACGCGTCTTCGTATCGATGGGATCGTTGAAGTAGCGCTCGAACAGGGTAACGACCGGCAACTGGTCGTTGAAGATCTGAGCCACGGTCGCCACATAAGGCTTTTGCGCCTCGGGGTCGAAGCCGTCGCCCATTTTGTCAACCAGGTCCTTGATGTTCACTTCCTTGCCGTCGGCAGCCTTCTGCACCCACGGCCAGTTCATCCCGCGCGAGCCCTCGGGGTTGGTCGGGTTGTTCTTCCCGCCGATGCCGTCGCGGATGTTGTAGTCGTACGAGCTCAAGGGATGCGGGAAACCAAAGCGGAATCCGATATCCATCGAGATCTGGAAGGTCCCCTTGGCGGCGACTGTGTTTCGCTCCGCGGACGGATAACCGCGCACGGTCAGCTTGATGCCAAACTTCTTGAGCTGCAGCGCGGTGTTCTCAGCCGCGTTGAAGTAGTCGATGAAGTCCTGCGGGACGATCATCTCGTACTCCATCTTCTTGCCCTTGTCGTCGACCCAGATCCCGTCGGCGCCCTTGGTGAAGTTGAGGCCCTTGAGCAGCGCCTCGGCCTTGGCCGGATCATAGGCATACGTGTTGAGTTTGCCAATCAGGTCGGCGGGCAGCCAGGTCGGGACGGCCAGATCGGAGAAGCCAGCCATGTACTTGATTCCGACGGCGCTCTCGCCAAGCGCGGCCTTGGCCACTTCGGCCCGGTTGATGGCATAGGCGAAGGCCTGGCGGACTTCCTTCTTGCCCAACGGATATACGTCATTGTTAAAGTACATCCCGCCGCCGCCGCTTGACGCAAGACGGATGATCTTCATGTAGTCGCCGACGGCCAGGATGGACTTCTCGGCCTCGGGCGGATACGCGTTCGAGCTGTAGTCCAGCTCGCCCGACAGATACAGTGGAATCGAATCCTTGGTCTCGCCCGCGTAGACCAGGATCGAATCAAAGCCGATCTTGTCCGCGTTGTAGCCGTTCGGATTCTTCTTCAACGTCAACTGCGCCTCGGTCACGCTCTTCGGGTCGATGTTGAACGGGCCCGAGACGACCGCCTCGGCCGGGCGGAACTTGCTCAGGTCATCCAGGTAGGCCTTGCCGGCATCGCCTTTGCGGTCGACGTTGTCCTTGCGTAGCGTGGCGGCCTGGTCCATGAACTTGGCGAACTGCGAATAGGCCCGGATATTGTTCGAGCGCAGCAGGCTGCGCAACAGGGCCGGGCCGGGCCGGGTGATCTTGAATTCGACGGTCGTGTCATTCACGGCCACGACATCCGCGATCTGGGTCCAAATCGAGTCGCTCTGGGCCCAGAACACGTTGTAGGTGCCAACGATGTCCTTGGCTGTGTAGGCCGAGCCGTCGCTCCACTTCAGGCCCTTCTTGAGGGTGATCGTCAGGGTGTTCTTGACCGGCAGCGGGGTCGGAACCGGCGCGGCGGTTGGCTTCGGAACGTCCGGCTTGGGCGCATCAGTCGGCTTGGGGGCCGCCGTCGGCGCTGGCGCGGCGGTCGGCGGGACAGCGGTGGGCTTGGGCGCTTCGGTGGGCTTCGGCGCCGCGGTCGGGGTCGCCGAACCGCAGGCCGCCAGCAGCAGGCTGAGGGCGACGGCGGTGAGTGCAAAACTCTTGAGTTTCATATGCTCCTCCTCTTGGAGTGATTGGTGGGGCGGGTCGGCGAAATGTCGGTCCGCAACGTTAAACATTCCAACAAGACATTTTCCGGGAGCGTCATACCCGGCTTCGCCGGGTATGACGCTCCCGGAGCAAGGTCTGTTGGCATCTCTTAATGCTGGGAACGGCGAATGAGAATCACCAGCACGACAATAAACAGTATACCCACGAACAGCGAAGCGATGCTGATCACATGTTCAGCTGTATCCGGCTGTGTGACCAGAGCAAGGACGCCCGAAGCCACGATGATAAACACCGCGACCTGGAACCACACCCGGCCGATCTCGGGGCTGATCATGTCCGCTATACGCCCTGGCGCAGGCGGGGATTGAAGACTTCCTCGAGCGCGCGCATGATCCACACCAGCCCGATTTGGAGGGCCACGATAGCGGCGATCGGGGTGATCACCCCCCAGGCGGCCTGAGCGTTATAAATCGCGCCCTTGGCCTCGGCCAGGCTCAGCATTACCCCCCAGTTGGTGCTGCTGAACGGGATGAAACCCAGAAAGACCAGGCTGGTCTGGTAGTAGATGGCGTAGATCATGGTGCTGACCAGCGCAATGGCCACGAACGACATCATGTTGGGCAGCATCTCGCGAAAGATGATGTGCCTTGCCCCGAGGTCCAGCATCGAGGCGGCCTCAATGTAGTCGCGCTTCTTGAGCGACAGGACCACCGTGCGCACCTGGCGGGCCAGCGATGGCCAGCCCAGGATGGCAATGATGATCGCCAGCATCCAGGGCTCTTGAAGTTTCAGCGTTGTGGCCAGGATGGCCAGCAGGGGAAATCTTGGAATCGTCAGCCATAGCTCGATAAAGCTGACCAGCAGGCCGTCGATCCGCCCGCCAAAGTAGGCGGCCGCCGAGCCAATGGCCACCGCAACCAGGGTCTCGAGCACGCCCGTGATGACGGCGATCAGGATGATGTCCTTCCCGCCCGCCAACAGCAGGGAGAAGTTGTCCAACCCCTGGAAGTTCGTGCCCAACGGAAACTCCGCCGACGGCCCCTCAGACACGCGGTCCATGCTGGCCTCGTCGGCGACGGGGCGGATCGACGGCCCAAAGAGCGAGCCGAAAACGATCAGGGCCACCAGCACCAAACCGACAATGCCGAGTTTGTTGCGGCCGAACATGCGTAGTGTTTCCATGTTTGTCTTCTTCGCCTAAGACCTGTTTCCCGGAGGCGATATGCCCCGGCGGAGCCGGGGCATATCGCCTCCGGGAAACGGTTTGTCAGCCCATTAGTTGTTGGTGGTCGCGATCCGGACCCGCGGGTCGAGGTAGCCGTAGAGAAAGTCGGCGATCACACCCGAGATGACGACCGCCGCGGTCGTCACCAGGAAGATGCCCTGCATGACCGGGTAGTCGCGGGCGCCCAGCGCGAGCACGGCCTCCCAGCCCAGCCCTCGGTATTTGAAGATCGATTCGATGATGAGCGAGCCGCCCATCGAGAAGCCGATCACGATCGCCAGGCGGGTGAACAGCGGCAGGGACGCGTTGCGTCCCACGTAGGCCATCATGATCCGCGAGTCCTTCAATCCCCGCGCCTTGGCGACTGTCACGTAGTCCTCGCCCAGGGCATTGATGGTGTTGGCCCGCATGGCCAGGATCCAACCGCCCACCGAGGTCAGCACATACACCGCCAGGGGCACCCGAAGATGGCTGAGCACGTCGCCGAAGAATTCGGCGGTGAAGCCAATCTCGATGCCCGGAGAAATGGCGCCGCGCATCTGCGAGATCGGGATGACCTTCCAGACCGCGCCCAACATCAAAACGAACAGGAGGGCGAGGGTGAACTGCGGGAGCGCCTCCATCACCGCGGCAAAGTTGCTGATCAGGTAATCGATCAACGTATTGCGCCGGAAGGCAGCCAGGGTGCCCAGGATGATGCCGAGGGTGAAGCTGACGAACAGCGACGTGCCCACACTGAAGATCGTCCAGGGCAGGCGCTGGGCGATGATCTCGCCGACCGGCACCCCCCGCGCCTTGTAGGACGTCCCCAGGTCGCCCTTGAGCAGGTTGCCGATGAAGTTGACATACTGGGTCATCACCGGCTGGTCGAGCGGCAGGTTCATCATCATCGCGGCCTGGTTGCGGGCATCCTCGGCCGAAGCGCCGGCCCGGACCAGGTCTTCCATGAAGATGTCGATCGGGTTGCCGGGCATCAGCCGAATCAAAAAGAAGGTCAGCGACACCGCCAGCCAGATCGTGATGATGGCCTTGACCGCCCGGCGCAGGATAAAGGCCAACGTCGTCTGGCTGAACGGGCGGGGCGGGACGGTCGTCACGGGGGGAGTTGGGATTGCGCTCATGCTTCGCTTGCCTCCTTTGCGCTATCGCTCCGCCTGGAGCTTCTGCTCACCGACCGGATGGCAGGCCACGGCGGTGCCGTCCTTGAAGTGGGTCAGAACTGGCGTCAGGGCCGCGCAGCGTTCACCCTCAAAGGCCGGGCAGCGGGGATGGAAGGCGCAGCCCGGCGGCAGCTTGAGCAGGCTGGGGATATCCTCGCTGCGCAACAGGATTCGCTCGCGGCGTTTGACGCCCTCCATGTCAGGCTCGGGAATCGCCGATAAAAGCGCCTTGGTGTACGGATGCTGGGGGTGATCGATCAGCGTGCGGGCCGGGGCCAACTCGACCATTCGGCCCAGATACATCACCCCGATCCGGCCCTCCCAGGCGAAGAACTTGGCCAGGGCCAGGTCGTGGGTAATGAACAGCACCCCCAGCCCCATTTTGTGCTTGAGGGCCGTGAGCGTGTTGAGCAGCGAGATACGGATCGACATGTCGACCGAAGCGACCGCCTCATCGGCCACCAGAAACGATGGATTGACCGTCAGCGCGCGGGCGATCGAAACGCGCTGGCGCTGGCCGCCGCTGAGTTGATGGGGGTATTTGATGATCAGATCGGCCGCCGGGGTGAGGTTGACCAGCTCGAGCAGCTCAATCGCCCGGGCCCGGGCGGCCGCCTCGCCCCGGACCAGCCCATGCCGCAACAAAGGGGCCGACAAGATCTGATAGATCGTCTGCGACGAATTCAGGGAAGCATACGGATCCTGGTGGATTAACTGCACGCCCAATCGAAACTGTTTCCAGGCGCTGCCCTTCAATTCACGGATGTCGGTGCCCTTGAACAAGATCGCGCCTGAGCTGGGCGCGAGCAGGCCGGCCACCATCTTGCCGGTGGTGGTCTTGCCGCAGCCGCTCTCGCCAACCAGGCACACGACTTCGCCCGGCGCGATATCCAGGCTGACATCATCGACGGCCCGCACAACTTGCCGCTTGACCTCGAACTCCTTGGTCAGATTCTTGAGCGAAATGATGGGCGTTGTCATGGGCGGTGGGGGTCCGCGCGCTCGGCGCGGGCGCTGGCAATTTCGCGCCAGTAGTGGCACTTGACCTCGTGCCGGTCGCCAAGCTCCTCGACGGCCGGCTCGGTCTGCGAGCATTTGGCCTGGGCGTGGGCGCAGCGCGCGTGAAACTTGCAACCGTTGGGCAGATCGATCAGGTCGGGCGGCGAGCCGGGGATCGAAGCAAGTGAATCATGCTCGGATTCGAGCGTCGGCAGTGAGCGCAACAGGCCGCCGGTGTAGGGATGGCGGGACTGGTTGAACATACTGCGCGTATCGCCGATCTCAACGATGGCTCCGGCGTAGTATGTGGCCATCCGATCGACCAGCTCGGAGGCCAGCGCGAGGTCATGCGAGATGAAGATCATCGAGAACTTCAGGGCCGCGCGCAGTTCGCGCAGCACGTCGATGACGCTGCGCTGGGTAAGTACATCAAGAGCGGTGGTGGGCTCGTCAAGAATCAGGAGTTGCGGCTCGAGCAACAGCGACAAGGCGATCAGCACGCGCTGGCGCATGCCACCGGAGAGCTCGTGCGGGTAGGCCTTCCAAACACGATTTGGATCAAGCCGGACCAGGCTGAGCAGGTGCTTGCCGCGCTCGTCGAGCGCGCGCCCCTGCGGCCCGTCGTGGGCCTTGGCCGTGTCGGCGAACTGATCGGCGACGCGCAGGACCGGGTTGAAGGCATTCATCGAGCCCTGAAAGACCATCGCGCATTCTTTCCAGCGGAACTTGCGCAGCCCATCCTGATCGAGCTTGCGCACATCGATCTCGCGCTCGACCGCTCCCGGCTGGCCGTTCACCAGGGTGTGCCGGCGATAGACGATCTGGCCTGAGGTGATCCGGGCGTTTGAGGGGAGCAAGCGGATGAGGCCGGTGCCGATGGTGGTCTTGCCGGAGCCGCTCTCGCCAATCAAAGCGAGCGCTTCACCGGGCATGATGTCGAAATTGACATCCCGGGCCGCCTTTACAAAGCCGCGTTTGGCCTTGTACTCAATCCCGAGGTTCCGGACCGACAGCGTGGGGGTCTGGGGCATGGATGACTCCGCAGGGTCGAGAGGCGAAATGCGCCCAGCCCTGCAACGCTGTTGATTCTATCCGCGAACGGCGAATCGGGTGGCGATTTGGGTGGTCTGGCATCGTCTGCTCCGCGTGCCACTTCCTAAACTGGTCAACCTTTTGGGGTTAACCGATTTACGTCACCGTCCAGGCGATATTCGGCCTTGACAATCGGGCTGGTGTCTGATATATCAGATACTAATGACCGTCACTGAGGTCGCGCCTGCCGAGATTTCGCCGCTCAAGGCCAGCCGACTGACCGACCAGGTTTACGAGGCCATCACTGCCCGCATCCTGAACGGCACCTTTCGCCCGGGAGATCGCCTCGACGTGAATTGGCTGGCCGACAAACTCGAGGTCAGCCCCACCCCGGTCAAGAACGCGTTGTCCTTGCTCGCCAACGAGGGCCTGGTCCAGATTCTTCCGCGCAACGGTACATTTGTCACGCAGGTCTCGCGCCGCTCGCTCGAAGAGGCGCTGAGCATCCGCGAGGCCTTCGAGCTGCTCGCCGCCGATACGCTCACAGACAACCTGACCCCCGAACTGCTCGACGAACTTGCCGCCCGGGTCGACGCAATCCAGTACGCGCCGGATGTCGCCTCGCACTATCACCGCAACACTGAACTCCACCAGCGCCTCGTCGAGGTGAGCGGCAATCAGATGCTGGCGACGCTTTATCGCCAGCTGCATGCGCACATCCACATCGCGCTGCTCCACGCCCGGTCGTCGACGTGGAAAAACCGCGCGAGCGTCGAGGCCGATGAACACCGGGCGATCGTCAACGCCCTGGCCGCCCGCGACGTGGAATCACTAAAGAGCGCGATCCATGCGCACCTGAAACGCTCTCGAACATCACTGCTCGAGGAGATACGCACCCAGGAGGATAAATGAAACAGCAACGCTTGGTCAGATTCGCATCCATATCTCTGGTCGCGGCCGTCCTGGCCGCCTGCGCGGGCGCTGCGCCCGCGCCAGCACCGGCGCCGGCGCCAGCGGCCACCACCAAGGTCGAGGCGCCCAAGCCGGCCGCCCCGGTCAAGCTTCGCCTCGCATCCTGGCAATGGGAGGACGCGGCCTACAAAGATTTCTGGAACGGCACGACTGAGGATTTCGCAAAGAAGAATCCGAACGTGTCCTTCGAGAAGTTCTCCTTCCCGATCGACAATCTGTGGGACAAGCTGAACACCGAACTTGCCGCTGGCACGCCGCCCGACCTGATCGAGGTCACTGGCTTCAACGTCTTCCAGTACATGGACCAGGGTGTGCTCGCCCCGCTCAACGACTGCTTCGCCGGGACTGACATTCCCGACAAGATTCAGGATCAGAAGACCTACGCCGCCAAGGACGGGAAGATGTACGCCTTGAACCTGTCGGCCCGCACGCTGCAGCTGTACGTCAATCAAAAGCTGTTTGACGAGGCCGGAGTCAAGGTTCCCACGAACTTCAACGAGCTGCGCGACGCCGCCAAGAAGCTCACGGTCAAGGCCAAGGATCAGTACGGGTTGGTCCTGGTCACCGTCGCTCACTCGCGGCTGTACGAGGGCGCGCTGGTCTTCATCGCCGGTTACGGCGGGCACTACTCCAAGAATGGCAAACCCGCCCTGAACTCGCCCGAGGTCATCAAGGGCGTCACCTTCTTCAAGGAGCTCTTTGACGCCGGCACCATTCCGCAGGGCGTGAAGGACGCGGCCTCCCAATACGCCTGGTTCAACCAGGGCAAGGCCGCCATGAGCATCGACGGCGCGTGGTACTGGGCGGTTTTGGAGAAGGATGGGCCGGCCGTCCTGCCCAACACCAAGATCTATCCGATCCCCACGGACACCCAGGCCGCGACCGGCGGGGTGAACAACCTGATCGGCATCGCCGCAAAGTCGCCGAACTACAAGGTGGCCT
>Ga0073902_10001753_pt1 | contig 11637 bp, 10 predicted proteins | sample KloWWTmeKNB19Kit_FD_66667 | JGI IMG/M metagenome (GOLD analysis project Ga0073902, IMG submission 66667) | Active sludge microbial communities from Klosterneuburg, Austria, studying microevolution and ecology of nitrifiers - Klosterneuburg... | ecosystem: Engineered > WWTP > Aerobic digester >...
GGGTGGCTATCTTCGTATCATCAAAATGGGTGTACGTAAGCATGACAATACTGAAATGGCGATGATTGAATTCGTTGATTACAACACTATTTACAATCCAAACGAATCTTTGGATGGTAAGGCTAAAGTTAAAACTAGAAGAAGCCGTAAAAAGTCAGGTGTAACGCCTTCTGCTCCTGCAGCTGAAATGGTTGAAACAGTTGAAGAAACTTCAATTGTAGAGGACGTAGTTGAGCAAACTGCTCCGGAAGTTGTTGAAGAAGCACCAATGGTTGCAGAAACTCCTGCAGTGGAAGAGTCTCCGGTAGTTGAAGAAGAAGTTATTGCTGAAGCACCTGTTGAAGATGCTCCTGCGACTGAATCGACTGAAGAAGAAGAGAAAGCTTAGTTTAGCTTAGAAATATCTAAAGCGGTCTGGACATTGTTCAGACCGCTTTTTTTTTGCACTGAAAGGACTGAGTTTCCCGTTTTAAAGATTTTAGTAAAATAAGCAAAACGCGGGATTGCTGTTACCAACATATTTGTGTGGTTTATTTATTATTTTTAAAACTGTTATTTTGTTTTATAAATATCTTGAATATGATACGTGTATTACTTTTTGAAGATAATTCTGATTTTGCGGATAGCGTCACAGAACTAATTGCCAATACAGAAGGTATTACGCTCGTTGGAGTTTGTGAGAATGCTAAAAATGTCGTCAGGAATATTGCGTTTTATAAACCTGATATAGTTTTAATGGATATTGATATGCCGGTAGAAAATGGGCTACAGGGTTTAAGAAATATAAGGGCTGCCGGAAATGAGGTTAATGTGCTGATGCTCACAGTATTTGATGATAATGAGCGGGTATTCCAAGCTGTTTGTTATGGAGCAAGTGGTTATATTCTGAAAAGTACCCGACCTGAAAAAATAATTGAAGCGATATTCGATGTGCATAATGGAGGCGCCCCTATGACACCTTCGATTGCAAAACAAGTATTGAAACTTTTTTCTCAACCCTTCCAGCAATCATCTGATATACAAACTCTTACTCCCAGGGAACATGATGTTTTATCATTGCTGGTAAGAGGTTTTAGCTATAAAATGGCTGCAAGTGAAATGCAGATAAGTATCGAAACTTTTAGATTCCACATAAAAAACATTTATGCAAAACTTCATGTAAATTCAAAGAGCGAAGCAGTTGCGAAGGCTATTTTGAATAAGTGGTCTTAATATTTGCATGAACATAAATACCATTTGATTTCAACTTGACTTTGACACTTATGCCTAATTTTTTTGGGTTGATTTTTTGTGCTTAATATTTGAATAAAGTCCTAAAATTCTTCTTGTTGTATAGCCTCAATAAATTGTATCAAATTCTATAACTCCCACCCATTTATGGGGTGGTCTGATAGATTGTTTATAGACAATTTTACATGATATTTAGAGTATTCTGGTTTATATTCTCTTTTATGATCTATTTAGAAAGGCCTTAGGATGGTCAATCTACTTTTTGAAATTGAAAAGATCTCTCCTATAGAGTCGTAAAAGAATTCTTAAGCCTCAGTATTAACCTTCAAAATCTTATTAAAATGAAAAAAAATTGCATTTTGTTACTGGCAGTTCTGTACAGTATTTTTTTACCGGCCCAAATAAAATACCCGCTTACCCGAACAGTTGATAGCAGTGATACATGGCACGGAATAACCATCAAAGATCCATATCGCTGGTTGGAAAATCTTAAAGATCCGGAGGTAGAAAAATGGTTTAAGGATCAGAGTTTGTTGACTGAGATTGAATTGTCAAAAATGCCTCTTGCAGATGAACTTTATAAAGAAATGGTGGCCTTGGATTCCGTTTCAGAAGATAAAATAAGTAAAATTCGGGAGGTGGGGAATACTTTATTCTATTTCAAAATCCTTCCGAGTGAATCTAAAGCACAATTGTATCGACGTGAAGGAGAGCATGGAAAAGAAATATTAGTTGCCTCTCCGAACCTATGGGGTAAGGATTTTGAACTTGTGGATTATGAAATAGATCCTTATAAAAAATACCTTGCAATAACGGCCGACGCCAAAGGAAACGAAAGGATTATTGTCAGATTTTATGAAATAGAGAAATCCAGGTATCTTAAGGACACAATTCCAGGGTATTTTAGTGGCTTTCATTACACCCCGGGAGAGGTGCTTTACGAGCTAAGACCTACATGGGACGTTCATATTTCAGTACCCGAAAAAGAAAAACAATTCAAAAAACATGTGCTAGGTACGCCGGTAGAAAAGGACAAGGTCTATCTTTCTTTTCAGACAAATCCTGAATTATACAATTTGGAAAATACCTCCCAATTATGGCCTTATTGGCCTGGCATCGATTTTGATTACGAAATTTTGGATATTGGAAGTGTGTCACCTTACAGAGAAATTATGGCACGTAAAATTAATACCACGGACAATTGGGAAAAGGTTGTAACCCTTGATTCCAAGGTGACAAATTATTATTGTAAAAAAGATAAAGCTTTCCTTCTCACAAATTCTTCCAGCCCAAATGGATCGCTGGTAATGGTGGATATGTCTTCCGAAAAATTGGATGAGGTCCTTAATGAAATTGTCCCTGCTACAGATCTGCCACTAAAAATTGCAGCTAAAACCAAAAATTTTCTTGTATTGGAATATGAAGAAAACGGAGTTAAGATATACCATAAAATCGTAAACTTAAATACCGGTGAAGTTTCCCCATTTCCATACCCTGAAAATACCAATCTTACTTATGTTTCCCCATTCAGCGAGGACAATGATAAAATTCATATCATTCGCAGTGGATGGACCACTGCTTCAACTTATTCATATGCCGATCTTGCCCAACCTTCATTACCTGAAAAAAAACTTGGTTTCAGAAAAGAATTCAATTATCCATTTGCTGAAAATATCACATCAAAAGAAGTATTTGTGAAAGGTCATGATGGGGTGGAAATTCCTGTATCCATAGTTTATAGAAAGGATTTGGAACTTAATAGTAAAAATACAGTACTTGTTTATGGCTATGGTGCTTATGGTTATTCAACTTCAGCTTTTTACAGCCCAATTCTTTTAAATTTGGTAGAAAAGGGAGCAGTATTTGTGGTTGCGCATGTAAGGGGAGGGGGTGAAAAAGGTGAAGACTGGCACATGGCAGGTTTTAAGCAGACCAAACCAAATACATGGAAAGATCTGAACAGCACAGCTCAATGGCTCATTGACAATGAATATACCAGCCCGGCTCATCTTGCTTGCATGGGAGGTAGTGCCGGAGGCATATTAATAGGTAGGGCAATTACAGAACGCCCGGATCTATGGGCATGTGCCAATCCTACAGTTGGCTGCTTAACAATGGTAAGACAGGAGTTTACACCGAATGGCCCAATAAATACCCCTGAATTTGGTTCCGTAAAAAACATTAATGAATTTTTTGCACTAATGGAAATGGATGCCCTTTTACATGTCCAAGAAGGAGTAAAATACCCGGCCATGTTAATCAATACTGGTTGGAATGACCCTAGAGTTATTAGCTGGCAACCGGCAAAATTTGCAGCAGCAGTCCAAAAGGCAAATGCAAGTGAAAAACCTGTACTTTTGCAGGTAGATTACGAAACTGGTCATGGTGGCAGTGCAGATAAATTTGACAATTTTAGAAAAATAGCTAAGAGCATGGCATTTATTTTATATCATGCTGGTTATCAAAAGCAAATAAAACTTTGATGGTCAATTAGTAGCATAAAAATATGTGAGGATTTATTATTAAATTGCTACAAACTATAAAACAATGTGATTTTTAATTAATGTCAAAAGAAATACCTTCCTTTTTAAAATACCCGCTACTATGGATTTTCATGGTAGCGGTATTATTATTTCATGTAACATCCTGTCATGAAAAGAACGGAAGTAGTGCCGCTATGACGGCTGAGTATAAAAATGATACATCCCGAATAAACGAATACCTGACAATATCTAAATCCAGTTACAAAACCTCAGTTGATACAGCCATTTTTTATGGTGAAAAAGCTTATGCTTTGAGCAAAAAAATTGGAGATGAATTATTTAAATATAAAAGCACTTCCTGGCTAATGGAATGTTATTCTCAAAAAGGTTTTTTGGATAAAAGCCTTGAAATGGCAATTTATTGCTTAAATCATAGCCAGGAGACAAAAAATAAGGAATATGAATTGGAGGCCACAATTGAATTATCTAAATTGTATGCTAAACAGTTTAAAAATTTTGAAAAAAGTCTTGAATATGCTAATAATGCATTAGACTTATCTAAAAGAGCCGGAGACTTGCACATGCAGACCGAAGCACTCGAATGTCTTGCCGCAGTTTATTCTGATATTGATGATACCAAATCCTTGAATTATAACTTAGAGGCTTATAAGGTTGCTCTGCAATCAAAGGATGATGATTTGATAATAACGATGTTGTCTATTCTGGCAGAGGCATATTTGAATACCGGTGATCATAAAAATTCAATTCGTTACTACCGGCTGTGCCTTGATAGATTGAATAAGCCGGAAATGAACAAAATGGTCTCTTATGCCAAGCATAATTTGGGCAATGTTTATGCAGATCTAGGGACTTATGACACAGCTATGATCTTGTATAAATCAGCGTTGCAATTCGCAAAAAATCAGAAACAGGACGAAATAATAGGCCTTTGTTATTCATCTATTGCTAATACGTATATGAATCTTAAAGATCATCCAAATTCATTATTAGCAATAGATTCTGCTATATCAGTTGAAATTCCCAGAGGTTCCAGCTATCGATTGATGTATTTGTATCTCTCGAAGTCCTCATTTGCGAATAATCAAAAGGATTATAAACTGGCTTATGAAAGTCTCAGAAAGTATAAATCTTACAATGAAGAACTCAATAATGATGAAATTCAAAATAAGATCAATTTATTAGAATCTGCACAATTACAAAAGGCCAAGGAACAGGAATTAAAGATAGAAGCCTTACAAACAAAAAAATTCCGGATAACTACGATTGCATTAGTATTAAATTCCATTATACTGGCTATTTTTATATTCTACATTAAAAAACAGGCGAAGTTGAGGAGGGAGTTGGAGCAGGAACAATTGAGAAATAGGCTTTCCAGAGATCTTCATGATGATATAGGAAGCACTCTAAGCAGCATTAACATTCTCAGTAGAACAGCACAATTCAATTTAGATAAGACTGAGTCATCAAAAATTAAAACCGCCCTTGAAAAGATCAATGAAAGAAGTCAAAGACTGTTGACGAATATGAGTGATATTATATGGAATATAAAAACCGGGAATGATACGCTGGAAGATGTTATGAGCCGAATGCGAGAGTATGCTGTATCTATTTTCGAAGCCCAAAACATTGAATTTTCAATTCTCTTTCCGGAAAATACCATGAACTGCAAGCTTTCAATGACCGAAAAAAACAATCTTTACATGATCTTTAAGGAATCTGTTAATAATTTAGCTAAATATTCCGGTGCAACACATGCGAACATCCAACTTATAATTAGTACCAATCATCTTCAAATGTCAATAAGTGATAACGGTAGGGGCTTCGAAGAAAGCGAATTGTTTCATAGCGGGGGACTCTTGAATATGCGACAAAGAGCGGAAGAAATGAATGGCAGATTTAACATAATTTCAGGGCCGGGAAAGGGAACCTTTTTGGAGCTGAGTATGCCTTATAGCTGTTAACTCAGCCTGGCTTATTTTTATCAATGAAGCTATAAACATTCATCTTTAAAGAATATTGTGCCCTTATGTTTGCAATCCAATACTTAATAAATGTTGCAATTATAATAATCAAGTTTCGGTGGTCTCTTAACTAATTTTTATGTTTATTAAACTAAAAAATGAATGGTAGATGTTAGATGTCCTTGCATCAATACAGTTAAAATTAGGTTTTATATCATATTTATAGAAAAAATAAAGATCAATTAACTGAATACATCTGACTTCTAAAATCAGACATCTACCATCGTTTATAATTAACGAGACTCAAGTAATTATTTTTTAAAAATAAGTTTCGTGTAAAAAGAACCAATTTTCTGGTAATTCACTTTTTTATATTATTTTTTTACCCCCTATTTATGTGGTTTTGAAGTATAGATATCTGATATACTTTTGTTTCAGCTGAGTTGGTATAAATTTAATTCTCTACCAATGAATATTTAAATTAATTAATATAAATAAAATAGAAAAATGAAAAAAAGATTGCTCTTAATGCTTTTAATAATGCTTTTGATAGTTTTTCCATTTTTATGTGGAGTACTTCTAACTTCTTTTTCTCCTTACCAAGAGGGAAATACTGTCACAAAATATTTAATCACTTATTTGGTATTGATATCAATTGTGTCCATAATTTTGTTTTATATCACTTTTTATTTTAAAAAATCCTTTGTGCAACCTATAAAGCCTGCTCTAATACTATTTTTTATAGGTTTTATTATCCTTGGTATTGTCGGACTTAAATCCGCACCGGACCTAACAATAGCGATGTTGAAACATCCTGAGCGGGAACATTTCAGGTATATTTTGTTAATCATAGGCGCACTGCTCTATGGATTGTTTTCCTTTGATGTCTTAAGAAATAACTTTCTAAATATTAATGGCAAGCTAAAGTGGGGTATAACAGCTATAGTTCTTATCACATTTTTTGAAATGATAATGGAGTTTCGTCATCATTATTTTTATGCTGAAAATTTGCAAAAATGGATTAATTCCGGAAACAATAGTCATGATTTTAGTGATTACTATGATAACTGGATAATATGCACTTTGGGCGCGATAGGGCGACTTTTAATTTATATCCTTATTATTTGGATATCCATAAGGTTGTATAGGCTAAAAAGGACAATTATTTGGAATCCAATACTAACTACGTTTTTGGCTGTTTTTGGCGTGATATCTTCAATTGTAATGATATTTTTCTTTGCTTTCGATATAGCGGCACCACCTCAGTTTGGGTTTTTAATGATATTTTTTATTCCGGGTATTCCATTTTTACTTTTGTATTGGCTGGGCGTAGGTTTATTGACAAAACGCCCTGAATCAATAAATACATAATGACTTAAAATTTCCAATAAAATTACAAAGTTAAGTAGCAGTCAACTAAATGGAAATAACTCTGATACTAAAAAAATTGAAAGTTTAAAAGTTGAATGCCCGAATCTTAATAGATACTCGATTGCTCTTCTTACTAACTTGCAAGAAATTTTCTTAGGCAATAGACCAGCACCTCCAAGCTGGGTAAAAATGGAGCAGGATTTGTGGATTGCTTATATAAAAGAGAAAGGAGATTCATTTATTTCAAATAATGTAGTTGTAGATCACCTACATGCTATTGGTTTGCACAAAAGGCTGGGAATAAATTCACTTGTGGAAGGAGGATTATTTATGGTGTGGCCAAAATCATCAACAGACCGGGAGGTTACCTTCGTATCATCAAAATGGGTGTACGTAAGCATGACAACACGGAGATGGCGATGATTGAATTTGTTGATTACAACACTATTTACAATCCAAACGAATCTTTGGATGGTAAGGCTAAAGTTAAAACTAGAAGAAGCCGTAAGAAAGCTGGTGTTACGCCATCTGCACCTGCTGCTGAAGTAGTTGAAACAGTTGAAGAAACACCAGTAATAGAGGATGTCGTTGAGCAATCTGCTCCTGAAGTAGTTGAAGAAACTCCAGTAGTTGAAGAAGTTGTTGCTGAAGTAGAAACTCCAGAAGCAAAAGATGAAACTCCGGCAGTAGAAGAATCTGAAGAAGAAGCGAAAGCTTAATTTCCTTTTAAAATATAAAAAAGCGGTTTGGACATTGTTCAGACCGTTTTTTTTATGTCCGGTAGTTTCATATTTTCTTTAATTGAATACATCAGTAACGTTTAATATTTGTAATGACATTTTCTTATTAAAGATCTTTTATGAATATTTTCTCTTTATATTCTTTGGTTTTAGAAGAAGAATATTTTATTCGCTTATAAAAAATATAAAATTTAATAGTTATACATTACATTATATTGTAATGTATTATTATATTTACCACATATTGCCAGTATACCCATCCCAATCCATGTGATTTTTTTATTTTTTTAAAGCTAACACAATGCTATCTATTAATTATTGGGGTAGAAAAGCCTGCATTTTTATATGCTCCTTATTTTTCTTTTTATTTATGTCATGCTCTATAAAAGCTCAGAATGAAAGTGGGGTTATACTCAAAGCCGGAATTCACTCAACGGTATTCAGAAAAGATAATTGCGAACTCATTAAAAATGGAAGCTCAGGTTATACAATTGGATTTGATGGCCTGTTTTATAATGGAAAAATATTGATTCAGCCCGGTATTCATTTGATGACATTTCCTAAGCAATATACTCCCGTTAAAGAGGCTTTTCATGACGTATTCAGCAGACCTGATACTTCTTTTCATTATGGTTTTAAAATGCCGGTAAGATTGGGCGCCAATTTAATTGATCTTGGGGTTTTTAGACTAAAAGCTGCTATTGGTTTATATGGTTTTTATAGTCATGACGGGATTTACTTGGATTCTGAAGGGACTCAGAATGTCTATTATGTCTCTGGGGGATGGACCGCAAACGTGGGTGTTATTATCAAATTCCTTACCATTGAATTGGATTATGACAGGACTTTCGGTAAAGCTGATGATAGCGGCCCCTTATATATGAGATCTTTGTCATTAACTGCGGGATTGTTGTTTTAAGGTTAAAGTCCTATAAGTTATTATAAATCAATATATTATAATTAATAAAATGTTTACCTACATTTAATATTGTATTTACATTTAATCTTGACCTTTGCATAAAGTGAATTACATTTTATTCTAAAGTCTTGATAATGAAACGATCCATTGAAATAGCAGTTATCTCTGATGTCCATCTAGGTACTTATGGTTGCCATGCTGAACAATTACTCCAGTACCTTAGGCACATCCAACCCAAAATATTAGTGATCAACGGTGACTTTATTGATACATGGCAATTTAGAAAGAAATATTTTCCCATAGAACACATGGAAGTGATTAATCAGGTCATGAAAATGTCTGTACTTGGTACAAAAGTTTATTATATAACCGGAAATCATGATGATGTCCTAAGAAGGTTTTCGGATTCGGTAGCCGGTAATATTTACCTTATGGATAAGTTAGTACTTAACATAGCGGGAAAAAATTATTGGATATTTCATGGTGATATTTTTGATTTTTCCATTATTGAAACACCATGGCTTGCTAAAATGGAAGGCAAGGGCTATGATCTGCTCATTAGGATCAATAGGTTGATTAATAATTGGAGAAAGTTTTTTGGCAAAGGAGAGTGGTCATTCGCTTCTGAAGTAAAGAATGGCTTCAAACGTGCCTTGAAATTTATCAGCGATTTTGAGAAAAAAGCTATTGAGATTGCAGCAGAGAAAGGATATGACGGTGTAATCTGTGGTCACATCCACATCCCGGTTATCCGAAATGAAAAAGTAGGGGAGAAGACTATCGTTTATATGAATTCTGGTGATTGGATTGAAAATTTAACTTCATTAGAATTTAACTTCGGTCACTTGAGGTTGCTTAAGTATGATGTAAATGATTATTTGATAATTAATAAAAGATTAAAGGTTCCTAGAAAGGATATCAATAAAATAAAAGTTGACCACCATGTCTATGTGTAAATGATTGATACTTAAAAAACAGTATCCTCTACAATAAAAAATCCATCTTCTCCCTGATCTTGATATAAAGGCATTAAAATATATCCTGCGTAAGGACTTTTAATTGGACCATCCTGATTATCAGCAAGATATTCACCTTTTTTTATTCTTTGAAAATTGGTAAATCCTGGTTTCATTATGAATTCTTCATCAGGCAATATACCATACCGATACAGAAGTCTGGTTAATCTGGGCAATGTTTCAGAATAGTTTTCCAAGATTTGTATATGTCTGTTTTCGATGTGCTTCTCATCTACACAACCTGCGAATCTCAAGCAATTCGTGATGGCTGCTATCGCTCTATTAACTGACTTTGGATCTTCATGCTGTCCCGCTTCAAAACAAATGCTGGTGATCTCACCGGGAAAATTTCCAGAAGTAAAATAATGCAAGGTAGTGCCCTTCAACCCTTCTAGAAAACCTAGAACAACAGGAGCTTTAATTCCTAAAGCAAATTTAATGGCCAATGGATGTTCGGGTACTATCGTATATATTCCACCACTGGCTGAAGTGGTATGTAAATCCAATATTACTGTCCTCACAGGTTTGTATTCTTGGATTTCGTTGGTAATCAATACCTCCAGGTCATACATTTCTAAATCTTCGGCTTCCAGATTTTCTCTGTTCTGTCTGGCCAACCATTGAATCCTTTCCGGTTCCCAAAGTCTGTTGAGGTCTTTTTTTATGAATCGCTTATTAAGTTTTGAAGCCTCTAAATGTCCTACAACACCTATAAAACGGCCATTAAAAACAAAATCTTCATTCGTAATTGGCTCGACTTCCAGCATTTTGAGCATTAAGTCTATGGCTTTCAGTCCAGCCTTCTCATTGCCATGCATCGCACCAAAACAAATAACCAGTGGTCCTTTCCGCCCTTCATCATATCTTCCAATTACTCTTTCCATCTTTTTAATTTCAGTATAGTATTCCAATATATAATCGATAAAACATCACATTCCTTTTACTGACAGTACTTTAGCTAGGTTAGGAAAACCACTATCTTTCCATTTCCATAGCAATAATGATGCCGCACTTCTGTAAGGACGCCATTTTTCAGCAATTATGGCCATTTTTTTTGGAAGATCTTTATCACTGGCATCTAATTGATGCATTTTAGCAAAAGCTTGTTGGACTCCGAGATCCTTGATTGGCCAAATATCTGTTTTGTGTAAATTGAATATCTGTAACATTTGCACTGTCCATTCCCCAACCCCTTTAATAGCAGTAAGTGTCTTGAGAAGCTCGTCATCACTTAAGTTGACCAAGTTTTCATTGCTATGATTCATTTCATGAAAATGCTCAGCTATGTTGATCACATATTGAGCCTTTGCATATGAAAAACCTATGGATCTAAGTACCTCTTTATCCATCTCTTTAACAATGATGGCGTGAGGAAATTTGTCCTCAAATAGATCCAGGAATCTTAACCAAATTACTTTAGCCACCTTGGTGGACAACTGTTGAGATGCAACAGATGACATTAGACCCACATAAGGAAGGGGAGGAGCTTCAAATGTAAACTCCGGCAATTCATCAATTATGAAGTCAAATCTTTTATCAGCTCTTCTTAAATAATTAAAGGCTTCCGGTAAATAATTCATTTCCAAATCTATGGATAATAACTTTAATTTCAACTATCTTTGAAATAATTCCTAACTAATTAATATTGTTTGCATGCGGTTTTTTACTATTCTTTTACTTTTAATTTTGTCTTCTTGTAGCATTTTTGCACAAATTAAATTAACCCCAAAATTAATAGAAGAGTCAGCTAGGCTAGGAAATGTCTCTTGTATTATTGTGTTTGAACCTTTGTTGTTAAAAAGTTTAATTCCAGCCCATTTGACAAAGCTGGAAAAAGGAAGATTGGCATTTAACCAGTTAAATGATCACATGAATTCACTCAGTACGTCTGTTACA
>Ga0073902_10001758_pt1 | contig 11625 bp, 14 predicted proteins | sample KloWWTmeKNB19Kit_FD_66667 | JGI IMG/M metagenome (GOLD analysis project Ga0073902, IMG submission 66667) | Active sludge microbial communities from Klosterneuburg, Austria, studying microevolution and ecology of nitrifiers - Klosterneuburg... | ecosystem: Engineered > WWTP > Aerobic digester >...
TAACTGTGGTTTATTTCGGGTTAAAATTTATTTATGATTGCAGTTCGCCCTCTAAAAATTTGATGGCTTGTCCTACAGTTGTGATTTTCTCAGCTTGCTCGTCAGCTATGGTAAGATCAAATTCTTTTTCAAACTCCATGATTAACTCGACTGTATCAAGAGAATCAGCACCAAGGTCATTATTGAAATTGGCTTCTGCTACAACTAATGACTCATCGACTCCAAGTTTGTCAACTACAATTTTTTTAACTCTTTCAGCAATGTTAGACATTTTTTAGTTTTAATTTATTGTTATAAAAATATGGTGCAAAGTAATATATATAGTTGATGACTACCAAAATTTTTAACAATTATTTAATCAAAATTGATAAAAAAAGCCACTTTTTTCAAAAACGAGCATTTAATAATTTAAAGTTGATATTTTTGGAGTTTAAATTGGTATATTTATCATCAATGGAATTTATAGCTATTGGCTGATTTGATTTCGTTTTTACTTTTTGATTTATAAACACCATATTGGCTAAAAGTGACTAAAGATATTATCCCTGATACTAAACCAATGCCTCCTAAGCCTAAAGATATAATGAATGTACCAAAACCTTCACCGATATTTTTTTGGTCATCTACGGAATATAATGTAGCTAACCCAATTCCAAGAGTAAGTGCAGAAATTGCTAAACTGATCCCTCCAGCCTTAGCTTTACTTTTGGCTCTAGTATTATAATACAATCCTTGAACGATATGGTTATTGGTTGTCATATCGTTGTATTGATAATTTGGCAAATTAAGCCCCAATTTCTTTGCCTCAAATTTATCTTCAGGGGACATGTAGATCAACGATTCTTCTGTGGTGTCAATTCCTTCTTGGGCAATCAGTGAGTAAGAGTTTGAAATTAATAATAATGAAAATAGTAAAATAATCCAAATGGATTGTCTGCAATAAGTTTTCATATGCATTAAATTTATAGGTTAATAAAAATTAATTCAAATATACATGTATAATTTTAATTATCGATATATTATTTTGAGAAATTAGTTGAATTTATAGCTATTGGCTGATTTGATTTCATTTTTACATTTGGATTTGTAGTGTCCGGATTGGGAAAACGTTACTAAAGAAATTATTCCTGGAATTATAGCTGAAACGACTATCCCTCCAAAAAGAACTATCCCTAATGTTCCAGATATAAAATCATCTTGCTTTTTCATTGCAGCAATTCCAGCCAATCCACCTCCTATTAAAATACCAGAAAAGCCTAAACAAATCCCTCCTGCTATAGCATTTCTTTTGGCTCTAGTATTATAATATAACCCTTGGATAATATGGTTGTTGGTAGTCAAATCGTTGAACTGATAATTGGGCAAATCTAGCCCTAATTTTTTTGCAAGCAATTTATCTTCAGGAGACATGTAGATCAACGTTTCTACTATGCTGTCGATTCTATCTTGGGCAATGAGTGGGTAAGTTTTTGTACTCAAGACGAATGAAAAAAGTAAAATAACCCAAGTGGATTGGATGCTATAAGTTTTCATATGCATTAATTTATAAGTTAAAATAAAGGTTAAACTAAATATTCATCTATAATTAATTTAGATATCGATATATTATTTTGAGAAATTAGTTGAATTTATAGCTATTGGCTGATTTGATTTCGTTTTTACTTTTTGATTTCAACTTACCTGCATTAGTAAATGTAATGAGGGAAATCAATCCGAAAGTAACACCAGCAACTATGGTTTGGACTTAAAAAAAGCGGTGACAAATGCAGCTCCAATATTATCCTCAGGTTCTTTTATTAATTGTGAGAAGAGACCAAATGATATAGCACTGATACCAAGACTCACGAATCCTATCGTATTCTGAACTTTAGCTTTTTTACGATAATGTAATCCAAGTTCAATATGGTGATTGCCGATATCATTGTCGAATTTATAGCTTGGGTCTAACCCCAATTTCTTGGCTTTGAGCTGTTCTTTTAAGGAAAATTGCATCAATGGCTCTCGAGCTGTATCAATGATTTCTTTGGCAAATAATATTTGCGGAATAAAAAATAATATAATTACAGCAGTTGCTAAATGCCTAAAATGTACAATAATAAATTGATGTTTCACTTATCTTGAATTTGCTAAAAAATAAATTTGTTGGTCAAATATACACCTATTTCTCAAATATATACTATTATATATGGATAAATTTCATTGATAAAATTATTAATTTTTATCGTTTGGCAAATGCAAATTTGTTGATTTTCTGAAAATGGATGATTTCATGCTGAAGCTTTTCTTATCGATTAGTATAAACAGCTGTTTTTTGGATTGTAAATTTTGAAAATTGCGTAAAAGTAAAGAACGAAGTATTAATTTAATTTCAAAATAACTAAAAATAAATGCAATTATTCTATGGAATAATTAAAATTATTTCGTCATAGAATAAATTTTCCAATCATCAAAATATTTAATGTATGAAAAATCTCTATCTAGTTTTACTCGTGTTTACGTTTCTATTATTGAACCATTCCACTTTTGCACAGACCGAACCTGCCCCTTCTAATTCCCAGATCGGTGCTGGTATTCGATTTTCACCTTTTGATGCAGCGGCCCCTACATCTTCTTCGAATATTTACTCCAGCAGGTTAATTATTCCAATAAATATTGGTAGCAATTTTAGGGTCGAGCCTGAGCTAGGATATAGGAACGATAAGGAAGAAAATCAAAGTGAATCTACTAAAATTAATACATTCTCTTTTGGAATAGGTGTTTTTGGCATTAAAAAAATACAAAATGTTAATGCTTATGGGGGAATAAGACTCGATATGACCAATTCAACTCAAACAGCTCAAAGTAGTTCAAATACTAATTATACGACTACGGATAAATTAAAATCTTTTGGAATAGGCCCTTCGATTGGCTGTGAATATATTTTTGGTCGGCAATTTGTTTTAGGCGGCGAATTTTGGTTGCCTTTCGGGTCAAATGACACAACTTATACCAGTACAATTAGTTCAAGTTCAAGAAAAAGTACGAACAAATTTAGTGCAATTATTCCATCTTTGGTGTTTAGATTTTTCTTTAATTGATTCCTATATTTTCTTTTGTCAGACCGATGAGATACAATCTTTGGTTAATTTATTGATTATTTGATGTTATTTACGAATCATGATAACCTCTCCCACACAAATCCAGAAACTTTGATATTTCTAGTCTCAAAGTTGATAGTGCCTTATCAATGTCCCAATTGCTTGTATCTCTCGGTCCAACAAAATTAGAAACGGATCGAATTTGATGACCATTGATGCCATATATTTTGTTGACCAAAGCAAAAGCAGCACCCTCCATATTTTCTATTTGGAGGTCTTGGTTGTGATATAATTTTTTGAATATTGGGTCATAGCCACTAGAAGCGCTAACAGTTGCCCCTGAAGCATTTTGGCAATTCATAAGCAATGGTTCTAAGATGAAAAAATTGACATCGTCCATTGATTTTCGGAAAGGCAATTCATCCCAAGGTATAAAAGTACCATCCTCATTCCAAGAACCTAGGTCAAGAAATTGTTCTGACACAATGTTGACCACATCGCCAATTCCAATATTAGGATCGTTGGATCCTGCTATGCCCACCAACACGATGATGTCGCTTGTTGAAAATTTGTTTTCGACAATGAATTTTTGATATTCTACTTGAAAAAACGGAGGGCCCGCTTCGAGAATTTTAATAGTAACCTTGCAATTATCACAAATTGAAAAATGCGTTAGATTTCCTTTTATTTTATTACCAAAAACTCCTATTGCTTCATATTCGGTTGGAAAAACGAAAATAAAATGACGATGGTTTTCTATCACTTTAGGATTTTTTGAACTGATATGTTATTGCCAGGCTCGGACTAAAGCCTAAGTCTTGATGATAGTTCGTCCCGAAATCTAAAGACAAAGCATTTTTTATGTTATAACCCAATCCTAATCCAAAATCAAAAGGAGCAGTTCTCATTCCAGTTCTTACCGAAAAGCTTTGGTTAGGTCGATACACGATACCAGCTTTCACCCTGGGATCTCTTTCCAAATCCTTTTCAAGAGAGCCTAATAAATCAAATTTTGGCCCCACAGTATAATTGAAGCCTAATTCGACAATTGCAGGCAATGCATCATCTTCGTTGAGTTTTACTCGAACTGGATTAAATGCATGTAAACCAAGTTTTAAATTGGGCAATAAATCTGCAAGGATGCCTAACTCGAAGGTCAAAATACTTTGACTGCCTTGCTCTATATTATTAGCATTAACATAATCCACTTGGCCGCCTATTGACAAGTTTTTAAATAGTTTACGACCATAAGAAAGTCCAATTTTATTCTCCTTGTACCCTTCAGTACCAAATTGCTGAATATTTAGTCCAAACGTGCCCTTTTTTGCCATCGGCAATACAAAACCAAAATCAAGTGTCTTGATATTAGTACCAATGAAACGAGTTTGACCACTGGCATATAAGGCCATATTTTCAGCATAAGCCAACCCAGCCTGATTAGCTTGACCGGCATAGATGCCAACTGAAGCTGCTTTACAAGAACCTGTGGCAGCCATTGGTGTGATTCCGTCGGATGATATGGTGAATTGAGCTTTTAGATTATTCGCACAAATTAAACTTAAAACAAGGATACAGGATGGAATTAAATGTTTCATTTAATGGCAATATTCGTAAGTAAAAAATGATTTTCGTCCAAAAGATAATCATTTTTATAAAAATGAAAAAGTATTAATGAAAAATATTGAAAATAACCTGATTTATAATTGGATTAAAATAGTGGCTTTATCTTCAAACTATCTGTTTTCCAAAGTAAGTCTGGTTTTTGTGGTTTGGGTGGGGGAGGGATTCGATAGCGCAGTTCTATGTCTAGGTATTTTGGGTCTTGCATCAAGGCACTATCCACCATTTTGTTTATTTTACGAATAAGCGATATTTTGCAATCAGCTTCGTATTGTTTTTTAGCCTCAGCTACTTTTAAATTGATTTCTTGGTCAACATCAATTTTAGAGCTTAATACGCTTTTTTCACAAGAATCAAAGAATAAGATCCCTAACACAAACACTGACAACTTTGATAGATTAGTGAACGGTTTGTTCGATTTCATACATCCTCGCTTTATAAATAGAATCAAACAAATATGGCGTCTGTACTTCTTCATAAAATTCGCACTCCTTTTGCCATGAAAATTTCAATGAATCAATTTTCTTAATAGACATGGTATCAATATGCACCCTAATGGCATTGGATTGTCCTAGATCATCTGATCCTGAGCCACACGCCATCGAAGCAACGCTAATCAAAAAAAAATACAAATATTTAATCATGGGCAGAAAGATCAATAATTTTTCTTTTAAGTTCAAACTGTTGTCCTAAATAAACCTTTCGTACTGTTTCATCTGCAGCCAGCTCTTCCGCTGTTCCTTGTTTGAGGATTTTTCCTTCAAACATTAGATAAGCCCTGTCTGTGATGGATAAAGTCTCTTGTACATTGTGATCGGTAATCAATATTCCGATATTTTTGGTTTTAAGTTTAGCGACGACGTGTTGTATATCTTCTACGGCTATTGGGTCAATCCCTGCAAATGGTTCATCCAAAAGAATAAATTTCGGATCGGATGCTAGTGCCCTAGCAATTTCCGTACGCCTTCTCTCTCCTCCAGAGACGGTATCTCCATCATTTTTTCTTACTTTTTCAAGTCTAAATTCTCTTATTAGCGATTCGAGTTTATCTTTCTGTTCTTCTTTCGTGAGTTTCGTCATTTCTAGCACTGCCCTGATATTGTCCTCTACGCTCATCTTTCTAAAAATTGAAGCCTCTTGAGGTAGATATCCAATCCCTAACTGAGCGCGTTGGTACATGGGCAATTTGGTGATATCCCGATCATCAAGGAAAACTTTTCCTTCATCGGGCTGGATAAAACCTACCGCCATATAAAATGAAGTAGTCTTCCCAGCACCATTAGGCCCCAATAATCCCACGATTTCACCCTGTTGCACCTCTATATTTACCCCATTCACCACTTTGCGTGATCCATAAGTTTTTGCGAGATTTGTTGCTGATAGTTTTAGCATAGTATAATCAGTGTAACCAATCAATTAGTTTGAATAGCTTTTTGTTCAAAAATGGTAGGTATTTCTAGGCTAATATTTATTTCCCAATTTGGTTTAAAATTGTCGATAGCTTTCTGAAAAATCCTCTCAGGCACTTTTTTTTGTAATATGGTGACCCCATCCCAAATCCCATTATTATTTTCATCCTCTATGACAATAATTTTATAATTAGCCTTTTCCAATGGTTTAGACGTCAGTATTAATTCCTTTTTTTTGTCAAAAATATTCCATTCATGAACGATTTCTTTTTCATTTTTTATTATTTGGATGATTAAAGGTAGTTTAGAATTTTCACAATTCAATTTTATGCCAATATTACCATAATCTTCCAATTTTATGGGTTTCAATAGAAATTTTACGGAATCATTGATCATTTTATTTTGAAATAATAAGTTTCCCGCAGGTATAACCAGAGTTGAAATTGAATCGCCAATAGGCAAAGATTTTATCTCAATACTATATTTTGTTTCACCTAGATCCATAGTTACCTGACGACTTGAATCGTTTAAAATAACAAAATTAGAACGAATCGAATCCATAATGAAATCTGAAATGATATTAATGGGGTTACCCAGAAGATAAGTATTATCTGGATCAAGATAAATATTGGACTTTAACTCTCTAATAGGATAAACCATTACATCGATACTGTCTTTAGTCCCGTCATTGAAATAAATCAAGAATTTATTATTTAGCAAAGTATCGCTTTTGAACTCGAAGCGAATTTTGGTTTTTGTGACTTGATAATTAAAAAATATGTTTTTATTAGCGGAAACGATGGAATCCACCTTGATATTTTGATCATAGGTTATTATTGCTTTGCCTCTTGGGGTATAAATTTTCAAGCCAACACCGCGCACCGATTTTTGCTTTGCCAACCAAATTTCCCCAAGATTAATTATAGAATCTTTAACTTGAATAGTTTGTGACAAAAATCCTATTTTCTCAATTAAAGAATCCCATTTTTTATTTTGATTTTCATCTTGAAATGCATACACTTTAAATGGCCTATTGGGTAAGTTCGAAAAGGAAAATGACCCATCCTTTTCAGCGGTAACAAAATATTTCGGTTGGGATTTGAAAACCGCGCTGTCTGACATATCTTCATACAAAATCACGGCAGTATTGGCGATTGGCTGTTTGTTGTACCAATCTATTACCCTTCCGATTATTTTTCCACTATCGATTTGAGTGCCTGTAGAAAAAATAAAATTGAAATCCTTGATGGCATTGCTTTCGTTGATGTCTTGTATTGCATTATTGAACGCAATTTTATAAGTTGTAGCGTCGTCCCAAATGCCTTCTTCGAAAAGCATTTTTATTCCCTTATTTACTACATCAATTTTCGCCGTTTGCTTGATGGGAGGACTGATGATGATGTTTTGAACAGGGTTATTCAGTTTTACCCATTCATCAAAGTAAAAATTAAGCTGTTTTGGCTTAAAATTTTTTTGCCCATTTGGACTTGATTTTTTAACTAATATTTGTGGTGGAGTAATATCTTTTGATCCACCAGCTATAGTTCCAACTTGAGCACAGTTTTGCAGCATCAATACCCCAAATAGAAATAGGAATGGAGAAATCTTATGGAGCACTGTGATTTATTACATTTTAAGTATCAAAAATATACTTTACTTAATGAAACAATGGGAATAAAATCTTGAACTAGCAATTTTAATATAATAATTATTGCTTCCCGAAATTGACGCCTACTGTCAATTCATGGCTACCATTGTTATATTGTTGGAATTTGTAAAATGCTGCATCGTAAGAATAATTCAACGAGATTCCTTTGAAACTAGCACCTAATGTTAATCCCAAAGCACTGCCCAAACCATTCGTTCCAACCTTATACATTAACCCTCCAACTAGATTATTTTCTAGGAATGAAAATAATAAATTGAAATCAATATAAGTAGGTGGATTGTCCGAATAAATTTTTCGAACATAAATAGAAGGAATTACCCCAAATTTTACATTTTGGTCAATATTAAATCGTTTTCCACCTCCAATTATGAAGGATTGTAGTAGGGGATAATTTCCATTGTCACCTTCTGTGAAAGGAGCAATGATAAACTTGGGTAACGCAAAATCAATGAAGATACCGCTTTTGGTGGTAGCATGTGCGCCAAAATTGGCGTTGAAATAGGAGTATCCTCCTGCAAAAGATGCAACTACTGGATCATTTGGATCCAGATTAGGGTCTTGAAGGATATCAGAAGTTAATTTCCTGGTTTCATATTCCCCGCTCAAGCCTAGTCCAATGGTATAATTTTCAAATTTTAATTTGTAAGCATATCCCAATTGAGCCTTGAATCTCGATAAAGAAGCTATTTTTTCATTAAAAATCCTAGCCGAAATTCCTGCTTTTTCATTAAGTGGTCCTTCGTATTGAAGCGTTATCAGATTTTGGTTGTTATCAAAACCCGACCAATGTGTGCGGTAATTGACAAATACACTGTGTAAGTTTTCTTTTGTAATGGCCCCTGGGTTTATTAAAGAGGGATAAATTACATAATGGTTGTATTCTGCATGTTCCTGAGCTGAGCTGAATAAAGGAAACAAACATATCATCAAGCCAAATAAAATATTTCTCATGTTTTATTCTTTAAATTATTATGTATTTTGTGAATACGTTTTTTAATTTCTTAAAATGGTCAAAGATCCTTTTACTAATTTAGTTGTCGCACCTGTAGAATTTTTTAATGTCAAGACAAAAAAGTATCCTCCAGTTGGCAATTCTTGATTGTTATTGCCCAATCCAGTCCAATCGTTGGTATAATTTACAGTGTTGTACACTAATTTGCCCCATCTATCGAAAACTTCAAGGCTATTCTTGTTATTATCAACACAGCTGATGTAGAATACGTCATTCTTACTGTCTCCATTCGGTGTTAATACTTTCGAATTGTTACATTCTTCTTTTCCAGAAGTTTCTGAACACTCTGTGACAATTGTTTTTGGGCAATTGTTAGCATCTCTAACGACTAAAGTATAAGATTTTGGTGTAACATTTACCAAACATGCCGTTGTAGAAGAAGCGTTGCTCCACTCATAAGTATAAGGTGTTACTCCACCTGAGACGGTGATGCACACGTTCATGGTACTATCTGTACAAATTTTATTAACTTCTGATAAAAGAATTGCTGACGGTGCCGTTAGGGTAATATCTGCAGTTTTTGTAGCTCCAAGACCATCAGTTACTGTCACTTGATAATTTCCTTTACATAAATTTGCTCGCGAGCCTAAGGTTGATCCGTCATTCCATTTATATGAGAATTGTCCGTTTCCACCTGTAACTTGAAGTGTTATGGAACCGTCGCATATTCCATCACATTTCACATTAAACCCATTGAGGTTGGAAGTTGTAACAGCTATATTAATTGGATTGGTGCCGCCTGAAGTTGTTACCACAAAACTATCAGAAGTAGTACATCCGTTGGTATCAGTTACTGTTACTACATAAGTTCCTGCTGCTAGAGAAGTTCTGATTGGGGTAGGAGTTTGTCCTCCTGGTGCCCAAAAATATGTATAAGTTCCAGTGCCACCTGTTGCAGTGAAAGAGATACTACCAGTTGATTGACCAGCTTGGGTCTGAGTAACATTCTTATTGCCAATAGATATAGGTGCGTTTGCGGTTACTTGGTAATTCCTTGTTATAGAACAGCCACCATAAAAAATCACAACGCTATAACTTCCTGCAGGGATATTCGAAATACTATTACCAGTTGTGCCATTGGACCATTGGTAGGTAACGCCAGTACTAGGGGTTACAGTCAATGATATAGAACCATTAGATTGTCCATTGCATAAAACATTAGTAATTACTGGCACAATTGTTGGCTCCGAAGCTGCTGTAATAACTACCGAGGTAACTACAACTTTTGCTGGTGTAGAACTATCAGTCACCGTTACAAAATGTGTCCCTGATGTCAATGCATTGGCAGTTTTGGTTGTTTCTCCATTATCCCAAAGATATCTGATGGGTAAATTACATCTAGCAGAAGCAGACTCCGTTACTTGAGCTGCACCATTCGCGGTAGAAGGACAGGTAGCTTGTCGGGTCATTGCAGCGGTGGCCGTAAGGGTACAATCATCAGGATTTACTACAGTTTTATCTCCAATATAAATGAAACCTTTGCACACTTGAACAGCAGATCCTCCTGGTATAAAATCTAACGGCAGCTGTTCAGTTGCATCTAACCCAATAGAAATATCAGCTGTGGTACCAGTTGAACCAATTACAGTAAATGCGATAGCAAAAATATCGCTTGCATTGGGTCTTGTAAGTGGAGTTGCTGTTGAATAAATCGTAAGAATTTTACCAGAAGCTGCACTTGCAATGTTAAAGTCATTATCAATGTTAGCTCCCGGGAAATATACAGCTCTGACGCTGTCAAACCTTAATTTGTCTTTGTCAAATCTAATTGTAAATTGATACCCTTCTATATTGGTGAAACCATATGCCTTAAAATAAACTACGGCTTTATTACCTGTTGGAACCGTATCTCTAGTGATACCAACTCCTAATCCAGTAGGTGTACATCCAGTATTTCCACCTCCTACGGTCACTCGTCCAGTTGTGCTGGTAAGATTGTAGTTTCCTGCTGTTCCTGTAATTTCTACAGTTAATGGAGGATTAGGCCCGAAGGTAATATCGGAACTCCCCGATGCGCCATCCTTGACCTTAAAGCATAATTCATATATTTTCGTTCCATCGGCGACTGTTACTGGATCGGCAGAACTCCAAACTACATTTACAAATCCAGTTGTATTGTTAGAAACAAAATTTGAACTCGTCAAACCTGTAAGATTTATTCCATTAACCTGGACGAATTCTAATACACTAGGATTAAATTGAATAGCATATTGGAATGAAGAAATATTTGTAAAACCTTCTGTTGACACTTTCACACATACATTTGCTCCTGGTGCAGCGGTTTCAGAAGATGCAATGAATTTTACACTATTACCGGCAGTGCCTGATATGGTCACTGATCCACTGACGGACCCTATAGAATAAAATGTTCCTGAAGCGCTCACATATTCAAAACTAAGTGGTGTATTCACTATATTAACTGGTGATGTTTGCCCTGAAGATCCAATCAGTTTAAATCTTAATTTAAAAAATGTTGAATTATTCGGTAGGGTAATGAAAGACCCAGACGTATTCCAGGAAAATATACCAGTCCCAGGAAAACCAGGTATGCTGGTATTGATATTATCATTCGTGAGGGATCCTGCTGGCAATCCTGAACCTGTCGTGATCAATTCATTGAATTCGATGATGGCAGGGTTCCAATTGATTGAAAATTGAATCGCGTTGATATCAATAAACGAATCTACTTTGAACTCTACATCGACAAATGAGCTGTTTGGTCCACTAGACGAACTAATTTTAAATACCGGTCTAGCTTCTAAGGTGACCCACCCAAATATAAAAATTACTAAACAAAAGAAATGCTTCATTTTTTTTAATTATTTTATTCTAATAGTC
>Ga0073902_10001760_pt1 | contig 11615 bp, 10 predicted proteins | sample KloWWTmeKNB19Kit_FD_66667 | JGI IMG/M metagenome (GOLD analysis project Ga0073902, IMG submission 66667) | Active sludge microbial communities from Klosterneuburg, Austria, studying microevolution and ecology of nitrifiers - Klosterneuburg... | ecosystem: Engineered > WWTP > Aerobic digester >...
CTAAATGAATTACCTGAGCATTTGGTTGATTTGGTAAAGTTTTCACTTTCAACAGGATTGCGCAAACGCAATGTTACTGATTTGGAATGGTCTCAGGTTGATTTGCAGAGAAATGTTGCATGGATTCATGCAGATCAAGCCAAAGCAAGAAAAAGTATTCATATTTCATTGAATGCAACGGCTATGGAAGTTCTGAGAAAGCAGGTTGGCAAACATTCGTTAAGAGTGTTTACTTACCAAGGAAAACCAATTATTCAGGTCAATACCAGGGCATGGCGAAAGGCATTAAGAAGAGCAGGCATAGAAGACTTTCGTTGGCATGATTTGCGCCATACTTGGGCCAGCTGGTTAACTCAAAAAGGTGTACCGCTAAATGTAATTCAAGAAATGGGGGCTTGGGAGTCAACTGAGATGGTGAAACGTTATGCTCATTTGGCGCCCGAACAATTCAGAAAACATGCAATGGTTGTAGATGAAATTCTGAATGACACAATTTTGACACAAGTGGAAAATTAGAAGATGATAAAATCAATCTAACTCATTGATTTTATGGTGCCGACACCAAGAATCGAACTCGGGACCTTCTGATTACAAATCAGCTGCTCTACCATCTGAGCTATGCCGGCATCTTAACAAGAGTTAGTCATAATGTTACTTAATTATCTTTAACTTGGTTTTACTTAAATTTTTTGTCCGACAATCTAAAGAATCTGATGCAATGTCACTTTTACGTTGAGCATTTTCATTAAACCGTTCTTTTTCTTTATTACCCGAAAACTCAATGCCTTGATTTACTTCCTTTGCAAATATAGCTTTGACAGAATTGATTGGAATTAATAATTTTCTTGGAATTCCATTAAACCTTGCAGTGAAGCAAATTAACTCGTTATTAATTACTAGATCACGTATAGCATTGCTACTTATATTAAATACTATCTCACCATTTGTTACATATTCAGCTGGAATATCTATTTCTGGATTAACTTTTACAAACATGAAAGGAGTTAAATCATTGTCGATACACCATTCATAAATTGAACGAACTAAATACGGTTTTGATGAACTGATATTGTTAGTATTCATTTACGCATCATTTTCTCGGATGCTGACAATGCATCAATAAACAAGGGGCGACTAAATAATCGCTCCGAGTACTTCAGTAACGGTGCAGCCTGCTTAGGAAGTCGAATCTCATAATGCTCAAGCCGCCATAATAATGGCGCTATCGCAACGTCTAACATTGAGAACTCCTCACCCAGCATAAATTTCTGTTTTTCAAATATTGGAGATATTACCGTTAGATTGTCTGTTATTACTGCGCGCGCCTTATCTATAGCTTTCTGATCCGAACTATCGAAAGTATCTAAATGACAAAACAATTCTTGTTCAAAACGATATAGCAATAATCGTGCACGAGCTCGCATGACTGGGTCTGCCGGCATCAATTGTGGATGCGGAAACCGGTCATCTATATATTCATTAATAATATTTGATTCATATAGCACAAGATCGCGTTCCACAAGAACAGGTGCTTTTCCATCTGGACTCATCACTGCCAGATCTTCCGACCTGTTATTTGGATCTACATCAATTACTTGAAAATCCATATCTTTCTCGTGCAAAACAATCCTACATCGATGGCTATATGGACAAGTAATTGTTGAATACAATGTCATCATAACTTCTATTCTTTGATTTAATTACCAGAGTTATGCTTAATCGTTTGTGTCATCATCAGTGAATATCTTTCCAGTATTCTCTTTTTAGCGCATATGATAATATCAACATACCAATTAAGAATGCTATTACCATTAAACCAATACTCTTCCGATTATTTGCATGAGGTTCGCCTAAGTAAACTAAATAATTAACCAAATCTCCCACAAACTTATCGTATTCGGCAACTGTCATATTCCCTGTTTTATCTAATAGCAAGCTCTTCTGCTCTCCTTTATCGCCTGATTTTATGGTTAATCTCTGCTCACCTTGTAGCTGATACAACACATGCGGCATAGCAGCACGATCAAATACAAGATTATTCCAACCAGTCACAGTTGAATCATCGCGATAAAATGCTCGCAAATAAGAATAAAGCCAATCAGCTCCTCGTGATCGAGCAATAACGGAAAGATCTGGGGGCACAACACCAAACCATTCCTCCCCTTCTTTCTTACGCATTGCCGATTGCATTAAATCGCCCACTTTCTGCCCAGTATAAACCAATTTATTGAGAATCTGTTCATTGCTAAACCCTATGTCCCGATGACGATTGTAGCGCATATAGCTAGCACCATGGCATGTCAAACAATAACTAACAAAGCTTTCCGCACCACGTTGCAGCGAAGCATTATCAGTTGTATCAATCGGAGCTTTGTCTAACATAACACCCGACTCTGCTGCGAAAACACTAAATGGAATCATGCAGCACAAGATAAATATAACTATCGTTAGTTTCTTCATTTTTTCACTCTTTTACTCTTTTTGGCTCAGGTTTTGTTTTATCTATCTTGCTGTACCATGGCATTAAAATAAAGAATGCAAAATAAATAACCGTAAAGATTTGCGCTAATAAAGTATATAAAGGAGTGGGAGATTTTGTTCCAAGCCACCCTAGTACAAAAAAGCTTATCACGAAAAGTGTTAATGCAATTTTGAAATATGGCCCCTTATAGCGAATAGACTTAACTGGGCTTCTGTCTAACCATGGTAAAAAGCAAAATATAACTACCGATCCAGCCATCAATATGACCCCCCATAACTTCGCATCCACCCAGAGAAAATTAACGGTTACAGCACGAAGCATAGAATAATAAGGAGTAAAATACCAAACTGGAGCTATATGATCTGGCGTTTGTAATGTATTTGCAGGTATAAAATTATTGTATTCTAAGAAATATCCTCCCATCTCTGGAGCAAAGAAAATAATTCCACAAAAAACAATTAAGAATACTACGACACCAACAATGTCTTTAACAGTGTAATAAGGGTGAAATGGTATACCGTCAACAGGTATATTTGTTTTCGGATTTTTGTTCGCTTTGATTTCAACACCATCCGGATTATTTGACCCCACTTCGTGCAAAGCCAAAACATGAACAAAAACCAATGTAACTAATATTACAGGTAGAGTTACTACATGATATGCAAAAAAGCGATTAAGAGCCGCGTCTGAAAGCGTAAAATCTCCTAACAACCATTGCTGAAGTGTTTCTCCAACAACTGGGATTGCACCAAACATACTTACAATCACTTGCGCTCCCCAGTAAGACATTTGTCCCCAAGGCAAGATATATCCAGTAAAAGCTAAACTCATCAGTACAAAAAATATTGCCATTCCAACTAACCACAGAAGCTCACGCGGTTTACGGTAAGAACCGTACATCATTCCACGAAACATATGCAGATAGACAACGACAAAAAACATTGAAGCACCAGTAGAATGCATATAGCGTATCAACCAACCATAATCAACATCACGCATAATATATTCAACTGAAGCAAATGCCATACTAGCATCTGGCTTGTAATTCATAGTCAGGAAAATACCAGTAATCAACTGATTTACTAGTACTAATAATGCCAGAGAACCAAAGTAATACCAGAAATTAAAATTCTTTGGTGCATAATATTCGGAAAGATGGGCTTTCCAATTAGATGTTAATGGAAAACGTTTATCAATCCATTCAATCATTGAATTTTGCTTACTCATTTACGCAGATCCCTCACTTTCAGATCCAATTAAAAGACGATCATCACTTAAATATGTATGTGGAGGAACAACCATATTAGATGGTGCTGGCACACTTTTATACACTCGCCCAGCCAAGTCAAATTTGGATCCATGACAAGGACAGAAAAACCCTCCCATCCAATCAGGACCTAAATCTGCAGGTGCAATTTCTTTTCTAAATACTGGAGAACATCCCAAGTGCGTACATACCCCTTCTGTTACAAGAATCTGAGGTTTAATTGAGCGAGTACGATTTTTTGCGTATTCTGGTTGTTGTTTTTTTTCCGAGTTAGGATCGGCTAATTCGCCCTCCACTTTCACAAGTGTTTCCAGCATCTCAGAAGTTCTATTTAAAACCCACACGACTTTTCCTCTCCACTCAACCATCAGAAGCATTCCTGGTTCAAGCTTTGATATATCAACTTCTACAGGCGCACCAGCTGCCTTCGCTCGTTCACTAGGCATCATACTTAATAGGAATGGCGTTGCTATCGCAGCACTCGCAATGCCTCCCGCCACAGAAGTCGCAGCGACCAAAAATTTTCTCCTGCCACTCATTTCATTATTGTTGCTGAAACTATCTGCCATATTCAACTATTCCATCAGTAATATTTTTCATGTACAACTATCAATAAAACTGCAAATTTACTTTATGTCAATTTTATTATGACATTTTGTAAAGCTTAAATTATAAAAGCGAGAATTATATCATAACCGTTATAGGATTAGGGAGAATAACTTGAAAGAATTTTATAAACTTTAAACTCAAACAAAATTAACAATAGAACTAATTCCGTTCGATCCTTTCCTCCCAAAATCAGTCTTTAGATTACTATCTAATCTTTCCATGACATTGTTTATATTTCTTACCTGATCCACATGGACAAGGCTCATTACGACCAACTTTGTCATTTTGACGTACAAATGGCTGCACTTTCTCGTCCGAATGTTTTGCATGCTCTTCATTAAATGATTCACCATAGGTTTCATGATGTAGTTGTATGTTCTCTGGTGATTTTAGAGTTTCTGTTACAGCCTCTACTTGTTGCTCATCCCTTATTTGCACTGCAAGCAATATCTTTGTAACTTCGTTCTTAACTTCTTCAAGCATATTCGTAAACAGATCAAAAGCTTCCCGCTTATATTCTTGCTTAGGATTTTTCTGTGCATAACCACGCAGGTGTATACCTTGACGCAGATGATCTAATGCTGCCAAATGTTCTCTCCAGTGCGAATCAAGGCTTTGCAACATTACTGCACGCTCATATTGATGCATAATTTCAATACCGACTTTGTCAACCTTCGATTGATATTGCTTATTAGCAAGTTCAAAAATTCGATCAAACAAATTCTCCTCATGCAAATCTGGTTCTTGCTCCAACCAATTTTGCAAGGGGAAATGCAATTGGAATTCTGCCGCAAGTGCTCTCTCTAAGCCAACCACATCCCATTGCTCTTCAACGCTTTGTGGTGGAATATACAAACTGAATAGACTACTCAGAACACTTTCACGTATTGCCACTATCGTTTCCGAAATATCATGCTCAGTTTCCAGTAACTCATTACGTTGCTGATAGATAACATGACGCTGATCATTAGCCACATCATCATATTCCAGCAATTGCTTACGCATATCGAAATTTCTTGCTTCTACCTTACGTTGAGCATTTTCAATAGCACGAGTCACCCATGGATGTTCAATTGCTTCACCTTCAGGCATTTTAAGGCGAGTCATGATATTGGCGACTCGATCAGATGCAAAAATACGTAGCAACGGATCTTCCAATGAAAGATAAAATCTGCTGGAACCAGGATCACCTTGCCTACCAGAGCGCCCACGCAACTGATTATCCACACGTCTTGATTCATGTCGCTCAGTGCCAATAATATGCAACCCACCTTTACTTAAAACTTCTTCATGACTCACTTTCCATTTTGCATACACTTCACTGATTCGCCTTTCCTTTTCCTCTTGACTTAGCTTTTCTTCATGCTGTATGCGCTCTACTTCTGGCTCAGGATTGCCACCCAATACAATATCAGTACCTCTACCCGCCATATTAGTGGCGATGGTAATCATTCTGGGTCGACCAGCCTGCACAACGATATTCGCTTCACTCGCATGCTGCTTTGCATTTAAAACTTGATGAGGTAATTTTTCGCGATTAAGTAATTTAGATAACAACTCGTTATTCTCGATGGATGTCGTTCCTACCAGAACGGGCTGTCCGCGTTCATAACATTCTTTAACACCCTGAACAATAGCTTCATTCTTTTCTTTAGTGGTACGAAACACTTGATCCATACGATCATCACGTATCATTGGGCGATGAGTTGGAATTATCACCGTTTCCAATCCATAAATTTGCTGGAATTCGGCCGCTTCAGTATCAGCTGTTCCGGTCATACCAGATAGTTTCTGATACATACGGAAATAATTCTGAAAGGTAATGGAAGCCAATGTTTGATTTTCTTTTTGAATAACAACACCTTCTTTAGCTTCTACCGCTTGATGCAATCCATCAGACCAGCGCCGACCAGCCATCAAACGTCCAGTAAATTCATCCACGATAACCACTTCACCATCTTGAACAACATAATGTTGATCCAGAAAATACAAACTATGTGCCCGCAAACCTGCATTCAAATGGTGAATTAAATTAATATTGGCTGGATCATAAAGACTGGATCCAGATTTCAGCAAGCCGGCGCCTGTCAATAACTGCTCAGCATGTTCAAATCCCGCTTCGCTGAGAGTAACTTGATGAGATTTCTCATCGACGCTATAGTCACCAAGACTATCTTCCGTTTCCTGGCGCACCAATTTCGGAATCAATTCATTAATACGGACATATATTTCTGTATCTCCTTCAGCTTGACCAGAAATAATCAGTGGAGTACGTGCTTCATCAATGAGAATTGAATCCACCTCATCAACTATCGCAAAATTAAGTGAGCGTTGCACCCGTTCAGAAGAATGCGTCACCATATTGTCACGCAAATAATCAAAACCATACTCATTATTGGTGCCATAAGTAATATCAGCTGCATATGCTGCTTGCTTGTCACCATGGGGCATCTGTGAATAAATCACACCCACGCTAATTCCGAGAAACTGATAAATTTTTCCCATCCAATCAGCATCTCGTTTTGCCAAGTAGTCATTGACAGTTACCACATGCACACCAGTACCTGATAATGCATTCAAATAGGCGGGCAAAGTCGCCATGAGGGTTTTACCTTCACCTGTTCGCATTTCGGAAATTTTTCCATCGTGCAATACCATACCACCAATGAGCTGCACATCGAAATGGCGCATTTCCAGGATCCGTTTGCCAGCCTCGCGCACTACAGCAAAAGCTTCCGGCAATAATGCATCTAATGTCTCTCCATTCTGGATACGCAATTTGAATTCATTCGTTTTTGCACGCAACTCAGCATCAGACAATCCTGCGATAGTCGGTTCCATCTCATTAATACTTCGTACCTTTTGAGAATACTGCTTGACCATCCGGTCATTTCGGCTTCCGAAAATTTTCTTAAGTAGATTACTTAGCATAAAATCTCTAAAAATTCTGTTTAAAAAACAAAGGGGAGAGATTTCTATCTCACCCCCACAAAAAACTCAAAGCACTATCAAAATTGAGTATCTAGAAGAGCTAAAATTTCTTAGATCCAATTGAGAATCACTGTTGGAAACTAATCCCAGCTCAAAAGAGGTAACATTGAAACGAAGCACTCGTAACAATAAATATTCATTCATGAATAATCAATTGCCCTTTCTATCATTCAATTTAACTTGGTTTTTTCAAAAATTTGGATGGATTAAGGGGTCTATCTTTATGTCTGATCTCGAAATGCAGATGCGCTCCCGTCGAACGTCCGGTATTACCAACTTCTGCAATTTTCTGCCCTTGTAACACAACCTGCCCAAGCTTTACCAACCGCTTAGATGCATGCGCGTAGCGACTGATCAAATCATCACCATGATCAATTTCGATCATATTACCATATTCAGGATGACGATCCGAATACACTACCACACCACCAGCTGAAGCTTTGATGGGTGTTCCTACTTCTGCCGAAAAATCCACCCCTTCATGAAACGCTTTCTTTCCCGTAAAAGGATCAATCCGGTAACCATATCCAGATGAATACCAATTCGTTTCAACCGGCATCTCCGAAGGCAATACATACTTTGACAATCTGTCATGACGCAATAAAGAATCCAATGCACCTAATTTATCCGTTCTTTCATCCAGCATATTTGATAATGCTTGGAGTTTATGATTAAACTCACCAAAAGTTAATTCTTCAGATAGCGATCCAGGGCGCGCACCACCTTGTCCTGGTACTTCGTTAAACAAAAAATCTCGCGATTTAATACCAGAAGATTCTGCCAATCGTTCTCCTAAGGCATCCAAGCGTAACAATTGCGCTTGCATTTGCCCCAACTTACTAGCCATGACATTGAGATTATCCTGCAGATGCGTTTGAATTTTTTGATGCCTCTCTTCTTGAGGACTCACTAACACTGCTCTTAAAACTGGCATATCAATTCGATCAGCATATCGAAGCGACCAATAATTCAAACTCAAAGCTAAAATTAGAGTAACTAATAGAAATAAACCCATTAATAAGGTAATGTGTACGCGTGTTAATGTAAGTTTCTTCGCTCGTTCTGATTTATTAGAAATAAAAATAATATTCATATTTTGTATTCATTGGATATTATAAATAACCATGACCTCTTATAAAGTTAATTCTTATCTTAATCTGCTCGGCAAAACTCCCGAGTACGAGAACTTATTCTCTATAGCGCACCAAATATATAGCAATCAAATAATCTTCTTTAAATTTATTCCATCACATTTGGCACAACACTGCCATTTGAGTCGAATCTCCAATGGCAGGTTAACGATATGGGCTGAAAACGGTGCTGTCGCTGCAAAACTTAAGCAAATTTCCCCGTCACTATTACTGAAACTACAAGAGTTGGAATGGGAAGTTACTTCAATTCATATTTTGGTGCAAGCAAATTACTTTACAAAAAACACAAAACCACTGATAGATAAAGGATATGTTAAGAAAGAAATAAAATTGAGTAAAACCGGAAAAGAATGTTTAAGCCAATTAGCGACAACATTGCCAAGTTCCGAATTAAAAAGCACTATCCAATCATTCCTACAAAAACATCGTGACGATTAATTTACCGAAGCTTACCTAATTACTCATCAGCGGCAGAGCTTTATCAACATTTCTCATTCCAATTAAGCCAATGAATTTAAAAGATTGATGCAATCAATTCAATATCTGCATACTGCCATGTATGATCAAACTCCTTTTGTATTTTGCTAATATCTTTACCTTGTGCATGTAAGCTTTGCTTCAAACCATACAAGGTCCATCCATTTTTTGGATAATGTTTAAGATTATCCAGATAAATCATTCCGGCCTGCGCAAAATCATCCGCTTTCAACAAGGCTTTCCCCAATGCCAGCTGCGTTGGATAGTACCAAAATGGCGGCTCCGTATAGGGTAATTGATCCTGGAGATCCACCGCTTCTTTAAAAGCGGTAATTGCATTTGCATAATCTTCTTGCGCCATAAAAATCTCTCCTAGCACCAATCTATCTGCAATTTTCAATAATAAAGTAGCTGGGTAACCCTTTTGATCCAAGACAGCAAGACTCGCGGCTTCGCGAATTTTTGTCAGACTAAAATACTCTGAACGTGCCGCAGCCAAATCCCCTAGTTTGGATTGAGCAATTACACGTGCATAGCGCCAAATACCATGAGAGAATTCCAAATGCTCGGATGGAGGCGGTTGGATCAATACAGCACCCCATTGACCAAAACGAGTCAGCGCCAACAACGGAATTGTTTTAAAAAATTCAACCACCGGATAATGCTCGATCATTTCCAATGAAACACTGGCAGCTACCTTCCAAGCCACCTCTATGGCCGCCTGACTCCTGCCCTCCATACTGTATGCAGCCCACAAAAAATGCAGATTATGCGGATAATAAGCAGCGGCATAAAAACACTGAATATTACAGCTGAAATATACGCTTGATCGATAGCAGCCGGCTTATAGTTCGCCTCCGATGCATCGCGATACCGTCCAACACGCCAATAGATATGTGAAGGCATATGCACCAAATGACCAGCGCCCGGCATCAGATCAAGCAGAGTGTCCACAGCAATTTCCGCACGTTCCGATTTTGATGAAGCTTCAATAGCATGAATGTATAAGTGCAATGCTAATGGGTGTTTTGGTGAGCGCTGCAAAACCGTTTCCAAAACTTGCTTGTCACGTTAATATTAGGCCCAAGCGCCAAAGCCTCGCCCCAATAGCACATGGCACAACTTTCATCGAGCCTCTGCGCAGTTCGAAATGAACGCACTGATTCGCTATGATTAAATGCAAAACTCATTACCATGCCTTGATCGAAATAGCGCTGCGCCAATGGATTTTGCGTTGTCACGGAGTGATGATGATTCCCCAAGCCTGGCAAACAAAGGCACACTCGATGCATATTCAGAACGTTTAATATCGAGCGCTGAATCTGGGTTAGGGGGTATTTTTTCAGGTGTACAAGCGCTGATGAGCATAAATGCAATCGTTAACATTGAAGTAACCCAAGCTAACTGCATTGCACCCTCTCTCCGATCATCACATTTAAAAAATTTGGGCACTATTCTTAACCTTAATTGTCTACCGTTTCTCATGTTTATTAAATGTCTCGTATATAATGCAAAATTGTTAGGCTTTATATCTTACAAAACAATTTTTTGAATTGTATGTTGCAGCCTTTAATTTTCCCGATGACAGCGATATCTCTCACCATGCAGCAATTCTGTTCTAACCACCCTACTGTAATTATAAAAACAATCTTATGAATGTTTTTTATGAAGAGACTGGCGCCTTTAAAGTAGGCACTATTCTTGCTGACAACAACACCTCTTTGCAAATTGAAGCTGTGCATGGCAAACGTTCGAAGATCAAAGCATCTTCCGTACTGTTCCGATTTGACACGCCGCCTCTGTCCGAATTCATGCAGCATGTACAAAAAATCGTCGATGAATTGGATCCAAATTTTCTCTGGGAATGCTGTCCAACTGACGTAGAATTTGCGAGCGATACTCTGGCAGCAGATTACTTCGGTCATACACCCAGCCCCGTTGAAGCTGCTGCCACATTGTTGCTACTCCAAAATGCGCCCATGTACTTTTATAAAAAAGGGCATGGACATTATAAAGCAGCGCCGCCGGATGCACTGAAAGCCGCTTTGGCGAGTCAAGAGAAAAAGCGTCTGCAAGCGGAGCAGCAAGCACGCTATCTACAGCAATTAAATGATTTTATTCTACCCGACGCTTTCAAGTCGCTCATTCCTAATTTACTCTATAAACCGGATAAAAACACTATTGAGTGGAAAGCACTCGAAGCTGCCTGCACGGAAAAAAAACTCACGGTCGTGCGTTTACTGGAAAATTGTGGAGCCATCCCTTCGTCGCATGATTACCATTTCAATCAATTTATCTGGGAGCATTTTCCTGCAGGAATCGATTTTGGTGAACTGAGCGCACAACAAGCACCTATTGACTTGCCTGAGTTACCTATCGCTGATGTCATGGCATTCAGCATTGACGATGCTTCAACGACGGAAATCGATGATGCTTTCTCAGTAACTCCCCTGTCGCTGGGCAGCTTCCGCATTGGCATTCATATCGCGGCACCCGCGTTGGGCATTCATCCGGAATCGGATTTAGACAAAATAGCATCAGCGCGCTTATCGACAGTTTATTTGCCCGGCAACAAAATCACTATGCTGCCGGATACAACCATTAATCACTTCACGCTCGCTGAAAATAAATTATGTCC
>Ga0073902_10001766_pt1 | contig 11589 bp, 5 predicted proteins | sample KloWWTmeKNB19Kit_FD_66667 | JGI IMG/M metagenome (GOLD analysis project Ga0073902, IMG submission 66667) | Active sludge microbial communities from Klosterneuburg, Austria, studying microevolution and ecology of nitrifiers - Klosterneuburg... | ecosystem: Engineered > WWTP > Aerobic digester >...
AGCCACAAACGAATCCGCTTTCAGGTCCCGCTTCTTCCCAGGTGACGTATGGCAATCCAGACCTTCGTTGGGAAACAACTACTCAATCCAACATCGGGCTTGACCTCTCTCTCTGGACCGGAAGAGTGAATTTCTCTGCAGATGCCTATTACAAGAAAACGGATGATCTGCTGATGAATGTGCAGCTCTCCAATTCACTGCCGATCTCTACGATCCAGACGAATGCAGGTGTGATTGAAAACAAAGGACTTGAATTTGCACTCGGCACGATCAACACCACAGGTGATTTTAAATGGAGAACTGACTTCAATATCTCCTTCAACAAAAACAAGGTGCTGGAATTGGATTACACTGAAGTGTATTACTTCGGACGCATCTACAGCAACAACCAGGATGTTTCCATCGTACGGGCTGGATTACCACTTGGTGTATTCTATGGCTATATCTCTGAAGGCGTTGATGAAGAAACAGGTGATCTGATCTATAAAGACTACAATGAAAACGGGATGTTTGATCCGGGAGACCGAACGATCATCGGTGATGGTAATCCTGATTTCACCTATGGATTTACAAATACCCTATCATGGAAAAACTTTGATCTGAACATCTTCTTCCAGGGCAGCCAGGGTAATGATATCTTCAATGCAACACGCATCGATCTGGAAGGTATGTTTGATAGCAAAAATCAATCTACGGCTGTACTTGACAGATGGACGCCTACTAACCGGATCACGGACATACCCAGAGCGATCGGGGGTGGCAATATCAACAACGTGCGTAATTCTACGAGGTTTGTGGAAGATGGTTCCTATCTACGCTTGAAATCATTGACCCTTGCTTACAACATCAATCCGAAGAGCCTGGAGCGCATGAAAATCCAGAAGTTATCCCTGTATGTAACCGGACAGAATTTATTGACCTTTACCAAGTACAGTGGTTTTGATCCGGAAGTGAATGCCTTTGGCAGAAGTGCTACAGAGCTCGGCATCGATTATGGTACCTACCCGCAATCCCGCACGATTACGTTTGGCGTTAATGTGGAATTCTAAAAAAATACAATGATGAAAAAATATATCCCATTCCTCGCGTTCCTTTGCCTGACTGTCTTCTATGCCTGTGATGATTTCCTGGACCTGGAGCCCCATTCACAAGGGATCGCTATAGAAAATTCCGCTTCAGATTCGGTGTATTTCAAATCTGCTTCTGAGTTGGAGTCTGCGCTGGCGGGTGCCTACGGAGATTTCAAAAATGAATATTACCAGCTTGATTATTTTGTCAATGGCGATGCGCAGTCTGATGATGCGTATGCCGGAGGTGACAATCCGGATAACTTCCAGATTGATGACTATCAACTTGATGCGGTCAACCGAAATGTCAGCCGCGACTGGGCATACCTCTACTCTGCCATCGGCAAAGTGAACAATATCATCAACAATGCAAGAGAGGTCACTGATCCTGAATTAACGCCTGCAAGGCTTGAGGAAATCATTGGTGAAGCTTCTTTCATCCGTGCGTTCATGTACTTTCAGTTAGTGCAGCTTTGGGGTGATGTACCATTACAACTCGTAGAAGTCACCACTATCAGTGCCGAAAAACTGGATGAGATCTACGCGCAGATATTTCCTGCACGATCTGCTAAAGAAGAAGTGTATGCGCAGATCATTGCAGATCTGGAGACTGCATTGCCACGTGTGCGTATCACGGCGCCTCACAAAGGATTTGCGACTACCGGTGCTGCCAATGCAGTACTAGCCAAAGTTTATGCTGCACAGGAACCGCACGATTGGGCTAAGGTCAATCAATACTGTGATGCTGTGATCGCAGGAGGATATTCGCTTTTGCCTGAGTTTGATCAACTGTGGGATAATGCGACAAAAAACTCTGTCGAATCCATCTTTGAAATCAACTATTCAGGTGGCCCGACGGATGGTAACTGGGGTGTAAACATATTCAGGGGTGTGGATTGGAAAAAATTTAACCTGCCTGCCAATGACCTGATAGCTGCATTTGATGCGGAGAATGATGTGATCCGTAAAAATGCATCTATCATCTTTGAAGATGTCTCCGGCTTGTGGTCAGATTCGCATTATCCGCAGACACAATATCCATTTATCAATAAGTGGCGCAACTTCGGCGGTGATGGGGCGCAGAACTACATCTTTATCCGCTTAGCTGACATTTTGCTATTGAAAGCTGAAGCACTCAATGAATCAGGAGATGTGTCTGGTGCTGCTGCCATCGTCGATCAGATCCGTGATCGTGTGAACTTAAATCCAACCACTGCCGGTAACCAGGCTGCCATGCGTCTTGCTATTGAAAAAGAACGTCGGCTTGAGTTAGCTTATGAAGGCATCCGATGGTTTGACCTAAAACGAACAGGAAGAGCGATCGAAGTGATGAGTGCTGCCAAGGGGCCGGATGGTAATCCAATCGGCTATATGCTGACCGCCGAGCGTTTGTTGTGGCCTATTCCTCAGGCTGAGTTAGATAAAAACGCTAACCTTACACAAAATCCGGGCTATTAAAACATTGCTATTGAGGAATTCAAAACAAGTCAAAACCACTTTGCACAAAATGAAAATCGGAATACATATTTACTTACTGGCCGCACTCCTTTGCAGTGCAATCGCCTGTAATAAATCCAACGGGGATGTCGATCCGGATACACCGCCGGAACTTCCGGTTAAAGTATGGACCACGTCCGGCAATGAGGTCAATCTCTTGTATTACAAAACCATTGATTATGCTGCCGGGTTTGACGAACGATTTCCAGAAATCACCATAACCCCTGCCGAGACCTTGCAGGTGGTAGATGGATTTGGATACACGCTCACAGGTGGTAGTGCAATGCTACTCAACCAAATGGAAGACAATGCACGCATGGAGCTTCTAAAAGAGTTTTTTGGAAACAGCAGCAATTCTATTAATGTGAGTTATCTGCGGGTTTCGATCGGTGCATCTGACCTGGATCCTGTAGTGTTTAGTTACAATGACCTACCGGCAGGCATGAATGAAGATCTTCAATTACAACAATTCAGTCTGTCCAGGGACACCTTGCATTTAATCCCTGTCCTGAAAGAAATACTGGCACTCAATCCTGCTATCAAAATCATGGGTTCGCCGTGGAGCCCACCGGTATGGATGAAGAGCAATAAAAACAGTGTTGGCGGAAATCTGAATCCCCAGCATTATAGTGTGTATGCACAATACTTTGTCAGGTACATACAGGCAATGAAAGCTCACGGCATCACCATCGATGCCATCACACCGCAGAATGAACCGCAGCATGGAGGTAACAATCCGAGCCTTGTGATGTCAGCGGCGCAGCAGACTGATTTTATCAAGAATCATCTGGGGCCTGCTTTTCAGGCTGCAGGCATCAACACTAAAATTGTGGTTTGGGATCACAATTGCAATCGTCCGGACTATCCGATCGCCATCCTGGATGATCCTGCGGCCAAGGCTTTTGTGCATGGCTCTGCATTCCATCTTTATGAAGGTGATGTGAGTGCGTTAACGCAGGTGCATCAGGCACATCCGGACAAAGCCTTGTACTTCACCGAACAATGGACCGGCTCTAACAGCAGCTTTGATGGCGATCTGAAATGGCATATCAAAAATGTCATCATCGGTACGATGCGTAACTGGAGCGGTGTAGCCCTGGAGTGGAACCTGGCCAACGATCCGGGTTTTGGTCCGCATACACCAGGAGGTTGTACACAATGCAAAGGAGCTGTCACTATTGATGGTTCGATCGCGACAAAAAATGTGAGCTACTACATCATCGGGCATGCGTCCAAATTTGTGCCTCCGGGTTCCATTCGCATTGGCAGTAGTGTACCTGCTGGATTGAACAATGTCGCTTTCATGACACCTGAGGGCAAATACGTGCTGATCGTACTCAATGAAAGTGCCACCCTCCAGTCCTTCAACATTCATGTGGGAGATCGCTGGATCACTGCCTCCTTGCATCCTTCGACAGTAGGCACCTTCGTTTGGTAATATCATACCACTAACATTAGCTCTTCTCCCTACCTTGCTGCCTGATGTAGCAACAGGACAAAATATAAATTCATGAAACTACCATTTGTCATTACAGCGGTTTGGGTTTTCTTTTCCGCATGTACACGACCTGCAGAAACTACAATACCGACTGCGTCTTTTGATGTAAAGGGAAAGGAAGTAAAAATCTATACGACAGCCGATAGTTCTGAACTCCGGCTGACTCAGACCAGTACAAAAGCATTTCAAGCTGCATCACAACCTCTGGAAACAGAAGTTGCCATCTTTGTTAATCCCGCGAAAACATTTCAATCCTTTATGGGCATCGGGGGCGCTGTCACTGACGCGACGGCAGAAGTTTTTGCTACGCTGCCGGCAGAAAAACAAGAGGCTTTCTTAAAAGCTTATTTCGACAAAGCTGATGGCATCGGGTACTCACTCATTAGAACCACGATCCATAGTTGTGATTTTAGTAGTGAGAGCTATACGTATGTTTCTGATGAAGACAAAGCGCTGGGTACCTTCAATATTGATCACGATAAAAAACATCGTATACCGCTGATCAAGAAAATCATTGAAACCGCAGGAGGAAAAATTCCACTATATGTTAGTCCTTGGAGCCCACCAGCTTTTATGAAAGACAGCAAGAATATGTTGCGCGGCGGAAAACTGTTACCTGAATTTTATCCATCATGGGCGCAGTATTATACAAAGTTTATCAAGGCATACGAAGGCCTGGACATTCCTATCTGGGGATTGACTGTGCAGAACGAGCCGATGGCTACACAAACGTGGGAGTCATGCATCTATACTGCCGAAGAAGAGCGTGATTTTTTAAAAAACCATTTGGGCCCAACGTTGAAAAAAGAAGGATTGGGTGATAAAAAGATCATTGTGTGGGACCACAACAGGGACCTCATCAATCACCGGGCAGAAGTGATCCTGAGTGACCCTGAAGCCTCTCAATATGTATGGGGAATTGGGTTTCACTGGTATGAAACCTGGACCGGAGGCGAGCCGATGTTCAGCAATCTGGACCAGGTCCATGAATCGTATCCGGACAAGAACCTCATCTTCACTGAAGGATGCAACGAAAAATTTGATTCCACCAGATATCAGTATTGGCCGAATGCAGAGCGCTATGGCAAGTCGATGATCAATGATTTCAACCAGGGCACCGTGGCATGGACAGACTGGAATTTACTGCTCGATGAGACCGGTGGCCCTAATCATGTAAACAATCTTTGCTTTGCACCTGTGCATGCAGATACACGCACGGGAGAGTTGATCTTCACACCTTCTTATTATTACATCGGTCATTTTTCGAAGTTCATCCGTCCAAATGCTAAGCGGGTCAGCACGGCACCGAGCAGAAGCACATTGTTGAGTACTTCATTCCTCAATGAAGGTGGCACGATGGTTACTGTGGTGATGAATATGACAAGCAAGCCGGTCACTTACAAACTCTATGTGGGATCGCAAGCTGTGGAAGAGACGATTGGAGCGCATGCGATACAGACGCTTGTTTATTGAAGCTTATGGGCTTATAAGCTTATGGGTTGATTTGTTGATGGGTTGATTTGTTGATGGGTTTCTCTGAACTTTGCCGCTGGATGGCGTTCTCGCCGCCAGCTCTGTTGGATTATGTTGATGATTTGATGAGTTGATGGGTTGATGGGTTGATAAGTTTAGGGGCTTAGGAGGTTACCAATGTGTCGTTTCGGCTACTTCGACTTCGCTCAGCACATGTCCGTTCTCAACGACCGGAATACTTACCCATGACACAGCCTGATTTTTTAACTATTACCCATTCGATAATCATTACGCTCGTCGTCTCGGCTCCGCTCGACGACTTCAATGGTTATCGAGTTCATTTTTCAAGACGTTGAGCGGAGTCGAAACGTCATCAAGGAAGATCTGATTCTATTGTAGAATCAAAAAGAATCTGTGCTCCGAGTAAAAATCCAGGTCGTTGAGCGGAGTCGAAACGACAATCGCACTCTTTGTTTTACCTCACGATAGCGATCCTTCTGACAGAAACACCTTGCTCCCCAATGAACTGAAACTGGTAGGTGCCTGGTGTCAGCGATGATGTCGCAACTGAATACTTAGTAACGCCGGCTCCGAGTGGTCGTGTCATGACCAGGCTGCCTGTGGCATTCGTGACATTCAATTGAATATTATCTGCGAAGGCCTGGCCGAACTCAACAGTAATCTCGTCGGTTGCAGGATTTGGATACAATTTCAATCCAAACAATTCCTCTGGATCATTGGATGATGACGTGCCCACTTCAATTGTCTGACGATAGGTGCTGAAGCAACTTCCATTAGATACGGTCAGTTCAATTTCATAGATACCAAGCTCCAGGTAAGTATGCTCTGGATTCTGCGTGTTGTCAATCGGTGATCCGTCACCAAAATTCCATGACCATGAGGTTGGATTGCCTGAAGATATATCGGTAAATGAAGCTGTGAGAAAATTTGATGAAGCGAGGAAGCCTGCGAAAGGGCCCGGCTCTACGATTACTGGCACTTCGATAGCCGCACTTACGCAGGTCGCTTCCTGTACAATCCAGTCGTAGAAATAATAATAGTAGTTGAGCTCATCATCAGTTGCATTTGAGCTATAAATGGAAATCAGATTATCGATTTCATATGGATATTCAGCGCCGGTATTGTTACGGTACAAATTCTGGCTCATGTTCCCCAGACTGTAACGGCCTGGCGCTGGTATATCGAGATTGAGTGTGACTCTGTTCTGACCATTTACTAATGGGACTGTAATAGACTGAAGTTCCACATCATTCTCATCATACAAACGTATGGTCCGGTCACCTGCCCCTTGAGCGTACATAAGGATTGAAATGAGCTTTAAGGGAACAAACGTTTCAAACAGGAGCTTGCCTTCAAAGCCAGTGTTGTGATTGCCGCCGCCTGCAAAAGAATTAGTTGCAGGTCCGACATTACCTGCAGGCTTGTCGTCAGATTGGATTACTTTATAAGTGACCGGAGAAGAAAGTGCCGGTGTTAAAAATGTTCGACCGGTATGAACGACTGTATCCCCCAGGCTCCAGATGGCTGTCTTACCACCCAATACATCTGCATGGAGTGCGACACTACTTCCTTCACAGACAACCAAATTGCCTGTAACGGTCGGTACGGGTAGATCTGAATAGTTGACGACTAATTGGAATGTATCGGAACCAACATTATTAGTCACAATTAAAGTCACGTTATACTGCCCAGGCTCGCTATAGGTATGTGCCGGATTTTGAAGATCACTTGTATTACCATCACCAAAATCCCAGTTATAGTACTGAGGAATATCAGTTGATAAATCAGAAAAAGCAAACTTGCCAAAACAGGTAGTCGTATCACTTACGGCAAATTGTGCTGTCGGTGCAACCGTTGCGATCAGGCATATATTAGGCATTGTAAAATCTTCTGTCTGGTCACTTGAACTATCGGCACTTCCCTGATCGGCATTTGCTCCCATGCCTCTCCTTGCGAATACTTCCCATATCTGGCAAGTATGTGCGCCATCGTATAATAATTTGTCTGCTGCTAAGATGCCATCGCGGGCATCTTCAAAGCCGGGGGTACACCCTTGAAGCTTCATCCCTTCAAGGACCAGGCGCATGGCGGTATGATTTCCGGCATTACCGTTAAACCAATCAGGATCAAAACCCTCTGCCTCAATCATCTTCCAGGTCAGATCCCAGATCGTCTGGCTCCAGACTTCACCGATGGCGTGTGGGCCAAATCTATTTGCCACATCACCATACGTCAGCGGATTGATGGACATATCCGTGGAGTAAGGGTAGGTGCGAATACCAATTCCCCCTTCCTGATTTTTTACATAAGTTCCAATACCGCGTGGATCTGCTCCACTATCCCCTGGCTCAATCGTCAGGATCAAGCACAACCAATCACTCCAGCCTTCCCCACCCTGCTCAGCATGCCAGAGGCAATCTGGATTCGAACCACCCCCTGTGAGTCGATTCGAAAGACCGTGACCATATTCATGTGCTATGATGCCATTATCAAGTGAGCCATCACGTACAGCGGGTGTCTGTGCAAGGGTGACTTGTACGCTATCTCCTGCTGCAAGGATTGATTTGATCAATTCTCCATCAGCCTTCGAAATCATGACTGCTGGAATATTGGTACCACCAGAGCCACCCATAGCAATCGGTGGTGAATCGAGCGTATTGATGACAATGACGCCAACAGCACCCGCAAGTTCGGCGGCTATAACTTTTCCAAGGTATGGACAATCACCACGTTCAACGATCGCAATTTTACCAACAAGATCAGACGCGTTGAGAATCGAATCACATGCATTAAGTGTTGGGTCAACGGCATCAATGACAATAGCCGTATACCCGGTAACAGGTGTTGAAAGAGAGGGACCAAACGTAGCAGCAACGGCCACATAATTACCGGCAATGCTATCTGGTGAATGTATCTTCATATTGGATTCAGACACCACCTCCCACATATACATCTGCATTCTGCCATTGGCACCGTCTTCCGGTGTGTAGAAGTTAGCATTATCAAGTCCGCCACCGTCCTGTCCTTCAGCAACAACATAGTCAAAGCCAAAACCAGTACCTGTGTAATTTGTCTCCTGGAAATTGCCAGCTGCTTCATCAAATCCATGCGCATATAAAATATCATGAATCATGTTGTTCATGTAAAACAGGTTGGTCAGCGTAGCATCCTGGTTGTAGAGTGTTGACTGTACGAGATCGAATGGAAAATCGAAATTCAGATCTGCACCTCCATCCGGAGAATACCCGGGAAAGTCAAGATTGTTGATATCCTCATATGCATAGACATTATTTCCCCGGGTGATGGTATATTCAGGGCCTTCGGCACCATCCGTATCATGCCATCCATAGGGAGAAGCATCTACTAAATGAGGGTTTGTCAACAACTGTGGATCTCCAAAAGATGGTGCTTCGGCAGGCAATGGAAAAACATGGTACTTGCCAGAATCCGCTACCATAGTTGCGATTGGCTGCACCATCGATGGGATCATGACCTCCTGTTCGCGATCGCATAAATCGCCATGCTGATGTTCTCCTTTAAAACTACAATGCGTTGTCCAGTTATTTTTTTCAATAAAGCTTCCATCGAGTGCGTCGAGGCGCACATTCCAGGCATCGGCTGTGCCGATAGGATGAATGAGGACATTCCATGCTAGTCGTAATGATTCAGGGCCCGAAACCAGTACCAGTTCGACCTTGATATCTTCTTTTGATATGCCAGCTTTGCCATATACATAGCGGAGGCGGCTTTGTTCTTTTTGCAGTAGGTGTGTCGATTCAGGATTCTTGAGACCGAGGTGAATGGCTGCTAATTCAATCGCTTCTTCCTGGGTGATGGCCGGGGTTATCGCATTTGCTTTTTTCGCGGCATTCGGGTGAAAACGGTTGGCATAGTGAACCACTTTGCCATCCCGGATGGCCATGCTGCTGACGGCATTGAAGATGCGGATATCGCCCACTTGCTGAGTGAGGTAGGTGTAGGTCACCCCCGTTTGCTCATTATCATATTGGTCGGTAATTGTATAGTTGCTGACATCTGTGTCAGATAATTGCCACTGGGCCTTCTCCTGGCGCAGAAAAGTGTTGATGGTGGACTGGAAACGCTGGGCTCCGGCTGTAAAAGAGGAGCAGACCAGCAGTAGTAAGAGGGCTGATCGGAAGGATAAGGGTCTGAGCATAAGTGAGTTTGATCGGAATTGAACCTAAAAAAAGTCTTTGGCTAGAAGGAGATTGCGAAAATACAGCGTTTTTCAGTTTTGGGAGGGAAAAATAAGGGAGCAAGGGCAGTGAGCAGTCAGAAGTAGGCAGTTCGCATAGCAGTCAGCATTGAGCAAATTTGGCAGCGGGACAAGCCAATCTCCAAAAGAATACTTTTTAACTCAGCACAATTACTATATTTCACATCACAAAGCAATGCAGAAGTTCCGATAATTTGATATAATACAATAAGTCTATGCCACTACAAGAAGAGTTAGAAAAGCAAGGTGTTTGGCTTTTCAGGTACAGGGGAACCCTGCCATTGGTCATTTTAGGTATTGGAGGACTTTTATACTTTCGAACAGAAATGAATCCTGAGACTTTTTTGCTGGAAGACACCCAATATGAAATCTATTTCAATATGGCTTGTGTCTTTATCAGTTTGATTGGCCTGGCAATACGAGTCTATACGGTAGGGCATTCGCCCAAAAATACCTCCGGTCGTAATGTTGAAGGACAGGTTGCGGAAACGCTTAACATAACAGGCACCTATTCCATTGTACGCCACCCTTTATACCTTGGGAATTTCTTCTTGTGGCTTGGTCCTGCACTTATCACCGGAAACTTTTGGTTTGTTATCGCCTTTTGTCTTTTGTATTGGCTATATTATGAAAGGATCATGTTTGCTGAGGAACAATTTCTTAGGAAAAAATTCGGTAATAGCTATATAACTTGGGCTGAAAATGTACCTGCCTTTATTCCAAACTTCAGCCAATTTAAAAAACCCGATGTCCCCTTCAACCTAAAAAAAGTACTGAAAAAGGAAAAAAATGGGCTGGCCGCTATTTTCTTGATCTTCTGTGCCTTTGATATTGCCGGGCAGTTCATTACACACCAGAAAAATTACAATTCATTTCTGATCGTGGCATGCGCACTGACATTTTTATTTTACTTCCTGATAAAGTTCCTTACTAAACAGACGACGCTGCTGAATGAAACGACTAGTCAGCAGTAGTTTTTCTGGCCAGAAGGTCCCCGTATAAAAGGGCAGGAGCATGATTTGCCTTTTGCCTGTGTACTTCCCTTGATTAACCTATTCAATAATTTTGATTCGAATATTGATTGGAAAGTTAAATTTTCTAAAAGCCGGATGACGGTGAAGTTAAATTTTCATGCTTCTAATTCAAGCAATACTGAAGGAATCGTAAAACCTGCAAAACACCCTCTCTGAAGGAGCCTCTGGTGAGAAGTAATATGTCTATGTTTACATTCATGGCCGGTATTTACATCCATATTCCATTTTGTAGAAAGGCATGTCATTATTGCAACTTTCACTTTTCTACATCCTTCAAGACGAAGGAAGAGCTGATCGGGGCGATGGTGGTGGAGATTGCGATGCAGGCCGCTTATCTTGATGGTCAGGAGATTGAAACGATCTACTTTGGCGGAGGCACGCCTTCTGCGCTGCCAATCGAGGATATCAAACAGATATTGGGTGCCATTAAAGACCTTCACCAGATTGCGGATGATGCGGAAATAACACTTGAGGCGAATCCGGATGATATCCATGCTGATAGTGTTACACAATGGAAAGAGACCGGGATCAACCGACTCAGTATCGGCATACAGGCATTCCAGGATGATCTGTTGGCTGCCTGGAACAGGAGTCATAATGCAGGGCAAGCAATGAAAGCAATTGCACTAGCACAGCAAGCGGGGATTGATAACATCACTGCTGATCTGATCTATGGCGGACCGGGATTGAGTGATGCAGATTGGGTATCCAACATACAGCGACTGATTGATGCAGATATTCCTCATATCTCAAGTTATGCAC
>Ga0073902_10001769_pt1 | contig 11570 bp, 9 predicted proteins | sample KloWWTmeKNB19Kit_FD_66667 | JGI IMG/M metagenome (GOLD analysis project Ga0073902, IMG submission 66667) | Active sludge microbial communities from Klosterneuburg, Austria, studying microevolution and ecology of nitrifiers - Klosterneuburg... | ecosystem: Engineered > WWTP > Aerobic digester >...
GTCATCGCCATTCTGCAGCCTTTAAAAACATAGACCTATGAAAAGGATAGCTATACTCATTATATTCACTGCGCTCCTTAGTGCTGGGGCAGCATGGTCACAAACTGCAACTGAAGCATACAGACTTTCTATTTCAGAACCATTGGGTACCGCCAGAAACCTCGGCAGTGGAAATAGTATGTTCGCGATTGGGCCGGACTTTTCTGCTATTGGTTCTAATCCGGCAGGAATTGCCGGTTACTGGAAGAGTGAATTCACCATCACCATGGGTGGACAGTTTAATAGCTTTTCATCCAGTTTTACAGAAGACAGGAACCATGTGACAGAAGGAAATTACAATAATTTCACACTCCCGAATGTAGGCTTTGTGCTTTCGAGCAGACAGCGAAACAGCAAATGGTTGACTTCCAACTGGGCTGTCGGCTACAACCGAATGGCCGAGTACCGACGTGAAACAAATTATTCAGGATCCACACTGGGGTCCATCACAGATAGCTGGAGAGAAAATTCCTTCGGTCTTTCACCTGAGGAATTAAATGGCTTTGAGGAAGGTCTTGCCTGGGAATCTGGGGCCATCTATGATTTTGAAGAAGACAGGATTTATGAAACGGATTATCAACTCAATCCGGAATACAGACTCTTAAAACTAGAGAACTCCTATCTGGAAGGGGGCAAATCAGAACTCTTCCTGGGGTATGCAGCCAACTATGACAATAAGATCCTTTTTGGTGCTTCCTTCAATATTCCGCTCGTCTATTCCACGGAGTTTCGCGAGTATGTGGAAGAAGATGGTAATGAAAACGGTATTCCGTTTTTTAATGACCTGCAGTACAACAGTTATGTCAACTCAACCGGCTCAGGGATCAATGGAAAGTTTGGGATCACCTTCAAGCCATCTAAAAACCTGAATATCTCTGTTGCAGCACATACGCCCACAAAATTATTTATGACAGACAACTATAACGCTTCCCTTTACTATGATTACACAGATGCAAATAATGACGGGCCGATCTACGCTGAGTCACCCTATGGAAGTTTTCGCTATGCGCTCGTAACCCCCTGGTCGCTCATGGGAGGGATAGGCATTATTGCCGGTGAGCAGGGATTTATTGGTGCCAGCATGAAGTGGACTGATTATTCAACGATGCATTTTGATTACAGTGTCAGTGGTAATGGATACTATTATGAACAGGAAGAACAAGAAGTCAACCAGGCCATCCGCGCTAATTACTCCTCCAGTTTCGATATCAATCTAGGGGGAGAATTTGTCATCAGTTCGTTCAGGTTAAGAGGCGGAGTATCGCTGGCACAATCCGCCTACAACAATGACAACAACTTCGATCCTGCATACCATGCAGGAATCGGATACCGCGCAGACGTGTTTTATATTGACTTCGCATACAAATACGCTACTCCACTGGAGGGATATCAGCCATACGAAACAACGGAGGCCAACCAACCTTTGGTACAGGTGGACAATCATCGAAGTACTATTGCGGGAACAATTGGTATGAAATTTTAACCATCAACTATGATCTCGCACGATCAGGATCTCAGTGATTTGGAACGAGCATCTATGATCATTTGATTGATCAAAGCCCGGGTATCTTCTACGATTGTATCCGGGCTTTTACATTGTACTGGGAAGCCTATGATTCCCCGGACCTGATGCGAGGATCCAGATGAAAAGATTCTTTTAAAATACGCTAATAAAGGTCCATCCGTCCAGTAATAATCCTTGCCTGGATATTCGATCGCTACAGGAACCACTGGAATGCCTTTCCGGAAAGCCATTTCGATCGCACCTTTTTTAAATTCTCCGGTGAGGTCTCCGCCATGTGTTGTTGCTTCAGGGTATATCAAAACCTGATAACCTGAAAGTAGTTTTTCTTCAACAGCATCAAGCGCAGCGCGTCTGCTGTTGTGATCATGCCGGTGCACCAGGATGATACCCGTTTCCTTTGCACCCCGACCTAGTACCGGATAATTTCCTACCTCTGCTTTTGAAACGATAAAGGCATCGATATAGCCCAATTGAATAAGCGGATCAAGCATCGATCTGTGATTGGAGACATAGAGACATGCGCCTGGTTGCAGGACACCCTCTTGTTTGTAATTGATTCTGAGGATGGATAAGGCTGCTGCACAAAACTTCCTTCTATATTGAAAACCCCTCTCAGTATCCTTTCCCTTGATCGCCGAACTGATTAATAACTGACTGAGATACCAGCAAAGTGAAATAAAGACTCCAGACAATTTAATCCATGGACGCAGGTGCTTCATAGTCCATCAAATATACTGCCATTGCAGGAGTTTGCTCCTGCGACTACCTGGATTCCTATCGAAATTCCTATTGAGAAATTAAATTTGAAATCCTTATGATTGCAGGAGCAAACTCCTGCAATGGCATTGGAATTCTAATGATTGCAGGAGCAAACAGTTCGACTTCGCTCACCGCACCGCTCCTGCAACGGCTACGACCAAATGAAATCTTTATTTGAAGAAATGGTTACTTCGGCTCAAAGGTGAGCGAAACAGAATTCATACAATACCTCAGGCCGGTTGGTCTGGGACCGTCATCAAATACATGACCGAGATGTCCACCACAACGACGGCAAAGAACTTCCACTCTTTTCATGCCATAAGAAACATCTTCGTCTTCCTCCACGTGGGTCTTGTCAAGTGGTGCATAAAAGCTTGGCCAGCCCGTACCTGAATCAAACTTAGTCTCGGATGAAAACAAAGTAAGCCCACATCCTGCGCAGGAATAAATTCCGGTTTTCTTATTGTCATGATACTTGCCGGAAAAAGCGCGTTCAGTTCCTTTTTCACGAAGCACATTATAGGCCAGCGGATCTAACTGGGCTTTCCATTCGGCATCTGATTTAACAACAGGCGCAATGGTTTGGCCACTTTCATCCACAACAGTTTCATGTGAGGCATTAGCCCTGACCTCAGGTTGCTTTGGTGTAGACTGAAGACAAGCCTGCATAGCGAACCCCATGAGCATAGCAGTGATTAAGATATACCGATGCATAATGGTCGTGATTTACTGCTTCAATTTGTCTGTAAATGTTGCACGAACTTTGGCAACTTTAGGAGATATCACCGCACGACAGTAACCTGCATTTGGGTTAAGCGCATAATAATCCTGGTGATATTCCTCTGCCGGGTAGAAAGTATCTGCGGCAACAATTTCCGTTACGATCGGTGCATCCCAAATGGTGGTGGCCACTTCTTTCTTAGACTTTTCTGCCTTACTTTTTTGTTCGTCAGAATTGTAAAAAATAGCGGAACGGTACTGCGTGCCTGCATCGGCTCCCTGGCGATTGAGTGTCGTCGGATCATGGGTGGTCCATAACACCTCTAGCAATTCTTCATAAGAAATTACTGTAGGGTCAAAGGTGATGCGGGTTACTTCTGCATGGCCAGTAGTGCCTGTGCAAACTTCCCTGTAGGTAGGGTTTGGAATAGCACCTCCCATATATCCGGATTCGACCTTAAGGACACCTTTCAGTTCCTGGAAAACGGCTTCAACACACCAAAAACATCCGGCACCGAAGGTTGCAATTTCTGTATTCATAGATTGTTCGACAATTTGATCCTTGGCTGGAGCTTTTTCCTCCGCTTGCCCGGATGATTTCTGGGAAGTACAGGAAGAACTCAGGCCAAAGAGGGCGAGGATAAAAAGAAGGGATTTACTGCGATTCATAGGCGTAAGAACAGGTTTGATGACGAAAAGTTAACGCTCCTGGTCTAATAAACAGTATAATTAGTCGTGAGCCCCCCTTTCTCCGTTATAATTCCTAATTTTGCACCGTTTTTCAAGAGGCTATTTACGATAAAATACCTTATCCTATTATCTAATTAACTATTCAACCATAGTATGAACAACAATAGAAAACAGTGGTTCTTGAGCCTTTTGGCTGCTTTTACCTTTACTGCGGCTTTTGGCCAGCAGGAACCCAGCCCACATGACTTCGGTAAGATGTGGACATTCGAAAACCCGCCTAAAGAGTGGTTTCTCAAAGCCTATAACTACGACCTGGACCAGGAATGGTTTGACGAAGGCAGAATGTCAGCCTTAAGGTTTGCCTCCTGGTGCTCCGCTTCCTTCGTTTCTCCAAATGGATTGGTGATGACTAATCATCACTGCTCACAACCGGTAGTATCTGACCTTCAAAAAGAAGGAGAAAACTTTGATAAGAATGGATTTTTCGCTACAACACTTGCAGACGAAAGACGCAATCCAGAAGTTTTTGTCGAACAACTGATCAAAGTTGCTGATGTTACTGAAAAAGTAAAGACCCTGATCGGCAATGCAACTGATGCAGAAAAGCAGGCCAAGACACAGGAAGCTATCAATACGGTCGTTAAGGAATACACCAGCAAGCCAGGATGGGAAAACCTCCGCCTTCAAACTGTACCTTATTACAGCGGAGCCAAGTTCTCTCTATATGGCTACAAGCGTTATGATGATGTACGTCTTGTTTTCATTCCGGAAGCTCAACTTGGTTTCTTCGGAGGCGATCCTGACAACTTTACCTATCCTCGTTACAATCTCGATTGTACTTTCTGGAGGGTATATGATGAAAATGGCCAGCCATTAAACACAGCTGACAATTACTTCCCATTCAATGTTGATGGCATCCAGGAAAACACCCCTGTTTTTGTGATCGGTAATCCTGGCTCAACAGAGCGTTACAGGACAGTTGCTCAATTAGAATACGACAGGGATTACAGATATCCGGTTGACATCGAGTTTTTTACCAACCGTATTAAAATGTTGGAGGAAGACTACGCGCTCAATCCGAATGATGATACCAAAAACACCATCTTCAGTCTGGCGAATTCATTGAAAGCTATCAAAGGAACTGAGAATGGACTTACAGATCCAGCCTTGTTTGACCGCAAGGTGAAAATGGAAAAGAAAATCAGGGCAAATGCTGTCGGAAAGACCTATTGGGATGATATGGCTAAATTCTATGTAGACCTATCCAAGTATGGCTCTGAATTACGTTTCCTGGCTCCATCACCCATGTCAGGTAGCACTCTTTCCCTATTGCATACAATCAACCAGTACACTACGATCGCTGCAGAAAATCCTGAGAGTCCTGAACTGGAAGGTCTAGAGAAAAAAATGACCGAAATGGCACCCGTCATCAAAGATCCTAAGGAAGTTAAAACCTTTGGAATGGTGCTAGGTGAGGTAAAGAAATTTGCGCAGGCTGATGATGTGTACATCAATACCATCATGGATGGTCGCACCCCGGATGAGGCTGCCAAAAAAATAATTTCATCTTCTGCATTTTCTGATGAAAAAGATCTCGCCAAATTGCTTGACAAAAACACTAAAAAATTCCTGAAAAGCAAAGATCCTTTGATTGAAGCTGCCAACCTCATGGTTCCTGAATACAATAAAGCCGTTAAAGCCTTCCAGTCAACAGGTGTAGCACGTAAGCAAATTGAACAAAATGTAGCTGGTGAAGTATTCAAAGTCTATGGCAATGCACTGCCTCCGGATGCGACCTTTACCCTTCGTATTTCTGATGGGGTTGTCAAGGGATATGATTACAATGGTACTTATGCTCCAATCAAAACAACTTATTTTGGGATGTATGAGCGTTATTATTCAAACGATGGAAAATTCCCTTGGTCCTTGCCTGAAAAATGGATGAACCCATCCATGGATCTACTCAAGTCGCCTATGAATTTTGTCTGCACCGCGGACATCATCGGAGGTAACTCAGGTAGTCCGATCATCAATGTCAAGAGAGAAGTTGTAGGATTGGTTTTCGATGGTAACATTGAATCCCTTCCCGGCAAGTTTATCTTTGATGAAAAAGATAATCGTACAGTGGCAGTTCATGCAGGTGGTATTGTCGCTGCATTGCGTTATATTTACAAAGCAGATCGCCTGGTGGCAGAACTCACCGGCAAATAAGATAATTGACCCAAATCAATTGATTACGTTAGAGCCTGGAAATTTTCCGGGCTCTTTTTTTTATTACCTTTCTGCACACAAGCCAACTAGATGAAATTATCCTACGCACTGCTATCCTTCTTATACCTACTGTACACCACAACAATATTCGGACAGGTCAAACCGGCACCGGACAGGGCGGAAGGAAATGGTCCCTATGCGCAGATGATCATTAGAGGGGCAACGCTGATCAATGGGACAGGTTCGCCACCCATCGGTCCCGTAGACATCGTCATCGAAGGGAATAGGATCGTTGATATCGAAGTCGTAGGTTATCCTGGTGTCACCCCTTCTGAAGATGAAAGGCCAAAACTCAAAGAGAATGGTTATGAACTAGATGCTACCGGTATGTACGTATTGCCTGGGTTTGTAGACATGCACGGTCATATTGGTGGTAAAGCACAGGGCGCAGATGCCGAATATGTTTATAAATTATGGATGTCCCATGGCATCACCACCATCCGTGAACCTTCGGCAGGTAATGGACTGGAATGGACCTTAAACGAAAAGAAACGCAGTGCTGAAAACAAAATAACTGCGCCTCGCATACTGGCTTATACAGCTTTTGGAATGGGTGAAGAAGAAAATATCAAGAATGCAGCTGAAGCGCGGGCATGGGTACAAAAGAATGTCAGGAACGGAGCTGATGGCATTAAGTTTTTTGGGGCTCCACCTGACGTCATGTTGGCTGCACTCGATGAAAATAAAAAAGCAGGACTACGCTCCGCATGTCATCATGCACAAGTGGATGTGGCCAGGTGGAACGTACTCAATAGTGCGCATGCTGGCTTAACCTCCATGGAACATTGGTATGGACTTCCCGAAGCCTTATTTGAAGACCGCACGATTCAGGATTATCCGGTGGACTACAATTACATGGATGAACAGGATCGATTTTCAGAAGCAGGTCGTCTGTGGAAACAAGCTGCCCCACCCTTTTCTCCTCACTGGAATAAAGTGATGGATGAATTGTTGTCACTTGATTTTACTATTGATCCCACGTTCAATATCTACGAAGCTAGCAGGGATTTGCATCGGGCCAGGAGATTGGAGTGGCATGAAGATTACACGATGCCAAAACTGTGGATGTTCTTTCAACCGAGCAGGATTTCCCACGGCTCCTATTGGCATTACTGGGGCACAGAAGAAGAAGTAGACTGGAGAGAAAATTACCGGCTTTGGATGACCTTTGTCAATGAATACAAAAACCGTGGTGGACGGGTGACGGCTGGTTCAGATTCCGGATTTATTTTCGAGCTCTACGGTTTTGCTTATATCCGCGAACTGGAATTACTTAGAGAGGCTGGCTTCCATCCATTGGAAGTAATACGTTCAGCAACATTATATGGAGCTGAGGCACTGGGGCTTGACAAGGAAATAGGCAGTGTGGAAGTTGGTAAATTAGCGGACCTGATCATCATCGAGGAAAACCCATTACAAAACCTTCAGTGCCTTTATGGAACTGGTGCGATCAAACTTAATGAAGAAAATAAAGTGGAGCGTGTCGGAGGCGTTAAATACACCATCAAGGATGGAATCATCTACGATGCCAAACAACTCCTTCGGGATGTGAAAGCAATGGTGGATAAGGAAAAAGAAGAAACCGGATTCAAACTATATCAACCGGGCATGGGCCCCTCAAAACAATAACCTAAAACGCTGTCGAATCAGCAACTGACATAACTTATGGCACAACGTCGTGATTTTCTGCAAACCCTTGGCATGATGGGGATAAGTCTGCCACTGCTTCACAAATCATTGGAGCGCAATACATCCTACACTCCATCAGGTGCAGGCCGGCCTTTAATCCTCTGCAGCAGAGATGAATACTGGGCTAAGAAAGTACTGCCTCCAGCCTGGGCAGCTTTCCAGGCTTCAGGCAATATCCTGGATGGCATAGAGGCTGGTTCTAATGTATGTGAACTTGATCCTGAAGATACTTCTGTAGGTTATGGTGGCTTACCTGATGAGCGAGGTGTGGTTTCATTGGATGCATCTATCATGTATGGGCCGACCTACAAATGCGGTAGTGTGGCTGCGCTTGAAAATATCAAGAAAGCTTGTTCTGTGGCTCGCCTAGTGATGGAGCGGACAGACCATGCGATGATTGTAGGAGCCGGTGCACTTGCTTTTGCAAAAGCGCATGGCTTTCCTGAAGAAAACCTGCTCACCGAAGAGGCACGTCTCACCTGGCTCGAATGGAAAGAAAACCTAAGCGAAAATGATGATTGGTTACCTCCTGCCGATAAAGACTACTACAGAAAATTGAGAAAGCGCGGCACGATCAATGTGCTGGGGATGGGAAATAATGGTGAAGTGGCAGGTATCACCACAACCAGTGGTTTATTTGGCAAAATACATGGTCGCGTTGGTGACTCCCCTATCATCGGGGCTGGTTTGTTTGTAGACAATGAAGTCGGAGCTGCCGGAGCAACAGGTCGTGGCGAAGAATTGATCAGGACGTGCGGTTCTTTCCTGCTCGTCGAAAAAATGAGAGCAGGCAAGTCTCCGCAACAAGCCTGTGAAGAAGTCATCGAACGCATATTCTATGTGAACGGTGGTTTTAAGAATGTCAACTTCAACGTCAAGATGGTCGCCTTCAACAAGGATGGGGATGCGGGATGTGCTTCCATCATGCAGGAGGATGGGACTGTGCCATACGCCTCGATGATCACGGCTGATGGTATCAAGCTAGTGCCGGGGAAATTGATGAAATAGAAAAAGATTCCACTCTAACCATATTCTTATTGGCATAGCCGTTGCAGGAGTTTGCTCCTGCAACAATGAGAATTCCCTGTTAGATTCTCCATAGAAATTTCGTTGGGTATCCGTGAGGTCGCAGGAGCAAACTCCTGCAACGGCATATCCTTCTGCTTAAACCATTTTAAAAATCCGTTGTTCATTTGCGCTTAGAACACAGCCGTCTATGAACAAAGCAATAGCGTTTCTCCTCTTTTATTTCCTTTATTCTGCTGGGTTTGCGCAAACTGGCGTCATCCGGGGAAAGGTCACCAATGCGATCAACAAGGAACCCATTCCCTATGTGGTGATCGTCGTTGAAGGAACGACAATCGGGGGCACCTCTGATGATAATGGGGACTACACGATCACAGGACTGACTCCTGGCATATACAATCTAAAGGCCAGTTTCATAGGATATAAGCCTGTCACACTCTATGAAATCCAGGTCACCCTCGCCAATGTCAAATTTGCAAATATCTCAATGGAAGAAATGTCGCTGGAAATGCAGGAGGCAGTAGTGACCGCTCAAGCCTTTGTCAGAAAAGAAGAAAGTCCATTAAGTCTAAGGAATATAGGTGTTGCTGAAATCAAACGTAATCCCGGCGGTAACAGGGACATCTCCCGTGTAATTCAATCCCTTCCAGGCGTAGCTATAACCTCCAGTTTCAGAAACGATATCATCGTTCGCGGTGGTTCGCCTAATGAAAATCGATTTTACCTCGATGGTATTGAAGTACCCACTATCAATCACTTCAGTACGCAAGGCGCATCAGGAGGACCTGTCGGATTGATCAATGTGGATTTCATACAGGATCTTGATTTCTATTCCGGTGCATTTCCTGCCAACAGGGGTAATGCTCTTAGTTCTGTCCTTGAGTTTCAGTTTAAAGACGCACGGACAGATAAGCCCGCCTATAGCATCACTCTTGGTTCAAACGATCTGGCCGCTACCATTGAAACACCGCTGACTAAAAATTCAACACTGATCGCCTCCTGGAGAAGAAGCTATCTCCAGTTTCTGTTCCAGGCGCTTGACCTGCCTTTCTTACCCAAGTATGATGACTTTCAGTTTAAAAGCGAAATCAAACTGGATCAGAACAATATCATCGATATCATCGGACTCGGCGCTATAGATAATGTTTCATTGAATACTGAGGCCAGCAACACAGAGGAAAATCAATATGTCCTTTCCCAAATCCCGACCAATCGGCAATGGAATTATACCATCGGAGGATCATGGCGCCATTTCAGAGACAATGCCTATAGGACATTTGTGGTCAGCAGGAATTACCTGAACAATTCAGCACAAAAATATGTGGACAATGATGATAGCAATGAAGCCAACAAACTCCTCGACTATCAGTCCACGGAAGCAGAAAACAAACTGCGGATCGAAGAGACCGTTCGCAAAGATGATTGGAAAATAAACTATGGTGCCGGCATCGAATGGGCTGAATACACAACTACAACATTTCAGAAACTAGAAAATGAGGTAACACTGAATTACAGTTCAGAAATCGGAGTCTTCAAATACGTTGCTTTTGGCCAAGTCAGCAAAGGTGTGCTGAGCGAGCGGCTTCAGCTTTCTCTAGGCGCTCGAATGGATGCTAACAATTTCAATGCCCACATGGCAAATCCGCTCAACCAGTTTTCGCCAAGACTTAGTGCGTCTTACAGCCTAAGCCAAAAAATGGCGATCAACTTCAACACCGGCATTTACTACCAATTACCACCCTATACAACATTAGGATACAGGAATACAGCTGGAGAACTTGTCAACAAGGATGTGAAGTACATCCAATCCAAGCATGTGGTTTTAGGAATTGAATACAACACTTCCAAAAATGCGCGCATCACAGTGGAAGGATTTTACAAACATTACAGCAACTACCCTATGGACTTGCTTGATTCCATTTCATTGGCCAACAAAGGCAGTGATTTTGGTGTCATCGGCAATGCACCAGTAAGTTCTACCAACAAGGGGCGGTCGTATGGGTTTGAAGTATTCTTCCAGCAGAAACTCTTTCGTGATTTCTATGGACTCGTATCCTACACCTTTGTGGGCAGTGAGTTTCAGAACTTTGAAGGGAGTTATGTCGCATCTTCCTGGGATTATCGAAATATGCTGAGTATCACAGGGGGTAAGATATTTAAACGCAACTGGGAAGTGGGTGCTAAGTTTCGCTATAATAGCGGAAGCCCTTACACGCCTTACGATATCCAGGCATCTGCCTTGAAAACAAACTATGATGTAACCAATGCCGGTATACCCGATAACACACAATTGAATACACTTCGGGTTGAACCATTTTATCAATTGGATGTGCGGGTAGACAAGAAATACAACTTCAAGAAATGGAGCCTTGACGTCTATCTCGATGTCCAGAACATCACTAATAATACTACGACCGAACAGCCATACTTTTCCGTGGAAAGAGATGCTAACGGTGTCCCAATTCCTGACCCTAACAATCCTGACTATTATATTCCAAGAGGAATTGAAAATGTAGCGGGAACCATTATACCGGGGATTGGGATTGTGGTTGAGTTCTAATCTTAAAAACATCCCAATACCATGCTAAATACATGCAGTTAAAAACTGCACCAAATGGTTCTTCGCTGGCACAGATTTCTTTGATTCAACGTACGCGAGCTAAGATGCAATCTAAGCTCAACTTTCTCTTTTTACACACCGACCTGCGGTCGGTGTGGCGTTATGGCTCATTGTAATTAAATTGTCGAAATCCAAACTCTACAACTCCAACAGGCCTTCTGGTATTTCCATGTGGATGATCTTTTGATCCTTGTCGATTTCAGTGATTAATTGATCACTAAGAGGGATGAG
>Ga0073902_10001770_pt1 | contig 11569 bp, 13 predicted proteins | sample KloWWTmeKNB19Kit_FD_66667 | JGI IMG/M metagenome (GOLD analysis project Ga0073902, IMG submission 66667) | Active sludge microbial communities from Klosterneuburg, Austria, studying microevolution and ecology of nitrifiers - Klosterneuburg... | ecosystem: Engineered > WWTP > Aerobic digester >...
CACCGCCGGCTGACGATGCAGAATTTAATTCTTCCTGCCATAACGCTTGGAATCCGGCCGATGGCTATCATTACTCAACTAACCAGAAGTGCTATGCTGGATGTGCTTGACCAGGATTATATCCGCACTGCTTATGCCAAAGGTTTAAGCAAAAGACAAGTCATCTGGAAACATGGATTAAGAAATGCACTGAACCCGGTTATCACAGCCATCACAGGTTGGTTTGCCGAACTATTAGCTGGTGCATTCTTTGTAGAATATATTTTTGGCTGGCAGGGCATTGGAAAAGTAACGGTGGATGCATTGGAAAAATTAGATTACCCGGTGGTTATGGGAGCCGTATTAGTATCTGCAACTTTCTTTATACTGATAAATATTTTAGCGGATATTTTATACGGGGTGGTAGATCCCAGGGTGAGGGTTGAATAAAGTTCATATTATAAAAATATTATCTCTTGTTCAAATTCTTTAGAGGAAATAAAGAAAATAAAAGTGGAATTATTTTGGATAATAATTCTGATTTAAATTATGAAGAGGCAATATCTTTTATAAAGAAAACTTTTATTGAAAAGGTAGCTAATTCCTACTCTTACAAACAAAATCAGTATTCAGACCCTCATGGATATTGGGGAATTACATTCTCCAAAGAAAATATATCAATTTTTTTAGGTTCAGAAAGAAGTTCTATCGATTACAGGCTAACAATAAATGGCAATAACATTTATTTAGGAAGTTTTGATGACCGTGTTTTACAACTTAAAAATACAAGTAAGAAAAATTTTATTTTCCTGATAGATTTAATATTAAGATATCTAGCTCAATATCCTATTGTATAATCACTTCCGCTACCACTTTCTGACCTAACGCTTCATTCACCCGTTGTTTGATTTTTTCTTTCTGGTAGATGAGTTCATTCTTAAGCGGAGCTACATTGGTAGTAATGATTAATTTATCACCGATGATCTGGAGTTTGTCGGTATACCGGGCTACTGTTTTTCCCATTATTTCTTCCCAAATATCTTCTATCTGCAAAGCCTGTATGCCACCTTTGATGCGGCTGCCTTCCAGGAATTTTTTCATTGCATCGCCAATAGAATATTCACCCATGAGACAAAGGTAGAAGTTTGTAGTTTATGGTTTGTAGTTTATAGTTGTCGTGTTATGATAAAAATTACTCTCTGTACGAAAACGCTGAATTAAAGAACCATAAACCAAAGACTTAAAACAATAAACATTATAATTCTATTAATTGATAATTGACCGATAAAGCTTCTAAATGCTGTCTTAATCTTTCCACATTGGTATCCGTAATAAAAACCTGCCCTTCGTTTTCTACACAAACTTTATTCAGCAGGTTATTGATCCGGTCTTCATCCAGTTTCTCAAACACATCATCCAGCAGCAGGAGAGGTGCAAAACCCTTTTCCTTTTTCAATACTTCCATTTCCGCCAGTTTCAATGCAAAGAGTAGACTTTTCCGCTGGCCCTGTGATGCGATATTTTTAAATAGCTGATCACCCAATTGAATATCCAGGTCATCCCGGTGGATACCAGAAGTAGTCCGCTGGGCAAGACAATCTTTAGACCGGTTGATTTTCAATAACTCGGCAAATGAGGCCTCTTGTAATTCACTTTCATAAAACATATTGACATTCTCTGATCTTTTTGCAATATCGTTATACAAATGTTTGGCGAGGGGTAAAAAAGAAACAAGGAATTCCCTTCGTTTATTAAAAATATAATTGCCCGGTTTAATAAGTTGCGCATCTAACACTTCAAGCAGGGAAAAATTCTTAGTTCCGGTTTCAGCAAATGATTTCAGCAAGGAGTTTCGTTGCTCCAGTACTTTTTTATAAACAATCAAATGCTGCAGATAGTCAGTATCTAACTGGCAAAGCAAGGCATCTAAAAAAGTACGCCGTTCTTTACTATCGCCGGTTATCAACTCGGCATCATCGGGAGCGATAACAACGCAAGTGTAGCGGCCAATATGCTGTGAGAATTTGTCGTAAGGTGTATTGTTCACGGAAAACTCTTTCCTACCTGTTTCCCGCAGAATACAAAGGGCTTTTTCAGGCTGATTATTCAATGCAAAGGCCCCTTCCAACCGGAAGCCGGTATTACCATGCTGCACATTATTGCCATCCAGCCGGGTAAAGTAGCTTTTGGTAAAACAGAGATAATGGATAGCATCCAGCAGGTTCGTTTTGCCCACCCCATTGTTGCCACAAATGCCAATAATCCGTTCAGTAAAGTCAAAAGAGCGGTTACTGTAGTTTTTGAACTGAAGCAGCGATATGTGTTGAAGACGAAGCATTAAGGAATGCAAGTTAACCGCAGTGACGCAAAGAGGCAGAGGAAACTGGTTGAAATCTACTGAGTTTGAGTCTGGCCTCACCATCTCGGCGGTTCATTTTTCTTACACAACGAAGTTACCGCCCCCGATTTATCCCCCTCAAAATCACTGCTTTAAAATTCCTTTTTTCCCCTTATTTTTGCGACTCAAATTTTGAGCCTGTGGCTACCAAATTTTCGAAAGAAACATACCTCTATTGGTACGAATTAATGCAACTGATCCGCCAGTTTGAACTGATGGCGGAAGAGAAATACAAAATGGATGGTAAAATCCGTGGTTTCTTCCATGCTTATATTGGGCAGGAAGCTATTGCAGCTGGTTGTATGACGGGTACCCGTCCGGAAGATTTGTTCATCACTGCTTATCGAGACCATGGCCTTGCAATTGCTAAAGGCGTATCTGTCAACAGTTGTATGGCTGAATTGTATGGCAAGGCAACTGGTTGTGCCAAAGGAAAAGGTGGAAGTATGCATTTCTTTGGCAAAGATGTTGGTTTCTTCGGCGGACATGGTATTGTGGGTGCACAGATTGGAACAGGTGCTGGCCTGGCCTTTGCAGAGCAATATCGTGGTACAGACAATGTAGTCCTTTGCTTCTTTGGTGATGGTGCGGCCAGGCAAGGAATGCTGCATGAAACATTTAATCTGGCAATGCTGTGGAAGCTGCCGGTAATTTTTATTTGTGAGAACAACAACTATGCGATGGGTACTTCGGTAGAACGTACTTCTAACGTAATTGATATTTATAAACTGGCTGATGGATATGAAATGCCTGCTGATACCATTGATGGCATGAGTCCTGAATCGGTACATGAAGGAATTGGCAGGGCGGTGAAGAGAGCAAGGGAAAAAGGTGGCCCGACATTACTGGAGATAAAAACGTATCGCTACAAAGGTCACTCTATCAGTGATCCGCAGAAATACAGAACGAAAGAAGAAGTGGACGAATATAAGAGCAAAGATCCTATTCAGATGGTGTTAAAAACTATTCTGACAAACAAATTGGCTACACAGGAAGAGATTGATGCCATTAACAAAAGAGTGGATGCAATAGTGGATGAGTCAGTAAAGTTTGCAGAAGAAAGTCCCTGGCCGGATGATAGTGAAGTATTGAAAGATGTATACGTTGATCAGAATTATCCTTTTATCGTTGACTAAAAATTTTAAACCCCTTATTAGTAAATAGAATTTATTATGGCAGACAAGAAAAATGTGGATGAGTCATTGCATGATGAAATAGTAATTGCAAAGGCAAAAGACTTCTGGACAAAGTTTAGCAAACCGATTATGATTGCCAGTGCAGTTGTAATTATTGGTGTTGGCGGCTGGTATGTGTACCAGAATTTCTTTAAGAAACCCAAGGAAGAAAAAGCTGTTGAAGCAATGTTCAAAGCAGAAGAGTATTTCCGGATGGATTCTGTAAACCTTGCATTAAATGGCGATGGGCAGTATGATGGGTTTCTGAAAATAATCAGCAAGTATGGTGGCACCGATGCCGCGGAACTGGCAAATTATTATGCCGGTAGCTGCTATATAAAACTTAACGAGAACGAAAAAGCCATCAAATACCTGAAGAAATTCAGCACTGGTTCAAAATCAGTTCAGGCAAGAGCTTACAAATTGATTGGTGATGCTTATGCAGATATGGGTAAGAATTCAGATGCGCTGAGCTATTATAAAAAAGCAGGCCGTCATTTTGAAAAAGATGAGACTAATTCTGCAGAATATCTTTATTATGCTGCATACCTGGCTGATCGGGTAATGAAAGATTCTAAAGAAGCTATTGCATTATACAAAGAGATCAAAGAGAAGTTTCCTAAAAGCAACCAGGCATCCGATGCTGACAAGTACCTGGCACAACTGGGAGTATATAACGTAAACTAATTATGGCTGACGTAAAAAACAGCAAGCTTCAAGATATCGATACAGGCATTCTGAACAAGGATGCCTGTATCGTTTTAGTGAAAACGGAATGGAATGCTGCCATTGTTGATCAGTTAGAAAGAGGTTGTATTGCCATGCTGGAGAAATACAGCGTTAAAAAAATCATTGTTATTACTGTGCCCGGTGCATTCGAGATACCATTTGGTATAAAAAGTTACTGGGAGAATGCAGGGAAGAAAAATAGACCGGATGCCTTCATTGCCTTGGGCTGTGTATTGCGTGGCGATACCCCGCATTTTGATTATGTGTGTAAAGCGGTTACCGATGGAGTGGTGCAATTAAATCTTGCATTAACAGTACCAACCATCTATGGTGTATTGACCGTTGATAATGAGCAGCAGGCTACTGAAAGAATTGGCGGAAAGCATGGACATAAAGGGGAGGAGGCTGCTATCACGGCGCTAAAAATGATTGCAATGGTAAAATCGTTTAAGAAATAAAAAGCTTTGAACGTTCAGTTATTCATACCATGTTTTGTTGACCAGCTTTATCCTGACACTGCTTTTAATATGATAAAAGTGCTGGAGAAAGCAGGTTGTACGGTGAGTTATAATACAGCACAAACATGTTGCGGTCAACCCGCCTTTAATGCCGGTTTCTGGGACGAGGCAAAATCAGTTTGTACTAAATTCATTAAAGATTTCAGTGGCAGTGATTGTATTGTAGCACCAAGTGCCAGTTGTGTTGGATTTGTCCGCAATTACTATAGTAAACTCTTTGAAAATTCATCACTGCATAATGAGGTAAAGGATCTGGGCAAAAGGGTATTTGAGTTTTCAGAATTCATGCTGGATATTTTGAAAGTGGAAGATGTTGGTGCGACTTTAAATGGCAAAGCTACTTATCATGATAGTTGTGCCGGATTACGGGAATGTAAAATAAAAGAAGAGCCAAGAAGATTACTCTCCCATGTAAAAGGCCTGGAATTAACAGAAATGAATGATGTGGAAACCTGTTGTGGTTTCGGCGGAACTTTTGCTGTAAAGTTTGAATCCATTTCTGTGGCAATGGGAGAACAAAAAGTAGAAAATGCATTAGCAACCGGAGCCGATTATCTTATTTCTACCGATCACTCCTGCCTGATGCATTTGCAGGGATATATAAAACAGAAAGGATATAATTTACAAACGATGCACCTCGCTGATGTCCTGGCTTCTGGTTATTAATTTACCAGGCCGTTTCCAGAAGAAATAAAATTAGCCGATTTTAAAAACATCAATAAACAGCCAAGTTTTTTATAAAAAATCTCCTGCCCCGGCAGGAGATTTTTTCATAGGGAATTAATTATTATTTAGGAAGAACTACATGATCAATCACATGTATCACACCATTACTCTGGTAAACATCTTTGATAGTAATTTCAGCCATACCGCCATTCTCGTCCTTCAGCATTAGCTTTCCATCTTTTTTCATTATCCAAAGTTTACCGCCGGCAACTGTTGCCAGTTCAGCGGTTCCTTTACCTTCTTTGATCTTAGCTTTCAATGCATCTGCATCCAATCTGCCGGCTACCACATGATAAGTAAGTATACCGGTTAGTTTAGCCTTGTTTTCTGGCTTCACCAACGTTTCAACCGTTCCCGCAGGCAACATACCAAATGCAGCATTGGTTGGAGCAAACACGGTGAAAGGTCCAGCACTCATCAGCGTTTCTACCAGTCCTGCAGCTTTTACAGCAGCTACAAGAGTAGTATGATCCTTCGAGTTGACGGCATTTTCTACAATATTTTTAGAAGGGTACATAGCTGCGCCTCCAACTTCTACTGTTTGTTCTTTCATGGTCTGAGCAGAAGAAACATTCAACAAAAATGCTGCAGTCAGCATCAGTCCGATTGATTTAAGCGATTTCATACATTTTAATTTTTAAGTTTTTGATTTATTTTACTAACGGAACGTAAACAGATACGGGAATTGAAAAGAAATCAGATTTAGAAAAAGAAAGTATTTTTTATTCCCGGCTTTGTAAATTTGAAAAACAAGATCAAACTTATATACTATGGCTTACTGGCTTGCCAAATCAGAACCTTCCACTTACAGTTGGGATGCATTCGTAAAAGAAAAGGAAACCTGCTGGAGCGGTGTCAGAAATTATGCTGCCCGGCTGCATCTTCGGGCCATGAAGAAAGGGGATGAGGTTTTCTTCTACCATAGTAATGAAGGCACGGATATAGTTGGCATAGCCAAAGTAAGTAAAGAAGCTTACCAGGATCCTACAACATCGGATGATCGTTGGGTAGCCGTTGACCTGAAGCCTGTAAAAAAATTGAAGAACCCTGTAACGTTAGCCCAAATAAAAGCGGAGAAAAAACTAACGAATATGGCATTAGTAAGATTAGGCCGGTTGTCTGTCCAACCTGTAACAGATGAAGAATGGAGAATAGTAATGGCCTTAGCAGGGGAGTAGCAGTCAGTAGTCAGCATGCATATCAAACTTCATTTAACAAATACGGAAGGTTACTTTTTATAGTGTTGTGGTATCAATACCTGATTCTCACAATTAACTACTAAAGTGAATCATCAGCTTCGAGGCATTCTATTAATGCTTCTTGCTAATCAACTTTAGTATAACCTTTAAAAGTATAGCCATGAACAAACTTATCATCGGGCTGCTCGTAGTAGCGGCCGGAGCAGGAATCTTCTTGTTTCTCCGCAAGAAAAAAAACGAAATCACAGTCAACAGTATCAACAAAGAATGGATCATTGGTAAATGGAAAACAGATTCCACAGTAGCAACTGATTCTAATTTCAGCAAATACCAGTTTGATTTTCAAAAAGACGGCAACGTAGTCAGGTCATTAAATGATTCTGCAAAGGCAGACACGATGTATTATGAATGGAACAAAGCCAGCGATTTAGTTTGGAAAGAAAAATCAAACGATTCGACTGGTAAAATTTATGCAGTAACCAAACTGACCCGGGACAGCCTGTCTTTTCAGTCACCAGATAGCTCTACGGTTCTTTTTATTAAAACCAAATAGTCTGTCCCTTAACTTATGGAAGTGTAGTTAGTAAAAAATCAACTACCTAAAAAAGAAGACTTACTTTCAAAATTTAATGAAAGCTATAAAAGCCATCCGTTTTTGCACGGATGGCTTTGCTGTTTTACATTTGACTATGGCAAAAAAGAAATTGGTCATTCTCACCGGTGCCGGTATCAGTGCCGAAAGCGGATTAAAAACATTCCGCGACAGCGATGGCCTGTGGGAAGGATATGAAGTAACCGAAGTCGCCACACCAAGAGGCTGGAGAAAAAACCCTCAACTGGTGCTGGACTTTTATAATGCAAGGAGAAAGAACGTAGCAGATGCACAACCAAACGCAGCACATTATGGCCTTGCGGAATTAGAAAAAGACTTTGATGTAACTATCATCACACAAAATATAGATGATCTGCATGAAAGAGCAGGTTCCACCAACATTCTTCACCTGCACGGTGAAATTTTTAAAATGCGGAGTGAGTGGGATGAAACACTTATTTCCGAGATACGGGGCGATATAAAATTAGGAGACATAGCAGCAGATGGCGCCCAGCTTCGTCCGCATATAGTTTGGTTTGAAGAACCAGTTCCAAAAATTGAAGAAGCCATTCCGCTGGTTTTTGCTGCCGATATTTTTGTGGTGGTGGGTACTTCTTTAGTTGTATACCCGGCAGCAGGACTTCTTAACTATGTGGCGTTGGACACACCAAAGTATATTGTTGATAAAAAGATTCCTTACACTTCACCGATGCAGAACTTAACACTCATTGAAAAACCTGCTACAGAAGGGGTGAAAGAATTAGCTACTCTGCTGATAAACCAACTTTAGGTTTTCACTAACAGGATACAGCTTATCATTGCTGCGAATTTTCCGCATGAAAAAATGTTTACTTTTCAGTCTTTTGGTTTTACCATTTTTATCATCATTGGCACAAACCTATCTGCCTTTTGAGCAGGTTCGCAAATACACAAAGACCCAAACACCTAACCGTTATGATTCTTCTCTGAAATTTTTGACAAACAGATTAGGAGCAGAGATTCATTACTTGTATCCATTATACCAGGCACTGGGGTGGGAAGATAAATTCAAAAAAACAGTAGGGGAGAAGGGCTTTTATGCCAGTTTTAGTAAACAACTTTCGTTTGCCGGTGACTATAGCACTGCAATCGCTTTCCATTCAAAAAGTTTTGACAGTCTATCCCCGGACGCCACAACTGTGATTACTGACACTATCAATAAGCTAAAAAATATTCAATATGTTCCTGCAAAAGCTGCCATTATCAGCAATGCATCGCATTACAAAGTTATAATGATCAACGAATCACCCGCCAAGCCGGTACACAGGGCTTTTACTTATAGCTTATTGGAAGATTTATACAGGGAGGGATATCACTACCTGGCTATGGAAGCATTTAATAATTATTCTAATAAATGTCTTGATTCACTAAATATACTCACCGGGTATTATACCATGGAACCAATAGCAGGTGAACTGGTAAGAAAAGCATTGCAATTGGGATATAAATTAATTTCTTACGAAGACACCCTGGCAACCCGGCATACCAACTCACAAAGAGATTCTATACAAGCAGAGAATATTTATTCGGTTATAAAAAATGATCCCCTGGCTAAAATACTGGTGCATGCAGGCTACAGTCATATTGCCGAAGAAAAAGCTGGTGATTTTACTCCGATGGCAGTGTGGTTCAAAAAAATAAGTGGACTTGACCCTTTTACTATTGACCAGACAGGAATGACTGAAGGAAGTGAGTTTGAATATGGCAGATTATTCTACCAGTATTTCAATGCCCGGTACGCTATTACTTCTTCTTCGATAATTTATCATAATAAAAGACCATTTAATCCCCTTGAAGAAAAAGGGTATGATGTAATCGTTATGCACCCCGCCAGTACGTATCAACATAACAGACCAACATGGTTATCACTAAACGGTGAACGAAAAGTAACTTTGATACAGCCGACTGAAAAATTGTTATTCTTCGTTCAGGCATTTTATGAAAACGAATACGATGCGGATGTAATAAATTTTCTTGTTCCCGCAGATCAGACGTATATCACTAATCGGGAAGGATATTATTGCCTGTACCTGAAGCCAGGAAAATATAAGATTGTGTTGCGGGATGTCAGTTATAAAGTGCTTGCTACAAAAGAACTGGAAGTAATATAATATTTGTCGAACAGGGAAAAGGAGAGAAAGAGATTCTTTGCTTGTTTTATTACTTCTTTTCTCTTTCTCCTCTGTGCGATGTTCGCTTAACTATTTTTTCTCTTCTGTAAACTTCACTTCATACTTTTCCAATTCTGCCAGCACCGGTTCATAAATTTCCTTTGACGTTGGAATATGTAAACCCGTCATTTTAATTTTACCATTTAAAATATGTTTGGCAGCTATGCCAAGTGGCAATCCCACAGTTTTCGCCATAGCTGTTCGCAAACTATTTTCTCCTTTTACAACTAACGAACTCCTCACAGTCGACTCCTGGCTACCGATTCTGTACTCAATTTCATGCAGCATTACAATCATATCCTTATCATAAGGGCGGAGGGCTAATTTTTTCTCAACGGCAAATTGTAAAATGTCTGCGGGACTGCAAAAGCCTTTATTTACCAGTGTATCCTGGTCATCCAAACCAAGAAAGAATAGCTGCTTTAGGGTAAGATTAGCTTCATGCATATTTTGAGCTAAGTAAGCTGCTGCTTTATTTTTCACCTTATCAATTTCTACTTCTTCAATATTCCCTTTTTCGTCAGCCGCCATAAAGGATTCGGGCATTTCAGCACCCTCAATTTCAGCTGCATTTTCCGCTTCCATCAGTTTAAGTAAATTTTCCATCATGCTTTTGGTTTCAGCAAACCTTTCAGTCAGCTTTTCAGTCAGCCATTCACCAAAGCCATTTTTGTCCATGTGTTCTTTAAAAACTTCCTGTAATGATTTACCATCCGTTTCATATTGCGGAATTTCGTCGATCAGTTTAAGGTCTATAATATTTTTCCAGCCATACATAAAATCCGGATGACGGAGAGTGGTGCGGATGAAAGTTGGCGCATCTTCCAGTCCATACAACGGGGTATAACCAAGAGAGTCCCTGTTAGGGTACCAGCTCAGGTGACCTAATCCTGGAATCTCCACAATCCTCTCGGGTGTAAATAGTTTCTCGTATGGAATTCGTTTCTCTTCTCCCAGCTGCCTGTAATGGGCACCTGCTTTTCCTGCCATAATAATATTCCGGGGATTCCAGCTTATTTTATAATGCCAGGGGTTATCATCACTTTCCGGGGCCACCAATCCACCACAATGCGATTGAAAAGATGTTACTTTCCCATCCTTCGCATGAATCTCATCAATAATTTTCATCGCACTCATATGATCAATACCCGGGTCAAGACCCATTTCGTATAAGAAAAAAAGGTTTTGACTTTTGATTTTTGATTGCAGATTCCGGATGGCATCATCAACGTAAGAGGCTGTCAGGAGATTCTTTTTCGCTTCAATACAAGACTCAGCAACTCTGATATGAAGGTCAGGAGGCAATAATGAGATAACAATATCGGAGTGGCGTATATGTTTATTTCTTTCAGCCGTATCATTAATATCAAATGAAATAGCCATAGCCCGTTGAGCTCCACCAATCTTTGTTTGTGCCAGTTTCAAATCCGCATCCACCACTACAATTTTCCAGTTTTCAATAATCGAATTCTCTAACAGGTAATCAATTAAAACCGTAGCCGACTTGCCTGCTCCAAAAAGTAGAATTGTCTTCATAATAAATCCGGTTGAACGAGATGGAAAATTAGGATGAAAAAACCAGAAAGAGGTGAGAAAAACAACTTGAAAAAGCCCTTGTTTTTGAAGGGTTTAACTAATCCACAGTGGTGGAAAAAATAGATCAAAAAACAAGTGCTATTATCAGGTTTTCAGGGCGGGAAAAGTTAGATTTGCATACCTTAAAAAACAGCCCTTCCCGGGGCACTTTTCGGTATCAAAAACTATCTAAAAAGAAGAAGGAAAAATAGCGATGGAAGAGAACTTAGAGCCACTTGAAACCAGCGACAACGACAGGATTATTCCCGTAAACATTGAGGAGCAAATGAAGACAGCCTACATTGATTATTCAATGTCGGTAATTGTTGGCCGGGCCCTGCCTGATGTCCGGGATGGGTTAAAACCTGTTCATCGCCGCATATTATTTGCGATGAATCAACTGGGCCTTCATTATAATAAGCCCTATAAAAAATCGGCTCGTCTGGTGGGGGAAGTGTTGGGTAAATA
>Ga0073902_10001772_pt1 | contig 11560 bp, 5 predicted proteins | sample KloWWTmeKNB19Kit_FD_66667 | JGI IMG/M metagenome (GOLD analysis project Ga0073902, IMG submission 66667) | Active sludge microbial communities from Klosterneuburg, Austria, studying microevolution and ecology of nitrifiers - Klosterneuburg... | ecosystem: Engineered > WWTP > Aerobic digester >...
AATTGAGTCAGCGACGAAATCGTCAAGCTGGTTGAAACAGGCGCTCCCATGGCGCGGTCAATGATATTTTTATCAAAACGATCCAGGTCATGTCCTAATCCATGAATGGGCCTGACCAGCGTTCTGTCTGCAATGGGATCCAGCCAGAATCGCTGCAATGAGGCAATATACAGCCAATGTTTGTTAGCAATATACGGCGTTACCATTCTCATTGGATTGCGATGCACGTAAAACAGTAGTGAAGGTGCCGTCAACACCTGATAACTTCTGATGACGACGTGTGCGCAAAGATGCCAGCTGGCTAATTCCCACAATCCCAAGCCGCATTCCAGGAACATGAGTCCCAATTGGCCTGAAATGGCAAAACATAACGAGCTTTTAAGGTCCGTTTGTGTCAATCCGACAATGAAACTGTAAACAGCGGTCAGGAACCCGATGACAACGAGTAAAGCCATGGTGAGGGGCGCACGCTCGATAACCGGTTCCAGCAGGATAACCAAGAAGATCCCTGCATGTATCATGACTGCGCCATAAAACACGGCGCTTGACGGTGTAGGGCCTTCCATCGCTCTTGCCAGCCACGGAGTAAATGGTAGCTGAGCTGATTTAGCTATCGCCGCTACTACGAAGCATAAACTGATTACCGTCACCGTCGGGGTTGTCAAATTATTGGCTACTTCGTTCAGATGTTTCCAATCGATTGAGTCGGCAAAATAGAACGAGAGCGCTATTCCCAGTATAAAGCCGGCATCACCAATACGATTGGTAACAAAGACACGGGTTGCATTGATGGTCGCGATAGGACGGTCATAGGCAAATGAAATCAGCAAATATGAACATAATCCGGCTAATTCCCAGCCAATGAACGTGCCTACCGCGTTGCCAGATAAGGTCAGGAACAGCATTGCGGACGAGAACAGGCTCAGAACGAAAAAGAAGCGATGAAAGCCAGGTTCATTTTGTATGTAATTAACTGAGAAAAACGTGACTACCGTTAAGATAATTGAGAAAAGCGTGGCAACGAAAACACCAAAACCGGTTGTCATGAAATTGAGTTTAATCACAAGATCGCCGCTGCCAAGCCATTGTCCGACCGCTAAAGAGCCGGCATTTAAGCCCATCAGATCGGCAATCAATAGTGCAATTGCCAGAAAACAAGCAAGCGTGATGGCACCTTTGGCTATGCTTGCGGTTACAGGCTCGCCCTGTGCTCCATGAATGCGCTGAAATAAATGGCCAAAGCCGATCAAAGCAGCAGCAATTAATGGCAATAAGGGTATAAATACAACCAGAAAATCCATTTTACACTCCTGTCATATTAGGCTGCTTAATCAAAACGGGCGACAGCGGTGTGTTGCTGCCCTGATAATAAGCAATCGATGTGTCGTATTCAGGCACTTCTTTTTTCTCGGTTTGCCATGGCACAAATCCAACGCCTCGCTCAAATACTGAGATTGCACCGGTATCGGGGTCAATTGTGCTTAACAGGATCCAGCCACCGCCGACGAGCTCACGGATAATGGCTTGGCGCTCATAAATCTGACCGAGTATTTCATTTTTGGCTTCCACCATGACCTGCAAGCGGAGTGGCTCATGAATTTCAACCATTTGTTTGGTCAAACCTGTGCGCAAATCGCTACTCGTTCCTTCAATGACACCGAACATGCCGGTGATATTGTGAGTAATCTTTGAGCCGGAGCCAAAATGATCATTATTGATGGTGGAGAAGTAATACTCGAGATTGATACCGGAGCCCACTGGACCGACGGCTAGCAGTAGATTTTCCAGCAGTTTGCCATCCGCATCCTGAGTGGGGTCGTACGAAATCAGGAAAACGCGCCGATCCAGGAATGTTCCTTGCGAGACAGAGCGTCGACCGACAATGGCCGCGGCGATAGTGGCGTGGTTGTATTCCGGGAAAGCTTGAGAAAAATCGTTGGAACGCAAGTAAACATGTTCTTTGCCTTCCTCTGGTGTTTTAGGATTCCTGGCAGAGGCAAAGCGGCGGCAACGTTCATGCGCGGAAGCCTTGCTGGCTTTCACCAAATCTTTTCTGAAAGCCTCAAAAGCGGGTAATTTATTTTCAGGAATATCTTCCAGGTCATACCAGAAGAATTCGTCACTACAAGTGTCATGTTCGGCACCGACAAACCACGTATCTTCGGGTATGTTGATATTGCGTTGCGCCAACAATGCTCTGACTTCCGGACGATTGGCCATGGCCGCAAACAATCTTGCATTGGGTCCGCCACGTTTTCCGCTACATGCACCGCAGTTATAACCAAAGGCATGTGGGTTATTTTGATTGGTGGAACCATGACCTATCAAGCATACAATCGGAGCGAAACCATACGATAAACCTGTTGTACGCATGAATACTGAAAGTTTGTCAGCCTGCTCCACATCGGTGAACCCTAAGCGGGGATGCTCTGGCGTTGCCACAGTATCTGGTTCTAAAGCTGTAAACATGAGCCGGGTAGGCACTGGTTTTTCTATACTTTGACGTAGCATATTGTTAGCCGCTACAAAATATTTGGGTAAAAATATTTTGCTTAACAGGCCTATGAATACAATGGGAGCCAATGCATCGATCACTGCATGCGAGAAAATAAGACCGCGCCGCAGCGATTGATTCATGACATAGGCAAGCTTTTTATAAAAACGATTGCCAGCGCTATGCGCATGCATCAACTGTTCAGCGCCTGCTCTGGGAATTTCATCCACGTCATGTGAGGGCGTGACGACAACCGGGCACTGCATTTTTCTTCGGGTGTCGTCAATACCTTTATAGTTCATGGGAGTACCGAAGAAACCAGCGGCTCCCAGCGTTTCGATAGCAGGATTGATTTCTTCGAGCTGGCGACGCATGCTTTCTTCGCGGTCATCCATGCAGGTGACGATTTGCGCTTGCGGCCGCTCAACACGCATGGCCCATCGTCCACGATGAACATTGGCGTTAATCGCTCGGAAGAAACCTTCTCTATAATGATATTCGTAAGCATACAGCCATAGTTTGCTGCGTTCGGGTGCAGTGAATTCATCCAGGATGGTCAGCATATTGAGCAGGTCATTTTTGTGCATACTTTGGACATCATCAATCGTCAATCCCAAGTGCTGGAATAACCGGAACAGGCGCCAGCCGCTATTAAAAGCTGTGTGTTCAAGATTGTTCTCGACAAGTGGACTAAATTGCCATGTCCACGTCAAATCGGCCAGTGCCTGCCATTCTTGCTGTTGCTCCCGTTCCGATCCGGCGCGCAGGATGAGATCTTTGGCGAGGTTGGTCAGGTATTCGGGTAATTCGCCGCCATATAGCTTCTTCCTGACGATGAACTCGGACAGGTTCTTACGAAAATAATATTTCATGGTTCCGAGCTTGGCTTCAATCTTCCAGTTATCCTTACAGGTCTGATTCAGCCAGAGCCGATCCAGAGTCAGGCGGATAGCCAGATAATCGGCTACATACAAGGACGCATTATTCTCAGTATGATATTCAGGGTTGTGTTGGCGCCAATTGACCATTCCCGACCATCCTGGCAGCTCAAGCGCCAAATGCTGTATGTAACCCTCCCATTTATCCTGTGGAATTTCCATGCTGGACAATTGCATAATGATGCAATCTACAGGATCTTCCGGGGTTTCAGTCACAATGCGCTGCCAGTCGGATAAGTCGTGCAAGAACGGATTGACATCGAATTGCACCGATGATCTCCAGGCGGCATACAAGCCAGCTTTACTGCGTTCAGGTAGCTGCCAGGCTGCGACACCCTCATCCATGACCGATGCGCAAATACGAATAATCTGTGGTCTGATGGAGAACAGGATATCGATGCCGCTCAATGCCATGACAAAACTGCGTAATGTGATTTTGTCACCGATTTGCGCCAACATTTCATCCAGTTTGGCTTCTGCTTCGGCCCTCATTTTCTGGTGAATCGGAACTTCTTTATGGTGTGCTAGGTTGGCTTTGATTTTCTCCAGCCATTCTCTGGCTTGTTCCTCTGACAAATCCAGCATATTTTCTGGATGCAAGTCAGTGAGTTCGATGCCCAGCTTATTGAGAATTTCCTGCCATAGTTGTTTGACGACTGCACTCTCATCGCTATTGGTGGCAAGCATACGAGAGCGGGCTTCTTGGGAAACATCTGGCTGAATGACATTCAGCGCATTCAATTCCTCAATAAACCAGTTCAGTTGACTGATCGATAGCGCCGGCAAATCATGAATCAATGCCATGCGATAAATATCTTTGCGCTTGATGGCAAGAGTGCCAACTTGCAATACCGTTTCCTCGGCATTTAAGTGCTTGGCATGAGAAAATGCCGCCGCCAGATCTTCATCGGTAATCCTGCCTTGTTGGTAGAGCTCGCGGTTTTTAGAATCAGGCAAGTAACCATAAACGCCTGTTAATTCCTCATATTCTGCCACTGCTTGTTCGAAAGGCAGATGTTGAAATCCGTGTATTGTGTTGTGGTGAACAAACTCATGAAGTGGGCGCTGTCCTGGCAGAATATGATCCAGGTGGTCTATTGTTTCAATGATGTGTTCACGTAAATCAAGAAAATCAGAAGTCATATGCATAATCCTATTGAATACTCTGACTAATAATGTCACTCATTTGACTCATGGTCGCCGTGGATAGATTAATCAACGGAGTAGGCCATAAACCAAACAGAACAATTGCGACAACCAGAACTCCAGCTGCAACGAGTTCGTATAATTTCAAATCCTCGATATCGCGCATCTGTGGTTTAACCGGACCGGTAAATAGCATGCCAATGGTACGCATGGCATACGCGGTACCGATCAGAATGCTCACGCCCAGTAAGATCATCAGATTGCCCCACTCTTGGAATCCGCCAATGATGGCATGCAACTCGGCAATAAAACCTACCGTGCCTGGTAACCCCATGGCTGCAAATAGGGTGATGGTCATAAATAAAGCGAAGCGAGGCATTACTCGCACCAATGAGCTGTAATCCAAAATGTTGCGGGTGTGTGTGCGTTCATATAGCAAGCCAACCAGCAAGAACATTGCGCCTGCCACTAAACCATGCGCGGTCATTTGTAAAACAGCACCGATGATGCCAGTGTTGTTCAGGGTTGCGATATCCAACAAGATAACACCCATGTGACTGACTGAAGAGTAAGCGACCATGGCTTTCATATCCGTCTGACGCCAGGCCAGAACGCCGCCATAAATCATTCCTATCAGTGCGAGTGTAATCAGCAGGGATTGCAGTGTTTGCGCTGCTTCCGGTAGCATGACAACAACCCTGATCAGACCGTAAGCACCCATTTTCAACAAAATCCCGGACAGTAAAATACTCACCGGACTGGGCGCTTCAACGTGCGCTAACGGTAACCATCCATGAAGTGGAAACACGGGCATCTTCACGCCAAAGCCAATAAGGAAGCCTAGCAGCACCCAGATTTGCTCATTTTTGGGCATGCTTTGTGCCGCGATGGTCATCGAAGACATCAGCGTGCCGCCGTGCACGGGCATGTACTGACTGATGGCTAACAGGCTGATCAGCATGAAGATCGATCCACCCATGGTATAGAGCACGAAGTTGATACTGGCCACGTTGCGGCGTACGCCACCCCATCGGGCGATCAGCAGGAAAAGCGGAATGAGCGTCAATTCCCAGAAAATGTAGAACAGCGACCAGTCCTGGGAAAGAAACACACCCACCATACCAAATTGAAGCATCAGGATACTGATATGATAGCCTTTGACGCTGTTGGTTATGTTGAATGAAGCCAGCAAAGCGATGGAAGTCAGTAGCGTCGCCAGAACCACCATGGGTAATGACAGACCGTCCACACCCAGAGCGAAAGCGGTGCCTAATTTCGGATTGAGTACAAACTGCTCGGTAAACTGCAACGAACCATCTTGAATATCATAAATAACAACCAGCCAGCAGCTCAGCAAGAAAGCCACTGCAGCGATTAAATTTGCAACTAAACGTATTTGGTTGGTATTTTGACCAGGAACTAGGGCCAGAATTAAGATGCCGATTGCAGGTGTTAGAAGTAAAAGACTGAGTATCCCCATTGAATGATTTACCTTTCTGCTAGATTTGTTTGTTTGGCTTTAAAAACAATGAGATTCAGATTATTCGGCATTTGTGATTGTTATTGTTTTTCAATGAATCATAATCTGACTAATAAATAAGTTATTGTTTTTTATGTTATAAAACAGAGTTTGTGATGCTTGCCTCTGGTGGTTCGTAACATAACACAAGAAATGTGAATAATTAGTGAAGAGGAGCGCGCAGCTGAGATGATGGATACTATTTGAAAATATTGAGATTAATGCCTTTACACATACTAAGCCGATGCAAAAACGATCGCTGTATGAGGCATGAAGAAAGGCTTGTGACACTCTGATGTGCTTATAGATTGGTTTTTTTAAGTATTCAGAAAATATGACTGCGATCTTCTACATCCCCCAATGCGTAAAAAGAGAGTGACAGTGTACTTGTGAGTGAGTTGTCAAATGTGAATAATTAGTGAAGATCAGGGTAGTAATGTGCAATTAAAGGATGTTCAAGCACGCATCATTAAGTGATAACGTTCCTCGAGTCTCATGACTGTGAACGCATCGTGTCAACCACGATGCGCGTGACCGGTATAGAGTGCCGGAAGGGTGTTTCGCGGGAGCGCGCTAAATATTTATTCAACCTGATTCACTATAAAATATTTTGCGTATATGAATGGTTGCTTGGGTAGACTTTGAATCCACTGCGGATTTTCGGGACAGTGCAGGGGAAGGTGAAGGTGTGTGTAATATGATGTTGTTAAAAAGAATTCATGAATACTAAAACCAAAGATTGGCTTGCTGTGATGGGATTGTTCGTGGCAACTTGCGCCAGCGCATTTGCCGACACGTCGTGCCGGCTGGATACGAATCAGGGCATTGGTGCGTTAGGCCGCATCGAGCCGCGTTCGCGCGTGATTAAAGTTTCGCATAATGCTGGACCGGAAGGCGCTCGCGTGGAACGGTTGTTGTTTCAGGAAACCGATTTGGTCAAGGCGGGAGAAAAATTGGCGGTTCTTTCACAACACGCCAAAAGAAGAGCTGAAGTGGAAGCAATCCGCATGCGCATCAAAGTGCTGCACGCAGAAAAAGCAGTGGAGCAGGTTGCTTTAGCATTTAACAAGAGAGAACATGAACGCCATCAATCGCTGGAACCCAGTTCAGCAGTAAGTATTTCACTGGCCGATGAGAAGCGGCTGGCATTTGAACAATCGACAGCGAAGCTGCAGCGCTTGTCGGCTGAAATCGCTCACGCACAGGCTGAGCAGAAAATCGCCGAGGCGGAATTGGAAAATACGCTGATCTATGCGCCCATCTCGGGAACGATAGTCAAAGTTTTTGCCCGGCCCGGTGAACGGATTGGAGACAAAGGGTTGTTGGAAATGGCCGATTTGACGCAATTGGATGTTGTGGCAGAAGTCTATGAATCGGAGTTGCCTCAAGTAAAAATTGGACAGCAGGGGTGTATTACGGCTTCCGGTTTCAAGCGCAGTTATCACGCTCAGGTCAGAGAATTGGGTTATCTGGTCAGGAAGAATGATTTAAATGATACCGATCCTTTGGCGGATCGCGACAATCGCATTGTCGAAGTACGCCTTACTCTGGAGCCGGAAGCAACGACCGATTTGCAGCACCAGATTTTCCGTCAGATCAAAGTGCGCATCATGCCGTGAAGCCGATCATCTGGTTTTATTTTCCTGCACGCCTGGCGTGGCGGCAGCTTGTTTTTGACCGGACTAAGCTGGTAGCGGCCATTTGCGGTGTGCTGTTTGCTTGCGTACTGGTATTCATGCAATTGGGCTTCAGGGATGCCCTGTATGCCAGTGCAGCCTCGGCGCCGGTAAAATTGAATGGTGATTTATTTCTAATGCACAAGCAAAGCGAAGCGCTGTGGCGTCCGGTACGGTTCAAGCGCAGCGAGTTGATGCGTGTTTTGGGTAATTCCGCAGTTGCGGAAGCTTATCCATTATATTTGGGACTCGCGCCTTTCAAGAATATCCAGACCCGGACTAAGCGCACCCTGATGGTTTACGGTTTTGATCCGGATTCACAGATATTCAAGATCGATGCCATTGATGACAAGCGTGCTGAATTACGCTTGAAGGATACGGTGTTGTTTGACGAATATTCACGCCCGGAATTCGGGCCTATGCGGCAGTTGCTGGCTGCAGACCAGAATGTGACAGAAATCAATGATTATAAAGTCACTGTGGTTGGATTGTTTCGTCTGGGAGTATCTTTTGCAGCCGACGGCAATGTGGTGACCAGCGATCTGAATTTCATGCGTATTTTTTCCAGAAGGAATCACGAAGATATCGACTTGGGGGTGATTAAACTGCATCCCGGCGCCTCTGCCACGCAGGTGCAAGCTGCGCTAAGAAGCCAATTAAATGAATTCGTCAATATTTTTACCTATGAAGAGTTGTTGAGCTATGAGAAGGATTATTGGGCGAATACGGCGCCAATCGGGTTTATTTTTGGCTTTGGTACTGTCATGGGGTGGGTAGTTGGTCTGGTGATTGTTTATCAGATACTTTTCACCGATATCGCCAATCATCGCAATGAATTTGCTACGCTGAAAGCCATGGGCTATGAACAGGGTTATTTTGTGCGCGTGGTGTTTGCTTCGGCTTTCTTTCTGGCGGTTCTGGGGTTTATTCCCGGCTACCTACTGTCATTGGGGTTGTACCACATGGCGGAATCCAAAATGTACATGCCCATGCCGCTGCCTTTTGGCAAAGTCACGACTGTGTTCATGTTCATGCTGTCCATGTGTTTTATGGCAGGCTTGCTGGCGATACGCAAGTTGAAAGATGCCAATCCGGCGGATATGTTCTGATGTCTACCGTCATTGACGTCGAGCATCTGAATTTCAGCTTTGGCAGTGGCGTATTAACGCAGCCGGTGCTGAAGGATGTTACGATTTCGATCGAGAAAGGTGAAATCGTACTGATCACAGGACCTTCCGGTTCTGGAAAAACGACATTTCTGACCATCATCGGCGGTCTGCGCCAGGCTTTTCACGGTAGCGTGAAAGTGCTTGATCAGCAGTTCATCAATAGTAGCGAACAAATCAAAGTCAAAGCCCGTCAGCAGATCGGTTATATTTTTCAACAGCATAATTTGTTGAAATCGTTGACTGCGTTGCAAAATGTCAGCATGACGCTGGAGATCAATGCTGCCTTGACCGAGCGCCAAAGACGCGAGCGGGCGGCAGAGATGTTGATTGCCGTGGGACTTGGCGACCGACTCGATTACAAACCAGATCAGCTTTCCGGCGGACAGCGGCAACGTGTTTCGATTGCCAGAGCGCTGGTTGGTCAACCCAAGATTATTCTGGCCGATGAACCAACGGCTTCGCTGGATAAACAAAGCGGTCATGAAGCGGTTAATCTGCTGAAGCAATTAGCTAAGGAATCACAAACTACCATCCTGTTGGTAACGCATGATTACCGCATTCTGGATATTGCCGATCGAGTGGTGGAGTTGGAAGACGGCGTGATTAAACAGGTGTGACTGTGTCATGCGATGAGTTTCGATGCTTCTTATGCCTGCTTGGCGCGCATCAGTTGATTGATTTATTGTTCGTCACTGTATAAATAATTATCGATTGGTTGCAATTGATTGATATATGAACGTGATTCGTCTAAATCATCATTACTTTGTCGCCTTCTGTTTCGCGATAGCCTGTGGCGTTAGAATTCCTATGCGCAATGCGCCAACAATCGTGGTTGGATGCGCTTTAACTTCCTAAGATCCAGAATGAATTAGTTCTGTTTTCTGACCTTCTTCCAGATTTAGCCATTTTTTTTTGTAGGTAACCTAGCGGATATCTTTTGTTTTTGATGCTTCCGTTCTGGAGATGACTATGAAAAATTATATGCTAAGCGGCTTGGTGCTTTTATTGTTAATGTTAATGATGCAAGGCGCTTTTGCGCAAAAGCGGATTTATCTAGCTCCCGACGACCATACTGACTATATGTGGACAGCAGATGAAGCGACCTACGAAAATGCATTTCTGACCATGACCGATTATTATCTCGACCGGATGGATGCCACTGAAGGAAATGCGCCGCCGTATCAGGCGCGTTGGAATGCTGACGGTAGTTTTTGGATGTGGATTTATCAAAAGAACCGCACAGCACCGCAGTTCCAGAGACTGATTAAGCGCATAAACGACGGGCATTTCAGCATGCCGCTCAATGCTCTGGTACTGTCAAACGGCGGCACGCCGGCAGAAGCGGTTCTGCGCGGCATGTATTATCCGGGACTCATTCAGCGTGCTTATGGCGTTGATTTTCCGATTGCCATCGCCATGGAGAATCAGACGCTGCCTTATGGGTTGTCTTCGCTCTGGGCCGGTTCAGGAGCGAAATATTCCTGGAAAGGGGTTTGTGGATGCGCTTCGCATGTGCCTCACCTGAGTAACCGGGATCGCGAGACTTATTATGTCGGTGGGCGCGATGGCAGCCGGATTCTGATGAAATGGAATTCGCTGCTAACCAATAATAACTCGATCGGTGGTTATGCCGAAGGGCGCAATCCATTCGCTACGGTTGATTTTGTGGAAAATAATGCGTCGTTCAAAGCCCGTCACCCTTTTCCTGTCATCGGAATCTTCGGTAAGGGAGAAGATGATTTAAAAACGACCGACAATGTTTTTGTCACCGCCGCGCAGCAATTAACCAATGCGAATCGCCAGGTCATCGTGTCGAATCAGCTCGATTTTTTTCAGGATCTTGAAACCAATCACGGTGCGGAATTGGAAACCTTTGCAGCAAGCTATGGGAATGAATGGGAACTCTATTCGGCTTCGATGTCGGAAGTTTCCGCGCGAGTCAAACGTGCTGTGGAAAAACTGCGTAGTGCCGACGCGCTGGCTACGCTGGTTTCCTTGAAAAGACCCGGCTTTATGGATAGCCGCATTGCCGCCCGCGATAAGGCCATGATTAATTTTGGCTTGTATTATGAGCATAACTGGACTGCGGATGGTCCGGTAACGCGTACCGCCAGAGCCAATTGGCAGCGTAAAATCCAAGGTGAAATTACCAACTACGTCAATAAGCTACACAACGATGCGAAAAGTCAGCTGGGTGCAATGATAGTTCGTAGTGGCACTAACCCCAGGTTTTATGTTTTTAACAGTTTGAGTTGGGCACGGACCGATTATGCTGATTTCCACGTCAGTAATACCAGCGCGGTTCATGTTGTCGATATCGCAACCGGCCAGCAAGTGCCTTCTCAGTATGTCACGATCAATGGGCGAACCCATCTGAGAGTTCTGGCCAGCAATGTTCCTTCGGTAGGTTATAAAGTGTTTGAAATCAGGAGCGGTGCCGGCACTGCATTTCCAGATGCTGCAACCATCAGTGGCAATGTCATTGAAAACGATTTTTACCGCATCACGGTTTCAAGTACCGGTGCAATTACCAGCCTGATTGATAAAAAGCGGGCAAATCGCGAATTTGCGCGGACGATTAATGATCGCGCGATCAATGATCTGGGTGGAATCGGCGG
>Ga0073902_10001774_pt1 | contig 11555 bp, 10 predicted proteins | sample KloWWTmeKNB19Kit_FD_66667 | JGI IMG/M metagenome (GOLD analysis project Ga0073902, IMG submission 66667) | Active sludge microbial communities from Klosterneuburg, Austria, studying microevolution and ecology of nitrifiers - Klosterneuburg... | ecosystem: Engineered > WWTP > Aerobic digester >...
ATTGTGAAAAGTTAGGATAGTAAAACACCTGACAGGTTTTCAAAAGCTGTAAGGTGTAGTGCTTACCTATTGCTATGGAAGGCTTTGAAGTGGTTTGGGTTTTTGGGGTTTTGATTGTTTTGTGGGCTCGGATTGATAATACGAGCTATAGACGATTTATCTGTTGGATAGTTATTTATTTGTTGGTTATGAAATTATAAATTTCAATCGTCAAATTTTCAATCTCCTTACTTTTTGATAAAACTTCCCAAGAGAAATTCTTTTCAAATACAAGTTCACTTAATTCTCTTTTATTGATAATAGTTCCAAATGAACTAGCTTTAACTTCATATTTAGATTGATTTAAAATATATTTTCCAGAAATTTTATCCAATTTGGTTCGAATAACTTCGAGAAACTCACCAATATATTTTTTTGAATAATCAGTTGAATTAACTTCTGATAATGATTTTTCAATTCTTTTTTCGATTTCCTCTTTGTCCGATTTTAATAGTGTTTTATTGCAAAATTCTAATAAGATTTCTTTCCAAATAACATTTGACAATAAATTTTCCACTTCTCTTAAATTCCATAAAATTTTTGGAACAAAATTTTCACTTTTAGCTTTTTCTAAATCTTTTAATCTTTTAAACTTAGATTTATTTGTTTTTGTAACTGCATCAGAGTCGGCTAAAAGAAATATTCTATTACTTATTGCTAAAGCTTGAATATCTTTGAGGAGAAGCTCTGCATCTTCATTTTCTATATCTTCTTCAAATACATAATGATCTATATTAGATCCGGCATATTCAAAAAAAGCAAAATCAATATCTTCCTTAATACTTTTGAAATTCTTATTATCATTCTTAAAAAGATAATCTGTGTAAGATTTTAAAAAGGCTTTTATATAATATCTATCTGAAATTCCTTCAACCCAAATACTACAATTTGCCATAAATACTGACGAATTATTTACTCCTAAATCTTTCAGTAGTTTATTATCACCACGATTAACATTTTTGATAACAAATTGTTTGTCAATTAAATCGTCACTTTTAAGAGAAAAAGAATAAATAGAAACATCACTTTTTTCAATCGTAAGGTCTAAGAAATGATTTGAATGCGTAGAAATTATATAAGTTAAATTCTTTTTCTTTAATACTGGATTAGAAGCAATTTGTTCTAAAAATAATCTTTGCATTCCTGGATGTAAATTTAACTCTGGCTCATCAATGAAAATAAATGAACTAGGTTCGGATATAAATATTTTATACATTAAAATTATAATTGCCTGAATTCCATCCCCTAATTGAAATAAATTCCTAGTTTGTTTCTCTCCTTCGATATGTACACTTATTATCTCTAAATGATTTTTCCCTTTTAAACTTTCATCTTTATTAAACTCGGCAACAATATCTATTTGTTTACCTCCAAAAAAATTCTCACCAATAAATTTTTCAAATTTATCAAACGACTCCCTTATTTCTCTTTTGGAATTCCTTGTGTTTAAAATCTCTTTATAAAGGTGAATTCCCGTAAAAACTTCAACTTCTAATTCGTTCAATTTATAATAATTATTTAATGTATCTATATAAATATCATTTTCAATTTTTTCATAATTACTTTCTTCATTAATTTTGAACAATGAATGAGCAGTTCTTAATGTTGGTATATAATACCTCTTGAATTCACTATATTTTTTGTAAAATATTTTACTAATATTCGAGTAATTCAAAATGTAATCTCCTTCGATTGAAAACTTTTTTAAATTCTTTATTTTTAATTTATTATTTTCTATTGTTGAAAGTATTATATCTAACTTATCATAATTCAGTTCTAATAAAATATTTTTATGAAGATTTTCTGCATTGCTTCTATCTGAATTTATACCGTTAGTATAGTATGTCCTTTCTGATTTAAAAATAAACTGATCATATTTGTCACTTATTATTGAATTAATAGGTGAAACATTATAATTGTATTCTTTAATTTCATTTTTTATATTAACAATATCATCAACTCCATAAAAGTTATGATATGACATCAAATTTCTCATAAACCTACTCTTGCCACTATTATTTGCTCCAACAATTATATTAATCGAATTAAATTTTGGAAAGTATGAAATAGATTCATTTTCATCATTTAAAAAATAATCTTTAAACTTTTGAATATCATCAAAAATTAAATCGTAAGCAGTGTTTGTCATAAAATTTATTTTATACGTTTAATAAAAACTCCATCCATCTCCACCACCATCCAACCTCCCAAATATACCAAAAAAAAACATCCCCAATCTACGTATAAATACGGAATTTGAAATGCTAAAAACTTTCAACGCAACTACCATTTAATATCCCCAACCCAAAAGCCACAACACAATTATAACTCAAAACCCACACAATATTTTTTATAAAAATGCGTTATTACTATAACTTTAAAAACAAAAACAATGAAAAAATCGAATTACATTTTACTTTTCATCTGCTTTTTGAGTAGCCAATTGCTCCAAGCACAGGAAGTAAAGGAATCAAAATTTAGTATTATCTCATTTGGCGGAATTGGTTATGGAATTGTAGTTAATGATAAACAACCCAACTACAATTTGAATAGCAACAACGGTGAGTTACTTTTAAATTATAAAGTAAATAATAAATTCGGTTTAGCCACCGGAATTGGACTAAACGAACTATCAGGTAGCGGTTTTAATGCTAACGGCAACTTTTATCACGAAAGATCATTAATAAAAATCCCGTTGTTAGGAACAATGGACTATCCCGTTTCTGACAAAGTTAAAATGATTGGAAACTTTGGTTTCTTTGCTCAAAACATAGTTAAAGACAACTATCGCTTTCAAAACACGGTTGAAAAAGATAATTTTGACGGCTGGAATTTTGGAGCCCAAATAGGACTTGGCTTTGTCTTTAAAATGTCCGACTATTTCAGTGCTGGTATAAATTACTCTGGACAATCAGATTTTAGCAAGTTTAAATCAACCAACACTAATCCTACTGATGACAAACAAAAAATAAAAAACCTCAACTCTATTGGTGTTATACTTCAAATTGATTTATAAAAATAGCATCTAACGCTACTTGCGAACTCAGAAACTGTAAGCAAAAACAAAAAAACCAACTACAATCATCGCACTTTTTTTCAATACACACATTTTATATAAACAAAAAGACCAACCTTTCGGTTGGTCTTTTTGTTCATTTTTGATTGATTAATTAAAATAAAAACCCGCTGGAATTACACCAACAAACCCAAAGAAAAACATGCCATCATCTTTAGAGCCACAAAAGAAAAGGCATTCCTCTGGACATTTGGAACAAAATAAAAACAAGATTTACTTTTAAACAAAAGGAAATATAGATTTAAAACAATGCAATTTCTTGACTATCACGGTTACGAAGCTAAACGTTCAAATGGTATATAATTAATCAATTTCCCTTATTTATTAAACTTCGAAAAAGCTTCAATTTCAAACAAATAAGTAGTTCCATCTTTTTTATAATTCATAATTACCAATTTAAATAATCGTTACATTAAGTAAGTTAATCATTTGATAACAGAAAAAACTACCGTAATCAATTTATGTTGTATAAATTTATTAAAACTAATTAATCATGGAAACAAACTGGATAATAATCGGTGTAGTAGTAGTTCTCGCCACAGGTTTACTCGTCTTTCTCATAAAGCGAAACCTAAAAGACAAAAAGGAATTAGAAACATTTCTTGACAATAACGATTTTCCCATTACCAAAGAAGACGACGAACCTAACAACAAAATCTAAAACAATCCCAACACTAACAGAGTACTTTCTAAAATTTATATCTTTGGTAATATCAATGTATAAATCATGAAAAGTACGCATCAAATAGCAAATCGTTTTAGAGAAGTCATTCTAAACGGAACTTGGATAGCCAACACCAATTACAAAGACCAATTAATCAATCTCGATTGGAAACTAGCCACAACCCAATTCAAATCGCTAAACACTATTGCTATTCTTGCGCAACACATTCATTATTATATTAATGGATTAAATAATGTATTTAAAGGCGGAACACTCGACATAAAAGACAAATTTAGTTTCAATTTTCCACCAATAGAATCACAATCAGATTGGAATAATTTTCTAAACACCTTTTGGAATGACGCAGAACTATTTGCCACACTAATAGAACAAATGCCCGAAGAAAAACTACAAGAAGTATTCACTAATGAAGAGTATGGCACTTATTATCGCAACATAGATGCAATGATAGAACATGCTTACTATCACTTAGGGCAAATTGTTTTGGTTAAAAAGTGTTTAACAAACGTTTGAACACCTATTCTATACTAACTTTACGTTAAATAATTTAAAAAAAATACTTTTTTTATCAAATACTATGCGTGCATAATAAATTTTTTATATCTTTGAAATTCCTAACTAAATCGTTTTAGTAAACGTATTTCAAAATATGAAAGAAAAAACAATAGACTATATATTAAGAGCAACTTGGCAAGCCGTTTCTAGAATGTATAACGAAGAAGCTTCCAAATTTGATGGTTCGATGGCAATTGGTTTTGCACTTTTAAGCATTGACAAAGAAGAAGGAACGCCATCAACAGCTATAAGTTCGCGTATGGGAATGGAAGCCGCTTCTTTAACCAGAACTTTAAAAACTTTAGAAGAAAAAGGATTAATAATAAGAAAGAAAAATCCAGATGATGGTCGCGGTGTATTAATTTACCTAACTGATTTTGGTAAACAAATGCGAGCACAATCTAAGGAAACCGTATTACAGTTTAATGAAACCATTCGCAAAAATATATCAGAAGAAAAACTGAAAAACTTTATTGAAGTTGCAGATATCATCAATGATTTAATTGCGGAGAAGAAGATATTTTAGAAAATATAGGAAAGAAACAAGAAGAAAGAAAGCTGTTTGCATAGAAGAGTCTTGGCTCTTGCATCTTGGCTCTTGCTTCAAAAACAATAAACAACACATGAAAAGATTAATCAAAAAAGTGGCAGTAGTTGGATCCGGAATTATGGGTTCAGGAATTGCGTGTCATTTTGCAAACATCGGATTGGAAGTATTGCTTTTGGATATCGTTCCGAATGCTTTAACCGAAATCGAGGAAAAGAAAGGACTAACTTTAGAAAGTAAAGTGGTTCGTAACAGATTGGTTAACGAACATTTGGCAAATGCTTTAAAAAGTAGCCCATCGCCTATTTACAACCAAAAATTTGCTAGCAGAATTACTACAGGAAATACTACCGATGATATGGCTAAAATTGCCAATTATGATTGGATTATCGAAGTGGTTGTAGAGCGTTTAGATATCAAGAAATTGGTGTTTGAACAAATCGAAAAATATAGAAAACCTGGAACTTTAGTAACTTCAAATACTTCTGGTATACCAATAAAATTCATGAGCGAAGGAAGAAGCGAAGATTTCCAGAAACACTTCTGTGGAACACATTTCTTCAATCCAGCGCGTTATTTAAAGTTATTCGAAATCATTCCTGGACCACAAACTTCTTCTGAAGTATTGGATTTCTTGACTAATTACGGATCACAATTCCTCGGAAAAACATCAGTAGTTGCAAAAGATACACCAGCATTCATCGGAAACAGAATCGGTATTTTCGGAATTCAGAGTTTGTTTCACTTGGTTACCGAAATGGGTTTAACCATTGAAGAAGTTGATAAATTAACTGGTCCAGTTATTGGTCGACCAAAATCGGCTACTTTTAGAACCGTTGACGTTGTAGGATTAGATACTTTAGTTCACGTTGCGAACGGAATTTACGAAAACTGCCCGAATGACGAAGCACACGAATTGTTTAAACTACCAACATTCATCAACAAAATGATGGAAAATAAATGGTTGGGAAGCAAAACTGGACAAGGTTTTTACAAAAAAGAAGGCAAAGAAATTCTAACATTAGATTTAGATACTCTTGAATATAGAGCTGCAAAGAAAGCAAATTTTGCAACATTAGAATTAACTAAAACCATTGACAAACCAATCAATAGATTTAAAGTTTTAGTTAAAGGAAAAGACAAAGCAGGCGAATTCTATAGAAAATCATTTTCATCTATGTTCGCCTATGTATCGAATAGAATTCCTGAAATATCAGACGAATTATACAAAATTGACGATGCCATGAAAGCTGGTTTCGGATGGGAAAATGGTCCGTTCGAAATTTGGGATGCCATTGGTGTTGAAAAAGGAATTGAGTTAATGAAAGCCGAAGGTTACGAGCCAGCAGCTTGGGTTAACGAAATGGTGGCTTCTGGAACAACAAGTTTTTATGCTGTAAAAGAAGGTGCGACGTATTTCTATAACATTCCAAATAAATCACAGACGAAAGTTCCGGGTCAAGATAGTTTTATCATCCTAAATAACATACGTGAAACTAAGAAAGTTTGGAGTAATTCGGGTGCTATTATTCAGGATTTAGGTGATGGAATTTTGAACTTAGAATTCCAATCAAAAATGAATACTATTGGTGGAGATGTTTTAGCAGCCATCAATAAAGCCATCGATTTATCTGAAAAAGAATACCAAGGATTAGTTATCGGAAACCAAGCAGCGAATTTTTCTGTTGGAGCAAACATTGGAATGATTTTCATGATGGCAGTCGAACAAGAATACGACGAATTGAATATGGCAATCAAAATGTTTCAAGACACGATGATGCGTGTTCGTTACTCTGGTATTCCAGTAGTAGTTGCGCCACACGGAATGACTTTTGGTGGTGGATGCGAAATGAGTTTGCACGCCGATAAAGTTGTTGCCGCAGCAGAAACTTATATGGGATTGGTAGAATTTGGAGTTGGTGTAATTCCTGGTGGTGGAGGTTCTAAAGAATTGACTTTACGTGCATCCGATTTATTCCATAAAAATGATGTTGAGTTAAATGTTCTTCAAGAATATTTCATGACCATCGCTATGGCAAAAGTATCCACATCAGCTTATGAAGCCTTTGATACCGGACTTTTACAAAAAGGAAAAGATATTGTCGTAGTTAATAAAGACAGACAAATTGCAGAAGCTAAAAAACACGCTTTATTAATGGCAGAAGCTGGTTATACACAACCTATTCAAAGAAAAGACGTAAAAGTGTTAGGAAAACAAGCGCTAGGAATGTTCTTAGTTGGAACAAATCAAATGGTTGCAGGAAAATACATTTCAGAACACGATTTGAAAATTGCAAATAAACTGGCTTATGTAATGGCTGGAGGTGATTTATCAGAACCAACTCTAGTAAGCGAACAATACTTGTTGGATATTGAAAGAGAAGCATTCTTGAGTTTATGTACTGAAAGAAAAACATTGGAGCGAATTCAGTTTATGTTAACTAAAGGGAAACCATTGAGAAATTAGAAAATAGAAACAAGAAGAAAGAAGAAAGACAGAAACAATCTTTCAGCGAAGCGATCTTAACTCTTGCTTCTTTCCTCTCAAAAATAAAAAAAATGAAAACAGCATATATTGTAAAAGCATACAGAACAGCCGTTGGGAAAGCTCCAAAAGGAGTATTCAGATTTAAAAGACCTGACGAATTGGCTGCAGAAACCATTCAGTTCATGATGAATGAATTGCCTGATTTCGACAAGAAAAGAATTGATGACGTAATGGTTGGAAACGCCATGCCAGAAGCCGAACAAGGACTGAACGTAGGACGATTAATTTCATTAATGGGATTAAAAGTAACCGATGTTCCTGGAGTAACCGTTAACAGATATTGCGCTTCTGGACTTGAAACTATCGGAATGGCAACAGCCAAAATCCAAAGCGGAATGGCAGACTGCATCATCGCTGGTGGTGCCGAAAGTATGTCGTTCATCCCAATGGGCGGATACAAACCTACGCCAGATTACGCTGTAGCAAAAGAAGGAAACGAAGATTATTATTGGGGAATGGGTTTAACGGCAGAAGCTGTTGCCAAACAATTCAATATTTCTCGTGAAGATCAAGATGAGTTTGCTTTCAATTCACATCAAAAAGCTTTGAAAGCACAAGCCGAAGGTAAATTTGACAAACAAATTGTTCCGATTACGGTTGAACAGACTTTTATCAATGAAAATGGTAAAAAAGAAACAAAATCATACGTTGTGAATAAAGATGAAGGTCCAAGAGCTGACACCAATATTGCTGCGTTAAATAAATTACGTCCAGTTTTCGCCGCTGACGGAAGTGTAACTGCTGGAAACTCTTCGCAAATGAGTGATGGTGCAGCTTTCGTTTTAATCATGAGTGAAGAATTAGTAAAAGAATTAAACATCACTCCTATTGCACGATTAGTAAATTTTGCATCAGCAGGAGTTGAACCAAGAATTATGGGAATTGGTCCAGTAAAAGCAATTCCGAAAGCACTGAAACAAGCTGGTTTATCGTTAAATGATATTGGATTAATCGAACTAAACGAAGCTTTCGCATCACAAGCATTAGCCGTTACAAGAGAATTAAATCTAAATCCAGAAATCATTAACGTTAATGGTGGTGCAATCGCATTAGGTCATCCACTAGGTTGTACAGGTGCAAAACTATCAGTACAATTATTTGACGAAATGAAACGTCGTGGCGATAAATACGGAATTGTAAGCATGTGTGTTGGAACCGGACAAGGAAGTGCAGGTGTTTTTGAATTATTATAGAGAATAGAGGCAAGAAACAAGAGACAAGACTTATGAAACATAACTTTAAAAATCTTAAAATTTGGATGTTATCAATGGAAATCACCTCAGATATTCATAAAATAGGTCTAGAATTTCCAAAGAATGAAGTTTATGGTTTAGTAAGTCAAATGAATAGAGCTGCTGTTTCAATGCCTTCAAATATTGCAGAAGGTTCTAACAGAGGTAACAATCATTTTAAACATTATCTAAATATTAGTTTAGGTTCTTCATTTGAATTACAAACACAATTATTAATAGCAAATCAAAATAAATATATAACCAACGAAAAAACGATAGAAATAGAAAACAAGATTATTGAATTCCAAAAAATGACTACTGGCTTTATCAGTAAATTGGAATTTTAATCTTTTTTCTTGCATCTTTCTTCTTTTCTCTAAAAAAATAAACTATGGAAGATATAACAAGAGGTGGACAATTTTTGGTAAAAGAAACCAAATGTGAAAATGTCTTTACTCCAGAAGATTTCTCAGAAGAGCAAATCATGATGCGTGATTCAGTAAAAGAATTCGTTGACAAAGAAATTTGGCCAAACAAAAATCGTTTTGAGGCAAAAGATTATGCATTTACAGAAGAAATGATGCGTAAAGCTGGAGAAATGGGTTTTCTAAGCGTTGCCGTTCCAGAAAACTATGGCGGAATGGGAATGGGATTTGTTGATACTTGCTTGGTTTGCGACTATATTTCGGGAGCAACAGGTTCGTTTTCAACAGCTTTTGGTGCACATACCGGAATTGGAACTATGCCAATTACTTTGTACGGAACGGAAGAACAAAAATTAAAATATGTTCCAAAATTAGCTTCTGGCGAATGGTTTGGCGCTTATTGTTTAACAGAACCAGGCGCAGGTTCTGATGCTAACTCTGGAAAAACGAAAGCGGTTTTATCTGAAGATGGAAAAACTTATTCTATTACTGGACAAAAAATGTGGATATCCAATGCAGGATTTTGTTCAGTTTTTATAGTTTTTGCAAGAATTGAAGATGATAAAAACATCACGGGTTTTATTGTAGAAAATGACACAAGCAATGGAATTACTATGAACGAAGAAGAGCATAAATTAGGAATTCGTGCCTCTTCTACTCGTCAGGTTTTCTTTGCTGATACTAAAGTTCCGGTAGAGAACATGCTGGCTGCTCGTGGTGAAGGTTTCAAAATTGCTATGAACGCCTTGAATGTTGGTCGTATAAAATTAGCCGCAGCTTGTCTTGATGCGCAACGTAGAGTAACTTCGGGAGCTGTGAATTATGCTAACGAAAGAGTACAATTTAACACGCCGATTTCACAATTTGGTGCCATCCGATATAAATTAGCCGAAATGGCTACCTCTGCTTATGCAGGTGAAAGCGCAACTTATCGCGCAGCAAAAGACATTGAAAACCGCATCAAACTTCGTGAAGCAGAAGGTGCAACTCATCAAGAAGCGGAATTAAAAGGTGTTGAAGAATTTGCTATTGAGTGTTCCATCCTTAAGGTAGCTGTTTCGGAAGATGTTCAAAACTGTGCCGATGAAGGAATTCAAATCTATGGCGGAATGGGTTTTTCTGAAGATACTCCAATGGAAAGTGCTTGGCGCGATGCTCGTATTGCTCGTATATATGAAGGAACGAACGAAATCAACAGAATGCTTTCGGTTGGAATGTTAATCAAAAAAGCGATGAAAGGTCACGTTGATTTGCTTGGACCAGCAATGAAAGTTCAGGAAGATTTAATGGGTATTCCTTCGTTTGAAACTCCTGATTATTCTGAATTATTTTCGGAAGAAAAAGAAATGATAGGCAAACTGAAAAAAGCATTCCTAATGGTTGCGGGTGCAGCCGTTCAGAAATTTGGAATGGATTTAGACGCTCACCAACAGCTCTTGATGGCTGCTGCTGACATGCTGATAGAAATTTATATGGCAGAAAGCACCGTGCTTAGAACCGAAAAACTAGCCAAAAAAGAAGGCGAAGCCAAGGTACAAGAGCAAATAGCTATGGCAAAGCTTTACTTATATAAAGCTGTTGATATCGTTACTCAAAAAGGTAAAGAGAGCATCATTTCTTTTGCCGAAGGCGATGAACAACGCATGATGCTTATGGGATTACGTCGTTTTACAAAATATACCAACATGCCTAATATTGTTGGCTTAAGAGAAACTATTACTGCTAAGTTAGTGGCAGAAAATAGTTATTGTTTCTAGTTTAGAAATTAAGTTTCTTGGTTAAAATGGTCAAATTAGCAATTAATTTGACCATTTTTTTATGCCCTACACTCAACCCCAATTTTTTCAAACATCATCCCACTGTTTCTTGGTGATAAACCGCTTTTTATACAACATATAATCAGTTGTTTGGAATTGTTTTTACTTCCTTTATCGTAATATGGCAATATTTCGGTATGGATACCGAAGCTTCCGGTATGGATACCAAAGCTTCCGGTATGGATACCAAAGTTTCCGGTATGGATACCGAAGCTTCCGGTATGGATACCAAAGCTTCTGGTAAGTTTACCAGAGCTTCCGGTAAGTTTACCCAAACTTAGGGTAAGTTTACCCAAACTTAGGGTAAGTTTACCCAAACTTAGGGTAAGTTTACCCAAGCTTAAGGTAAGTTTACCCAAACTTAGGGTAAGTTTACCCAAGCTTAAGATAAGTTTACCCAAACTTAGGGTAAGTTTACCTTTTTGAAAATTATTATTTATAAGGACTTGCTAGATGTATCTAAATTTTATAGTTTTAAAAAATATAAAAGCGGTACTAATTTGTTCTGTCAGCGAATTTTATATTAAAAAACCCAACTATTCAATCTAATCTTAAAATCTTTATCTTTGAAAAAAGTATCGTTTAACTATGAATTTAATAATTAAAACCAAGACCTTTCTTTTTGTTCTAT
>Ga0073902_10001786_pt1 | contig 11523 bp, 10 predicted proteins | sample KloWWTmeKNB19Kit_FD_66667 | JGI IMG/M metagenome (GOLD analysis project Ga0073902, IMG submission 66667) | Active sludge microbial communities from Klosterneuburg, Austria, studying microevolution and ecology of nitrifiers - Klosterneuburg... | ecosystem: Engineered > WWTP > Aerobic digester >...
CAGAAGAAGGGAAGAAGCGAAGTTCCGCAACGAATCGCATCCTAATGGCGGACGCCCGGCTCGTCACGGCCACCAGAGCAGCCCATCCACCAGCGCAACGAGTTCATCGCCGTCGACCCGGAACACAGCGTTACCGTTGGACGCCTTCAATACATTCCCTTCGCGCGTCATCGCCCGCCTCGTGCCCCAGCCGATGTTTTCGGTGACGTCCCAAGGGCTGGCGCTGTTCCGATCAAATGAGGCCCAGCCCGGAATCCACATGCCAAAGCCATTTGTAATGACACCGGCCGGTAATGCGCGAAGTTTTTGGCCCGCCGACCACTTGATGTAGCGGCCGTACCCATCAACCATGCACGCGAGGTGGGGCGCATTTTTAACGCTCTCGGGGATGGCGCCGCGCCAGTTCTGAGGCTCATTGGGTCCAACAAAGAACTTGACCGTAATGCAGGCAAGGGCCGTTGGCGCCGGAGTCGGGCTGGGCGTCGGCGTTGGCGTTGGCGGGCGAGGTGTTGCCGTCGAGGGTCGCCGTGTTGCGGTGGGCGGCACCGGAGTCACCGTAGGCGGTGCCGCAGTTGGGGTGGGTGGAATCGGCGTCGGCGTTGGCGGTACCGCTGTGGCAGTGGGTGGTATCGGCGTCAGTGTTGGCGGTACCGGCGTCGGGGTCGGAGGCAGAGGCGTTGATGTTGGCGACAGCGGCGTTTCGGTTGCCGGCGGCAAGGTGACGGTCAACGTGGCTGGTGCGGCGCAGCCAGCCAGGACGAGCACGAACGCGAACACGACATGAGCGCGAATGGTGTTTCGGCGAGCAATGGAGACCATCTTGGGATCACCTGCCGCTGAGTGCGGCCTCGATCTCCGCCATCGCTTGCTCGCGCGAGGTGAACAGAATCCCGCGCATCCCCAGGCGGTTGGCCGCCTCGATGTTGCGGGCGAAGTCATCGACAAAGATTGACTCTTCGGCTGCCACGCCCATCCGGCGCAGGCAGATCCGGTAGATCTCCGAATCCGGTTTGGCCACGCCCTCCTCGGCAGAGATTACGACGCTGTCGACGTAGCGATAGCAGGCAAAGCGATTGATGAAGGCGTCGCGCGCGCCGGACCACGCGTTGCTGAGCAGACCCGTGCTGACCTTCGGGCGCAAGGCGCCGATCCAGGCCATGAAATCGACGTCATATACGTCGCCACCCCAGAAACCCGCCTGAAAGGCGGCCATTTGCGACGCATCACGATTGAAGCGTCGCGCAACATCTGCCCATAGCGCTTCTTCGCGGACCGTGCCGAGCGTGGCGCTGCGCGCGAGCGGGCTCTCAAACACCGCGTCGTGGAGTTGGGCCTCGGTGAGTCCCATCGACTCGGCCAACTTCCGCCGCGGTCCATGATCATCGGTGCGCAACAGCACACCCCCCACGTCAAACACCACCGCCCGCGCCCGCGCATTCGGGGCAGTACGATCAGCCAGGTTGTTTATCATCCTGGGTCGGAGTATAGTCACGCGCGCAAATGTCTAGATTTGGTCCCCGCCCAGAATCACCCAAGCGCGCATTTCGCGATACCTGGCGCGAAGCCGTCGTCAACATCGCCAAGGCCTTCGATCTGGTCTGGAAAGCGCATGCCACCGCCGCCCTGTCCATGGGCTTGATCACGTTGATCAGCGCATTCCTGCCGGCGGCCCAGGCCTGGGTGGGCAAGCTCATCGTCGATGCCGTCGTCGCCGCCAGCCGCAGCGGCACCGCCTCCCCGGACTTCTGGATCGCCCTGCAACCGGTGTTGCCGTATCTGGCCGTCGAGCTGATTCTGATCACCGGAAGCTCGATTTTGTCGCAGGCCCGAACCCTGGTCGAGCACGTCTTGCATGCCCGCCTGGCCAATCAGATCAACACCGCCATCATCCGCAAGGCGCTCTCGATGGATCTGCAGTTCTTCGAAAACGCCGAGTTTTACGACAAGCTCGAGAACGCCCGGCGCGAGGCTGACTACCGGGCCCTGAACATCCTGAACGGGGTCACTCTCTCAGCCCAGAACGTCATCACCCTGTTGTCGTTCGCGGTGCTGCTGTTCGGATTCAGCCCGCTCATCGCGCTAATACTCTTCACCACCTCGTTGCCGGCCTTCATCGCCCAGAATCACTTTGGCGAGATCAACTTCCGATTGCTTTCATGGCGCGCGCCCGAGCGCCGGCAAATGAACTACTGGGAGAGCCTGCTCACGAAGGACGCCTCGGTGAAGGAAGTCAAGTTGTTCGGGTTGGGCGAGCCGTTGCTCAAACGCTATCTCGATCTGTTCTGGAAAGCCTATCGGGAGGACACCGCGGTCGCAAAACGGCGCAGCCTCATCAGTCTAGGGCTGGGCTTGCTCTCGAGCCTGGCCTACTATGGTGCCTACGCCTGGATCGTCTGGCGGGCCATCGGGCAGTCGATCACTCTCGGCGACATGACCCTGTATCTCGCCCTGTTCCGGCAGAGCCAGGCTACGCTCCAGGGCCTGTTCTACAACATCAGCGGGCTGTACGAAAGCTCGCTGTTCATGTCCAACCTGTTCAGCTTCCTGTCCATCACCCCCGCCATGGGCGCGACCGGGGTCGGCAAAAAGGTCCCCCACCCCATCCGCCATGGAATCGAGTTTCGCAATGTCTCGTTCAAGTATCCCAACCGAGACGGTTATGCCCTGCGCAATGTCAGCCTGATGATCCAGCCCGGCGAGAAGCTGGCCCTGGTTGGCGCCAACGGGGCTGGCAAAACGACCTTTGTCAAACTGTTGACCCGGCTCTACGACCCGACCGAAGGCCAGATTCTGCTGGATGGCATTGATCTGCGCGACATCGACCCCGAGGACCTGCGCCTGAGTATCGGGGTCATTTTCCAGGACTTCGTCAAGTACCTCGCAACCGCCCGCGAGAACATCGGTTTCGGCCAGATAAACGCCCTCGACGATCAGCCCAGGGTCGAGCGTGCGGCGGAACGGGGCGGCGCTGATACGGTCGTGGCCGAACTCCCCAAAGGCTACGAAACTGTGCTCGGCAATTGGTGGGAGCGCAGCAGCGACCTGTCCGGCGGGCAGTGGCAGAAAATGGCTCTCAGCCGGGCCTTCATGCGTGAGGGGGAGATACTCGTTCTTGACGAGCCCACTGCCGCCCTCGACGCCGAGCGCGAGTACGAGATTTTCCAGCGCTTCCGAGACTTGACGGCGGGCAAGATATCGCTGCTGATCAGCCATCGCTTCAGCACGGTGCGGATGGCGGATCGGATCGCCGTGCTTGAAAACGGCGCGCTGACCGAGCTCGGCACCCACCCCGAATTGCTCGCCCGCGCGGGAACCTATGCCCGGCTTTTCAATATGCAGGCGGAAGGCTACAGATAATGTCGAGAGCGCCATGCCCCGGCGGAGCCGGGGCATGGCGCTCTCGACATCAAAACACAATCACGCCGCGGGCGCCCTCGCCCTTCAGCATGTCGGCATACGCCTCATTGATTTGGTCCAGGCGATAACGGCGAGACACAAGCTTGCCCAGATCAAGGCGTTTGGAGAGATACAGATCGGCCATCCGGGGAAAATCCCGGGCGGTATTGGCAGTTCCATAGTATGAACCAGCAACGGTCTTTTCCTGGCGGGTCAGGACAGCCCCCGGCAGGTTCGTCGCACTCCCCACCGGTGAAATCCCGGCGAGGATGATCATGCCGCCTGGTCTGGCCGCCCGCAGCGCCTCTTCCTGGACAGCCGGAATTCCGATCGCCTCAAAGACATAGTCGGCGCCACGGCCACCGGTCAGGGCCCGAATCTCGTCGACGGCGTTTGGGCCGGCGGCGACGGCGTGGGTGGCGCCAAAATCCTCAGCCTGCTCCAGCTTTGAAGGCACGCGATCCACGACGATGATCCGGCCCGCCCCCGCCAGGGCAGCCCCCATCACAACGCTCAGACCGACACCACCAGCGCCGTAAACGACGACGCTCGAGCCGGCGGCGACTTTGGCTGTGTTGACCACGGCACCCACACCCGTGGTCACCGCGCAGCCAATCAGGGCGCTGATCTCCCAGGGCACGCTGGCCGGCATCTTAATCGCGCTCTTCTCAGAGACCACGATCCGTTCAGCAAAGCAGCCAACGCTGCAGAACTGATAGATCGGCTTCCCTTCGGCCGATAAGCGGGTCGTCCCATCCAGCATGGTTCCCGCCCACTTGGTTGCCTTGAACGTCTCACACAAGGAGGGTCGCCCATTCAGGCAATAGAAACACTCCCCGCAACTGGGCGCCCAGTCCAGGGCAACCGCATCGCCCGGGACCAGCCGCGTGACACCTGGCCCGACCGCCTCAATCACACCGGCCCCCTCATGGCCAAGCACTGCCGCCATCGGAAATGGGGTGTCGCCAGTGACAATATGCCAGTCGGAGTGGCAAACGCCCGCGGCCTTGACCCTGACCTGAACCTCGCCTGGACCTGGAGGGGCCAGGTCGAGGGTGGTGATTTCGAAGGGTTGTTTTGCGGCGCGCAACAGGGCGGCAGTTGTCTTCATGGCCGAATTGTAGCCCGGCAATGGGTTTTTGCGGGCGCAAATACTCCTCTAACGCGGCACAAATGGCCCAACAAGCCCGCCCCTATAATCTATCAGCTTCGTGGTTTCGATTCGGGCAACACCCCGATTTTCAGGCTGGAGAGTGGCACATGCGATTTGACAAATTCACCGAACGCGCCCAGGACGCTGCCTCACGGGCGGTAGAACTCCTGCAGCGCTACGGGCATACCCAGGTTGACACCGAGCATATTCTGCTTGCGTTGCTCGAGCAACCCGAGGGCATCGTTCCGGGGCTGATCGAGAAGATGGGCGGCACCGTGCCCACGATGGCCACCCGCCTGGATGAAGAACTGCGCAAGAGCCCGCGGGTCACGATCTACGGCGGCGGCAACAGCGAGCAGGTATTCGTCACGCCCCGGGTCAAGAAACTGACCGAGCTCGCCCAGGAAGAGGCGAACAAGATGAAGGACGAGTTCATCAGCACCGAGCATATCTTTCTGGCGATTGCCAGCGAACGAAATACGCCGGCCGCCCGGGTGCTGAGCGACGCGAACATCACCAAGGAGCGGATCACCCAGGCTGTTGCCGACATGCGCGGCGGGCAACGGGTCACCGATCGGCAGGCGGAGACGAAGTACCGCATGCTGGACAAGTACTCGCGTGACCTGACCGCCCAGGCCAAGGAAGGCAAACTCGACCCGGTCATCGGCCGCGATGCGGAGATCCTGCGGGTCATCCAGGTGCTGTCGCGCCGGACCAAGAATAACCCGGTCCTGATCGGCGAGGCCGGGGTCGGCAAGACCGCCATCGTCGAAGGGCTGGCCCAGAAGATCCAGGCCGGCGATGTGCCGGAAATCCTCGAAGGCAAGCGCGTCCTTTCATTGGACCTTGCCGCGATGGTGGCGGGCTCGCGCTTTCGGGGAGATTTCGAAGAGCGCCTGAAAGGTGTCATCGATGAGGTTACGCGCAGTCAGGGCGAGATCATCCTCTTCATCGACGAGCTGCACAACGTCGTCGGCGCGGGCACCGGCGGCGGAGCGATGGACGCCAGCAACATTCTCAAACCTGCCCTGGCCCGGGGCGAGTTGCAGACCGTGGGCGCGACCACGATGGACGAGTATCACAAGCACATCGAGAAGGACAGCGCGCTCGAGCGGCGCTTTGCGCCGGTTTTTGTGGATGAGCCCTCAGTCGACGAGACAATCGAAATGCTGCGCGGCTTGCGCGACAAGTACGAGGCCCATCACAAGGTGCGTATCTCGGACGCGGCGCTGGTGGCCGCTGCCCGCCTGTCGGACCGCTTTGTCACAGATCGGCGCCTGCCCGACAAGGCCATTGACCTGATTGACGAGGCCGCGGCCAAACTGCGGGTCGCCCTCTACACATTGCCACCCGAACTCAAGGCCAAGAAACAGGAGCTGGAGAAGATGCGGGCCGAGGAGGACGCCTCGGTTGCGCGCGAAGACTACCAGCGCGCGGCGGAGTTCAAGTCGACCCGCCTGCGCATCCAGAACGAATTTGAAGCGTTCAAAGACGTCTGGCAGCGCGAAAAGAACCTTGATGAGCTGGTTGAGGAGGCCGACATCGCCCAGGTCATCGCGCAATGGACGGGAATTCCGGCGACCCAGATGATGGAAGCGGAGAGCGAGAAACTGCTCAAAATGGAAGACCGTCTGCGCGAACGCATCATCGGGCAGGAAGAGGCGGTCGCGGCAGTGAGCGAAGCCATCCGCCGCGCCCGGAGCGGCTTGAAGGATCCCCATCGCCCGATTGGCAGCTTCCTGTTCCTGGGGTCATCGGGCGTCGGCAAAACCGAGCTCGCCAAGGCCCTGGCCTGGTTCCTCTTTGAGGACGAGAACGCCATGGTCCGGATCGACATGAGCGAATACCGGGAGGGGCACACCGTCAGCCGGCTGTTCGGGGCGCCTCCCGGTTACGTGGGTTACGACGAGGGCGGCCAGTTGACCGAAAAGGTGCGCCGCCGGCCGTACCAAGTGGTGCTCTTTGACGAAATCGAGAAGGCCCACCCTGATGTGTGGAACGCCCTGCTCCAATTGCTGGACGATGGGCGGTTGACCGATGGCCAGGGCCGCAAGGTCAGCTTCGCAAACACCGTCGTCATCATGACCAGTAACCTGGGCACCGAATTCGCCAAGAAGGGCGGCACGCTCGGGTTCATGAAGAGCGATCCCGATGGGACTCAGCCAATCGACCACAAGAAGATCGAGGATGCGCTGAAGAAGGCATTCCGCCCTGAGTTTCTCAATCGGGTCGATGAGACCATCATCTTCGCCCCGCTGTCAATCCCGGACGTCGAGCGGATTGCGGACCTCCAGTTGCGCGAGATCCGAAGCCGGCTCGGCGAGCAGGGATTGACCATTGAGATGACCGATGCCGCACGGCGGTGGCTGGCCCGTCAGGGCTACGATCCGCTGTATGGCGCACGGCCATTGCGCCGAGCCATGCAGAAGTTCATCGAAGGCCCGCTCTCGGTGCAACTGCTGCAAGGCGCGTTCAAGGCCGGCGACTCCGTCATCGTCGATGCCGGTCCAGAGAATTCGGGCATCGTATTCCGGCGCGGCGGTCCCGAAGCTTCGGTCGCCACACCAGACCTTGCGGAACAGAGCGGCGAAGCCGTCTAGACCTCCTCCAATAACAGGCCGGGGGGAGCTCCACAGCCCTGGAGCTCCCCCCGTTATTTTTTTGTCGATGAGGTCACCGGCGAGGCTCATCGCTTCCTCATGAAGACTGGTAACATTCGTTTTCGCGCCAACACGCGCACTTGAACGCCATTCTGATTGCGAGCATGAGCACCCCCACTTCCGCAACCGTCCTGTACAAAGGTGTCGACCTGAAGGTCCTGGGGACGAGACTGGCGGTGGGAGATCGTATGCCGGACGTCGAACTGACTGCCACTGATTTGCGTAGAATCTCCTTAAGCGCGTACGCAGGCAAAGTGAGTTTGATCAGTGTCGTGCCGTCGCTGGACACGGGCATCTGCGACGCGCAGACGCGGCGCTTCAACGATGAAGCCCGCAAACTGGGGGATTCGGTCGCGGTGATCACAGTGAGCGCCGACTTGCCCTTTGCCCAAAAGCGCTGGCAGACCGAAGCCGAAGCGGGGAACGTGATCCTGTTAAGCGACCACGCTCGCATGGCTTTTGGCGATGCAACCGGAACCCATATTGAGGCGCTGCGTCTCGACCAACGAAGCATCTTCGTGGTGGATCGAAGCGGGAAAGTGCGTTACGTGGAGTATGTCAGGAATTTCGGGCACCATCCCGACTACGACGCGGCCGTGGCCGTTGCCCGGACGCTGACGACCGAATAAACGAAGCAGTATTCATCAGGATCCAAATGCAGAAAGTCAATGAGTTCGCCAATCGTCTCATCTCGAACGTCGAAAAGGTTATCGTCGGGAAACGAAGCACCGTCGAATTGACCGCCGTGTGTCTGCTGTGTCAGGGACACCTGCTCATTGAAGATGTGCCTGGCGTGGGAAAGACGATGCTGGCCCGTGGTCTGGCGCGATCTATCGGCGGGTCATTCAAACGTCTGCAGTTCACCCCGGACATGCTGCCCGCCGATGTCACCGGGACTTCGGTTTACAACCAGAAAACCGGCGATTTCGAATTCCGGCCCGGGCCCATTTTCGCCCAAATTGTGCTGGCCGACGAGATCAACCGGGCAACGCCGAAGACTCAGGCGGCCTTGCTCGAGGCGATGGAAGAGAAACAGGTTACGGTGGACGGTATCACCCGCCCGTTAAGCCGGCCCTTCCTGGTTCTTGCCACCCAGAATCCGATTGAGTACGAAGGCACGTTCCCGCTGCCAGAAGCGCAGTTGGACCGCTTTTTAATGCGCCTGGCCCTGGGGTATCCGTCGGGTCCCGAATTGATGAAAATTCTGGACGCCCAGCAGTTCCAGCATCCGATTTCGACCCTCACCCAAACCACGACGGCGGAAGAGCTCCTGGCGATGCAGGAAGAGCTGAAAGCCGTGCACATCGACAACCTGATCAAGGAATACATCGTCGCCATCGTCGAACGCACCCGCGGTCACCAGGACATCTACCTGGGCGCCAGCCCGCGCGGCGCGCTGGCCCTCTATCGCACGTCGCAGGCCCGCGCCGCTCTGGCCGGACGCGACTATGTCATCCCCGATGACGTCAAGGCCCTGGTCGGGCCAACACTCAGCCACCGCGTCATCATCAGTCCGTCCGCTCGAATCAAGAATGTGAATGCGGACTCGATTCTTGAGGACATCGTCAAGGCCACCCCCGTCCCCGGGACCAAGGTCACGCGATAGGCGCGCTGGCGCATGACACGGTATCGGGTCGTCCTTCTCCTGCTCGTCATCACCCTGGTCGGCGCGTTCGCGTCGGGCCGGCCGCTGTGGTGGAGCATCGCCGGAGCGCTTGGAGCGCTGATCCTCGCAGCCCTTGTGTGGTCGTGGCTGGGTGTGAACTGGCTGCGGGTGGCCCGCCGGACCATCACCCGGGTCGCTCAGGTTGGCCAGATCCTTGAAGAACAATTCACGCTGACAAATCTGAGCGCGGCGCCCAAACTATTCGTCGAGGTGCGCGATCACTCGTCCCTGCCCGCCCACCGGGCGAGCCGGGTGATTGGCTGGCTGCCGGGACATCGCTTCCGCGGCTGGCGCGCCCGCACGCTGTGCTTGCAGCGCGGTCGCTTTACCCTGGGCCCGATGACGGTGCGCAGCGGCGATCCGCTGGGCATCTATACCCGCAGCCGCGATATACCGACGGTCAGCACGATCCTGGTCTACCCGCCCTCGTTTGAGTTGCGCCAGTTCCCGCAGCCGATGGGCTACATCCCCGGGGGCGAAGCGCTCCGGCGGCGAGCCCTGTTCGTGACCACCAACGCCGCGGGCGCGCGCGAATACACCTATGGCGACAGCTACAACCGGATCCACTGGGGCCTGAGCGCAAAACGGAATAAACTAATAGTCAAGGAGTTCGACCTGGATCCCATGTCCGAGATCTGGGTGATGATCGATCTGCATCGCGACGCGCATGTGGGCCGGATCGAGAACATCGATATGACCCGCGACACCGCGCTCGAGGTCGATCTGGCATACCAGCTTCCGCCCAGCACCGAAGAATATGCGGTCTCGATTGCCGCCTCGGTGGCCCGCCACTTCGTCAATCAGGATCGGGCGGTCGGTTTCTCGTGCTATCCGCGGGGCGACCACCGCGAGTTCCTGGCTGCGGATCGGGGTGAGCGTCAGTTGAACAAGATCATGGAGACCCTTGCGGTCGTGCACGCCGAGGGCGCCATTCCCTTTGACCGGGCAATGCGGGCGGAGGGCGCGTTTTTTCCGCGCGGGGCAACCGTCGTGACGGTTTCGGCATCGCCCGACATCGCCTGGGCGACAGCGGCCCAGCAGCTTATTCGGAGCGGCAATCGGGTGGTCGCCATCGTCGTCGATGGCGAGTCTTTTGGCGGCACAAGCCCGTCGACCTCAATTGTCTCGGCGCTGGCTGAGGCCGGGGCAATCGTGCGCCTGGTGCGCAAAGGCGAGCCCATCGCCGGCGCTATCGAACGCGCGACGGTTTCCTGAGCCGTTCCCTATACTTGGGGGCTATGACTCTCCGCCCCTGGATCATCGCCGCCCGTCCGCGCACCCTGCCCGCCGCCGTCGTTCCAGTTCTCGTTGGAAGCGCCATCGCCTGGCGGCAGGGTGGATTTCAGCTCCCCGTCTTTATTGCCGCCCTCGCTGCGTCGGTGCTGATTCAAATCGGCACCAACTACGCCAACGACCTGTTTGACTATCTGAAGGGCACCGATAAGGATCGCCAGGGACCAACGCGCGTCACCCAGAGCGGTCTGCTGTCTCCCCGCGCGGTCGCCACTGGCACCGCAATCGTGTTTGGGCTTGCCGCCCTGATCGGGTTCTACCTCGTGACAATCGGCGGGTTGCCAATTCTCATCATCGGACTGCTCTCCATCCTGGCCGGTATTGGCTACACCGCTGGCCCCTACCCGCTCGCCTATATCGGCCTTGGCGATGCGTTTGCCTTTCTCTTCTTTGGGGTTGTCGCCACAGTCGGCACGACTCTTGCTCACACGGGACGGCTCGATCCGTTGTCGATCGCCGCGTCTGTGCCTGTGGGTTGTCTCGTGATGAACATCATCACGGTGAACAACCTGCGCGACATCCCGACCGACAGAATTGCCGGCAAGCACACCCTGGCGGTTCGGATCGGCGAGCAGGCGACACGCGCGCAATTCGGCATTTCAACCGCTTTGGCCTATGCCATCCCGCCCGCCCTCGCGCTGGCCCGCGTTGCCGGCCCCCTGGCGATCCTGCCCGTCCTCACCCTGCCCCTGGCCTGGAAACTCATCCGCGACCTGTGGTCGGCCAGAGAAGCGCGCCAATTCAACCCCATTCTCGGCCGCTCGGCGCAGCTCCACCTGTGGTTTGGCGCGCTGTTTGCGATAGGACTGCTGCCATGATCACCGATCCCACCGAGCGCGCCCGGCGCGTGCAAACCATGTTCTCGCGCATCACCCGCCGCTACGACCTGATGAACCGGGTCATGACCGGCGGGCGCGATGGGGCCTGGCGCCGCCTGGCGGCCAACGAGCTTAAGCTATCCGAAAACGGGCTGTGTCTCGATCTGGCCACGGGCACGGCCGATCTGGCCCTGGCCGTGCGCGAGCGGTATCCCGACAGCCGCGTCGTCGGAGCCGACTTCTCGGAGACCATTCTGCGGGCTGGCGCGGCCAAAGCCAAAACGCGGTCGATCGCCTCCCTGGAATTTGCCGTGGGCGACGCGCTCTCGCTTTCGTTCCCGGATGCGACCTTTGACGGGATCATCAACGGTTTCCTGCTCCGTAATGCGGTGGACCTGCCCCGCTGCTTGCGCGAAATGCGACGGGTGTGCAAACCCGGCGCGCGGGTAGTCTGCCTCGAAATCACCCAGCCCCAGACGCCCGTCTTCAAACAGCTCTTTGGCTTCTACTTCAACCGAATTGTCCCGCTGATCGGCG
>Ga0073902_10001790_pt1 | contig 11518 bp, 8 predicted proteins | sample KloWWTmeKNB19Kit_FD_66667 | JGI IMG/M metagenome (GOLD analysis project Ga0073902, IMG submission 66667) | Active sludge microbial communities from Klosterneuburg, Austria, studying microevolution and ecology of nitrifiers - Klosterneuburg... | ecosystem: Engineered > WWTP > Aerobic digester >...
GCGCATCCTGCCGATGACCGACAATCCGGTTCGAACCCGTCTGCGGACGAGCCACGGCTGGCTGGATTTCCAGGACTATTTCGTGCGCTTGCGTTGCGAGCCGGTGGTCCAGGAACTCAACTATGTCGGCGCTGAAGCCGCCCGGCCGTTACCGGAAATCCTGGACCTGCTCGCCGATGAAAAACTGCGCGCGGTCGTGATCTGCCCGTCCAACCCGTTTCTGAGCATCGAGCCCATCCTCGCGATCCCGGGGGTGCGGGCCGCGATTGCCGCTTGTCGCGCTCCCGTCGTGGGGCTGTCACCGATCATCGCCGGTCAGGCCGTAAAGGGTCCGACGGCCAAGATGATGAAGGAGCTCGGGATCGAGGCCAAAGCGGAGGCTGTGGCCCGTCGCTATGCCGATCTGCTGGATATGTTCTTTGTGGATCAGGCCGACGCGGCAGCGGTGCTGCCTGACGGTGTCGAACGCGTGCTCGAGCAGACGCTCATGATCACGCTCGCGGACCGCGAGCGCCTGGCGCGCGCGGTCATTCAGGCAGCCGATGCCGGCACGCGCCGTTCGCGCGATGCCGCTACCCGCACTTTGCGATGATCTTGTCCGCGTAGCGCCGGATCGCCTCCCGCTTCACATCGAGCGGCGGCTGCTGCTGCAGGAGGGTACCCACGCCCATCTCGGCCAGGATGCCGGGCACGCTCCACGGCGTGACCTGAAGATCGGTGACGCCAAGATCCTCGAGACGGCGGATGTCGTCGATCGAATCGGCGTCCGGGCAGTGCAACATGATGTCGAACGGCTCCTTGTCGCGCCCATACTCGCGGCGATAGCCATTCAACTCGGCGATCACCTTTGCGACTTCCGCCTTGTTGTGGATGATGCTGACCCAGCCGTCACCGAGACGTGCGGCACGCCGCATGGCCGGCGGGGTGGTCCCGCCCACGTAGATGGGGAGCTTTTTCTTCGGCACCGGGGCCATGATCAGGCGATCGAAATCGAAGTGCTTGCCGTGAAACTCGTTCATGCCACCGCGCATCAGCAGGCGGACCACCTGGATGGCCTCGTCCTGGCGCGCGCCGCGGGTCTTCATGTCCACGTGGAGCCATTTGAACTCCTCGGGCATCCACGCGAGCCCGACGCCGAGCGTGACGCGATCGTCGGCGAGGGCGGCGACCGAAAAGAGGCTCTTGGCTTCGAGCAGGGGCTGGCGGACAGCGAGCCTCAATACCGAGGTCATGAAGCGGATGCGCTTCGTGGCGACCGCCATCGCGGTGATGGCGACCCACGGATCGAGGACGTCCATGTCGAGCGGCCAGAAACGGCTGCCGTCCGGGGTATAGGGGTAGGGGACGGAAGTTGTCTCCGGGAAGAACGGCGCGTCAGCAACCTGGAGACAATGCCATCCGGCCTCGTCAGCGCAACGGGCGACGTCCTGCAGCTCGGCAGGCGGCACCATGAACATGTGGAATCCGAATCTCATGGTGCCACCGGGAGGCTCAGAACTCGTACTTCAGGTCGGCGCCGAAAGTCCGGGGCTCACCCCACGTTCCGGAGCTCGACGTGACCCAGCCCTGGTAGGCGAGGGTCACATAATCCTTGTCGGCAAGGTTCTTGCCCCACAGCGCAACCGAAAGGTTGCCGCCGCCGATGCTGACCTCGGACAGCTCGAGGCGTGCATCGAGCAGGGTGAAGGCCGGCGTGGTGGAGTAGCGCTCGACGTCCGGAATCGTGAGATTCAGCGGTGTGGACGTCCGGTCCCGGTGGCTCAAGCTCACCATGCCCTTGAGGCTGCCCGGCAGCCCGAAGTCCGGGAAGCGATAGTCGAGCGTGGCCGAGTAGTCGTTCTTGCCCACGATCAGCTTGCGCAAGGCAGTGACATCCACCCCTGAATTGGGGTCGATCCACTTGCTGTAGCTGTGATCGAGCGTGGCGTAGTTCAAGGAGAGCTGCAGTCCCGTGGTGATCGCAGCGGTCACGTCGAGTTCCGCGCCACGATACGTGGAACCTGCCACGTTCTGCGTCTGCCAGCCACCGCTCGGGAGCGCGACGGACTTCTGCTCGTTCGAGAACTTGCTCTCGAAGATGGCGAGGTTGGTACGCAGTCGCCGGTCGAGGAACTCACCTTTCAGACCAAGTTCATAGGACTTGATCGTCTCGGGCTGAAAGCCCCGCGCGAACTGCGCCGCAGTCGCCGGTCCCGACACGGGGTCGAAGCCGCCGCTCGTGTAGCCCTCGACATACTTGGCGTATCCCATGACCGCATCGTTCAAGTGATAGTTGAGCGACAGGAATGGTGTGGTCTTGGAGAAAGTGAGATCACCCCTCGAACTCGCGAAGCCGACACCCGGTGCGGCGATCGGGAACGAAAACGCCAGGATGCCCTGGCCGGGAGTGGTGGGGATGACCGCATACCCTGTGGTCCAGCCCAGGTTGTAGCCGTCGGCCTTGCGCTGATCTTCCGTGTAGCGCACGCCGGGGACGACCTCGAGCTTGCCGTTGAACATTTCAGGCCGCCAGATGAGCTGGCCGAACACGGCCCAGGAGTCGCTCTTCGAGGAATTCAACCCCTTCTGGTCCATGCCTACGAAGTCAAAGAAGCTGGCGCCCACCGGAATGGCACTCGGCTGGTAGATGCCGACATTGGGGCCGGAATGCTGATTGCCGTCCTCGGTCGCGTAGTAAAGGCCCGCCGTGTAGCTCACGGTGTCGCCTGCCTCGCCGAGGAACTGCAGTTCCTCCGAGAACGCCTTGTTCTTCATCGTCACCGGGTGACTCTGCCCGTCAAACGGCGTGCCCGGCACCAGCAGCGGGTAGCTGTCCGAGCGTACATCGGCGCCGCCCGCATACGCGCCGTAGTTGTAGGCGTTGCGCGTGTCGAGGGTCCGATAGCCCGTGATCGAGCGGATCGTGAGTGCCGGACTGACTTCCCACTTGAGGTTGAGCGTGTGCATCTCGACCAGGTTGTCATTCTTCGGGATGTTGAAGGGCACGTACAGGCGCTCGAGTTTCTTCGGCGAGCAACCGGCGATGAAGGCCGCGATGCGGGGGTCGCCCGTGCCGCTCAGGGCGGTGATGCTCGGTGCCGGATACAGGCACTGTGCCGGCGTGTCATAGCCCTTGGACTGGGAACGGTCGTAGCCGTAGTCGACGGTCAGTCCGGTATCGTCCGGCATCCAGCGCAGGTCGAGCCGGATGTCATCCGCATTGCGCTTGCCGAACTGGATGCCGCCCGGCGCGGAATTGTCGATGCCCTCATCGGCGCGCTTCGTGTACGCATAGGCGAGCTTCGCAGCGAACGTCTCACCCATGGGCACGTTGATGACGGTCTTCGCAATGAACTGCTCACGGCCGGCGAAGCTGAGCTGCTGCTTGAAGCCGAACTGGCCGAGTTCGGGCCTGCGCGTGTAGAGGTTCAGCGCTCCGCCGGTGGCGTTGCGCCCTGACAGCACGCCCTGCGGGCCCTTCAGCACTTCGATGCGCTCGAGGTCGGCCGCGGGATTGTTGAGGCCCACGAGCTGCCCGACGAAGACGCCATCGATGTGGACCGCAATCGGAACCGGCGCGCTGATGAAGGCCGTGTTCGTCGTGATGCCGCGAAACGTCGGGAAGTAGAAGTCGGAGCTGCCCGGATAGGGCGCGAGGTTCAGGCCGGGAACCGACCCGTCGTTGATCCCCGAAAGGCTCACGACATTGCGCTCCTCCAGCCGGGCGGCATCGATCGCCTGCACCGAGATGGGCACGTCCTGGAGGTTCTCCGTGCGCTTCTGGGCAGTGATCATGACCTCCTCGAGCGCCGGTGCGGCCGAGGATTCGCTGGATGGCGTTTGGGATGCCGTTTGCGCCGTCGCTACGGGCGACAGCACAACGGCCATTGCGCCGGCCAGGATGGCATTGCGTACAAGATTGCTCATTGCGTAGATCCTTACCACTTGATGCTCAGCTCGAGCCCGTAGGTGCGCGGCTCCAGGTAGTACGCGTCCGTCAGGTTGCCGAAGAGCGGACCGAAGTCGATGTAGTTCACGATGTGGTCTTCATCCGTGAGGTTGCGGCTCCAGAGCGTGACCTCGCCCTGCACGCCGCCGAAATCGATGTCGGAGAGCGCGAGGCGCCCATTCAGTACGCCGTAGCTCTTGACCACGGTGTCCCCGGCGATCGGGCGCAGCGGGTTGTAGTTCGGACCGCTCGAGGCGAGCTGGTACGGATAGGTGTAGTAGTCGTCGGTCCAGGTGTAGTCGAGCGACGCACGCAGGTCGCCCCAGCTCGTGCGCGCGAGGCGGCCGTCCACGAGTACGTTGAAGGAGTTCTCGGGGGCGTGGATCACGGCGCGGTTGTCGGCCTGGTTCACACCCTCGTCGATGAATTCATCGTACTTGGAGTCGAGATAGCCGTAGCTGCCTTGCAGCCGGAACGCATCCGAAGGAGCCCACGTCGCCTCGAGCTCGAAGCCACGGACCTCCGCCTTGCCAGCGTTGCGGATGATCGATGAGGAGGCACCCGCCGCAGTGAAGATCGACAGCTGCATGTCGTCGGTGTCGTTCTGGAAGGCGGCCAGGTTCACGATGGCGCGCCCGTCCGCGAAGCTCGTCTTGAGGCCGGCCTCGTAGGACTTGAGTTTCTCCGGCTGGAAGGGGGTAATGGATTCAGCAAGCGAATTGGCCTCGCCGTTGAACCCGCCGCTCTTGAACCCTTCAGCATACTTCACGTAGGCGTTCACCGCATCCGAGAACTTGTAGGCGACGATGAACACGGGCGTCGTGTCGCTGAAGGTGTCATCGGCCTTCGTGCCCAGTGGGACGATCGGGAAGTAAGCGGGCGAGGTGCCGTCATTGAAGGCGAGATAGCGCTCGCCGTTGCGCTCCTCGCGCGTGTAACGCAGGCCCGCCGTCAGGGTGAGAGCGTCGGTGGCCTTGTAATCCACCTGACCGAAGGCCGCCCATGCCTTGGTGCCGAAGCCGTAACGCGAGTCGTAGTTCGCCGTGCCGAAGAAGAAGGTCTGCGGGTTGAAGGCAAAGCCATCGTCCTTGAAATAGTACAGCCCGCCGACGTAGTTGAAGCGATCGGTGTTGCCGACGAGTTGCAGCTCCTGGGAGAAGGCGTCGTAATCCGAGAGGCGCTCGGTCTGCGCCACCGGCAGCGGTGAGCCGTCGAGATCCAGCAGATCGTCCCACTTGAGGTCGCGATAGGCGGTGATCGATTTCAGCGTGTTCCGGTCGTTCACATCCCAGGTGAGCGTCAGGGAGTGTCCCATCGACTTGCTGTGCTCGAAAGCCGGGCCGTCAACTCCCACTCGCGCATCACGATCGTGGGTGACGTACGGCTGCAGGAAGGGCAGGATCGCGGGGTTCGCCCGCGAGAGGTAGGAGTGGTTCACCACCTGGTCGGTGTCGCTGTAATCGAAGCGATAGGCGGCCTGGAAGGTGTCGGTGAAGTCGAGATCCACGGCCACCCGGGCGCTCGTGGAATCGCGGGTATTGAGCTCCTTGACCGCACTGCCCGGAAGGGTCTTGGTGGTGCCGTCGCGCTTCTCGGCGCGGGCAGCGAGCGAGACGCTTGCAATACCCATGCGTGGCAGATCGAGCGAAGCCTTCGCGCTGCGCAGATCGTAGTTGCCGAGCTTCACGCTCGCGTGACCGCCGAGCTCGCCCGAGGGCGGCTGGGTGACGAAGTTCACGGCGCCGGCGAGCGTGTTGCGCCCATACAGCGTGCCCTGCGGGCCACGCAGCACTTCGACGCGCTGCAGATCGAGGATGTCGAAGACCGAGCCGAGGTTCTTTCCGACGTAGACCCCGTCGACGTAGAGGCCGACGGTCGCGTCCCAGTAGAGCGCCGGGTTCTGCTGCGCGGCACCGCGGATCGCGATCATCATGCCGGTGTTGTTGTTGACTGAGGGCTGCACTTGCAGGTTCGGAGCCAGTGCGCTGAGATCGGTGATGCTCTCGACATCGAGGGCCTTCAGCTGCGCCCCGGCGAAAGCGGTGACGGCCACGGGCACATCCTGCAGGCGCTCTTCGCGCTTCTGCGCAGTGACGACCACTTCCTCCAGCTTGGCCGTTTCGGCCGGCGGGCTGGTCGGAGACGTGTCCTGCGCGTGCGCGGCCATCGCGGCCAGCAGCATCGAAGGCAATACAAGGCGCTGATTCATGGAAGCGATCCTCATGGGATGAACACCGCGAGCGGTGCAAACGGATAGGGCGGAAAACTGCTCAGGCAAAGGAGGGGGATTCAGGCAAAGACCTGCTCGTAACGTTTGGCCTGTCCGATGGAAGTGTGTCGATCACCCACTGTCCCTCTTGAATGGAGCGAACTTAGCAACAGCGCATGCCGATGTCTTACCCCATATGGACGATAGATCGTTGTTTGCGTACAACGATCTATCTGTAAGCTGCAGGGGCCCCGCAGAGCGCTGTCACGGGACGGCGGCGATCGCACTGATCTCGATCAACATCTGCGGGTGGCCGAGGCGCGTGACGCCAACCAGGGTGGAGGCATTCGGGGGAAATGCCCGGCCATCGAGCGCCGTCTTCATCGCCGCGACGAAAGTCGCAGTCTTCGCTTCGTCCAAGTCGACAATGTAAATCGTGCTGCTCAGCACATCCGCGGGCGTTGCGCCCACGCTGGCAAGCGCAGTCTGCAAGTTGGCGAATGCCTGGACCGTCTGGGCTTGCAGATCATCGGCACCGATGAGATTGAAGTGCTGATCAAACGCGCCCTGGCCTGCAATGAAAGCAAGCCGGCCCGGCGAGCTGACGACCACTTGTGTGTATTCGGGCAGGGAGAGCAGCCCGACGGGGTTCACATGCTGAATTTTCATTTCGCCTCGAGCAAAGTGACGGCATCGCCCTCGCGCACGCGCCCCGCCTGCAGAACGCGCACATTGACGCCCAGCTCGCGCTGCACGTGATCGACGATGGCGCGGGTCATGGGCTTCTGTTCCCCGAGACCGAAGAGCGGCTGGGCGCGCGAGGGCATGGTGCAGCGGATGGTACGGGATTCAAGCCGCAGTACCGCCTCGCCCACGGCGAGGTCGCGACCGATCCAGTCGAACTCAGTGAGCGCGGCGGTTGCATTGTCGGTTTGCACCAGCAGGTTCGGACGAAAGCGCCTGACATCCGTATCGAGACCGCTGCGCTCGGCGAGGTAACTCAAGCTGTCGGTCGTCAGGAAGTGCAGCGGGTAGGCGTCGTAGTAGAAGCCCGGCGGCGTGCAATACGTGCCGAGAAGCGTGAGCAGATCGGTCGGTACGGCTTCATAAGAAGGCATCGCTTCGCCCGGTTGCAGTGCGATCTCCGCATTGATTTCGGCTTCGGTCATGGCCGAGGCGCGAAGATAGTGTTCGCGTGCACTCGCCGGCTGCCGCGCCGCGAGGCGCGCGGATTTCTGCAGCTGGGCGCTCAGCCATGCGTCGATCCGCGGCTCGTCGCTGCGACAGCGTGAACCGTCGGGCGAGCTGATCTCGACCGGCGCTACCTGCGCTCCGTGATCGTCTGCACCGGGTTCACGCAGATAGCGGGCGCGCAGTTTCAGCAGCGCCGGCCACTGCTTGCCGGTGCGGATCTGGCGCTCCTTCACCGCCCAATGCCGGTCGCCCGCGAGCCCGCCCGTCACGAGCGAGGCCGAGGGAATCCGCTCGCCACCCATGCTCTTCACCGGGTAGCGCCAGAGTTGTACAACTTGTCCCATGTGCACGCTATTGCGAACGTAGCAATGGGTGATCTCGCTGTCTTACCTCATACGGACGATGGTTCGATAGAATGGGCCATGCGGCGAGATGCTTCGACGCCCAAGGCTCGGCACATCGTCAAACCGGCACGGCCGGCCCCACCGGGTCTGGTTCTGCGCGAGCTGTTGCAGCGTGTGCGCGAAGTCGGCGGTGACGCGGCGGCGATCCTGCGGCGCGCCGGCATCGCGCCGGGCGTCATTGTCAGGCCGAATTCGTCCTGGCACCGACATCTCACCCGCGACCAGTTCACCGCGATCTACCACGACTGCTCGGATGTGCTCGAGGGTCATGTGGCCCGCCGCGCCGGGCGACCGGCGATGAACAAGGCGGAAGTCGATCTGCTCTGTTACTGCGTCATCACCTGTGCAACTCTGGAGCAGGCGATCGACCGCGCCGCCGCCTTCTGCGCCATGCTCGGCGGTCGGGCCGGTGATCTCACATTGCAGATCACCGGCGAGCGGGCGCAATTCCGCATGCACACCTTTCACGAGAAGCGCGATGTCAGCGCCTTTCTCTCTGATCTCACCGGTCTTTCGACCTATGCGCGCCTTTTCGGCTGGCTGATCGGCCAGGATCTCGAACCTCTCACCGTGCGGGTCTGCTATCGCCCGATGCTGGACGATGCGGTAATGGGGTGGCTGCTGCCTCATGCGATTACCTATGGCGCGCCAGACAACTTGCTGAGCTTTCCGGCCCGCTATCTGAGTCAGCCCGTGATCCGCAGCGCTGGCGAGCTGGATGAGTTGCTGAGAGTCTTTCCATTTGATCTGACTACGGAGCAGTCCAGGTCAGCGCCGCTCTCCGAGCGCGTGCGCACGATCTTCGGTACCGCACTCGCACATCGGGCCATGCTGCCGACGATCTCGCAGCTTGCCGGCCAGTTCGCCATCAGCGTCGCGACCTTGAAGCGTCGCCTGACCGACGAGGGCACCTCGATACAGGCGCTGAAGGATCGATGCCGCCACGAGCTCGCGCTCGATCTGTTGCGAGATCCTGCTCTTTCATTCGGCGAGGTCGCCGCGCGTCTGGGCTTCAGTGACGCGACGACTTTCACGCGTGCATTCAAGGTGTGGGCGGGTCGCTCGCCTTCGGCTTACCGGCGCGCTCTCGAGTAATGCGGCCTCTCAGAAGGTCACAACCGTCCGCACCGATCGTCCCTCGCGCAGCAGATCGAATCCCTCGTTGATGCGCTCGACGGGCAACCGGTGAGTGACGAGATCGTCCAGGTTGATCTGACCTTCGGCGTACAGATCCAGCAATCCCGGAAGCTGACTTCGCGTCTTGACGTTACCCAGGAAGGAGCCTTTCAACGTTCGCCCCAGTTGCAGTTCGAAGGGCAGGATGGGCAGCTTTTCACCGTCGGGGGGCACACCCAGTGTGGTGCACACGCCCCAGCCCGGGTGCGTGCACTCGAGCGCATGGACCATCAGCTTCGTGGAGCCGACACATTCGAAGCTGTAGTCGACTCCGCCGTCGGTCAGCGCACGAAGCTGCTCGACGAAGTCGCCCGATTGCGGTTGCGGATTGATGAAATGCGTTGCACCGAAACGCCGTGCGAGCGATTCGCGGGCTGGATTCACATCAATGCCGATGATCGCGGCAGCGCCGGCGAGCCGCGCACCCTGCACGACATTCAGGCCGATGCCCCCAAGGCCGATTACGGCAACGCTTGCCCCACGCTCGACACGCGCGGTGTAGAGCACGGCGCCGACGCCCGTGGCGACGGCGCAGCCGATGGTGCAGGCAATGTCGAAGGGTACGTCGCGGCGGATCCTGGCGACGTTCTGTTCTCTCATTACGATGAAGTTGGCGAAGGTGCCATTGTTCGCGTAGGCGGAAACCGGCCGACCGTCGATCGAGAAGCGCTGGGGCGGAGCCTGCATCCCGGCGAAGAATTCCAGGCAGAGATTGGTCTTGCCGGAGCGGCAGTTGCTGCAATGGCCACACTCGCCGATGGACAGCGGTACCACATGGTCGCCGGGCCGCACCGTCTCGACGCCGGCACCGCAATCCACGACCACGCCGGCGCCTTCGTGGCCGAGGATGACCGGAAACGGGTAGGGCGTGCTCGCACCGGTCATCTGGTGATAATCAGAATGGCACAGGCCGCTCGCCTTGATCTCGATCAGCACTTCACCTGCGGCCGGTGGTGCGAGCCGCACGGTTTCAAGTCGCAGCGGTTCACCGATGCCGTGGCAGACCGCTGCCCGTACATTCAGTAGCCCGCTCACTTTGTTCTGATCTCGATGTCGTCCGGTCCCCAGTATGCTTCGAGGCGGATGATGTGTCCCGCCTCATCGAAAGTGCACACATCGAGCGAGCGGATGCGCACGCTGCGGCCTTCCCATTCGGTGGTCACAGTGAAGGCCATAGCTGCAGCATTGCCGTGCGAACCGCGGATCGGAGTTGCGAGTGCGAGCTGTGCCTTCATCGCAACGGCTTGGTGGAACCACTCGCGGATGGCCTGCCCCTGCTTCGGCTCGGTGCCGACCGGATCTTCGATGACCGCATCGTCGGCGAACAGCGCAATCACCGCTTCGGCATCGCCGCGATTGAGGCCATCAACATAGGCCTGCATCGCAGCCTTCATCGATTGCTGATCAGGCGGCATGGTCGAGCCCGGGCTCGGTGCGCGGCAGGGCGGGGCGATTCAGGATCATGTCGGCGGCCTTTTCCGCAATCATGATGACGGCCATGTTGGTGTTGGCGCCGACGATCCGCGGCATGATGGAAGCGTCTGCGATGCGCAGGCCCTCGACGCCGCGTACGCGCAGCCGCCCGTCCACGACGGCCTGCATATCCTGACCCATGCGTGCCGTGCCAACGCTGTGATAGTCGGCATCGGCGTGCGAGCGGATGAAGGTATCGATTGCAGCATCACTCAGCGTGGCCCGTCCCGGCTCGAACTCTTCGCCTCGATAGGGATCGAAGGCGCGCTGCGCAAAGATCTCACGGGCGATCTGCACGCCGCGGCGCATGATCCTGCGATCCTGCGGCGCGGCCAGATAGTTCTGATCGATGAGGGGCGCTGCGGCTGGATCGGCCGAGGCGAGCCGCACCGTGCCGCGGCTCTCGGGACGCAGGCAGTTGATGTGCGCGTAGAAGCCATGTTCGGGAATGACCTCACGACCGTGATTGCGGTAGAGCGCCATGACGAAGAGCAGCTTGATGTCGGGCTCGGGCTCGCAGCTCGCCGACTTCACGAAGCCCGCCGCTTCCATACCCGGATCGGCGAGTGGCCCCTTGCGCAAGAGCAGGTACTGACCCAGTGCTGCGGCGCCCTTCAGCGGGCTGAAGTACTTGAACATCGAGATCGGCTGCAGACAACGGTGCTTGACCGTTATGGCGAGGTGATCCTGCAGGTTGCCGCCTACGCCCGGCAGATCGAGGAGCGGCTCGATACCGTTTGCGCGCAGATGATCCGCGGGCCCGACGCCGGAAAGCATCAGGATCTGCGGCGAGTTGATCGCGCCGGCCGAGAGAATTACCTCACGCTCGGCGCGAACCATATGTTCCTTGCCGCGCTTGCGATAACTGATACCAACTGCGCGTTGGCCCTCGAACAGGATACGGGTTACATGCGCCCCGGTGATCACCGAGAGATTTGGACGATTCATCACAGGACGCAGACAGGCGGAAGACGTGCTCGAGCGCCGGCCGCGAGAAACAGTAACGTCCACCGGTCCGAAGCCTTCGCGGGAGGCACCGTTGGTGTCGTCGTTATAGGGGTAACCGGCCTGCACGCCTGCTTGGACGAAAGCGCGGGCCAGCGCGTGTTTCACCAGCGGGCGGCTGACGCGTAT
>Ga0073902_10001793_pt1 | contig 11516 bp, 13 predicted proteins | sample KloWWTmeKNB19Kit_FD_66667 | JGI IMG/M metagenome (GOLD analysis project Ga0073902, IMG submission 66667) | Active sludge microbial communities from Klosterneuburg, Austria, studying microevolution and ecology of nitrifiers - Klosterneuburg... | ecosystem: Engineered > WWTP > Aerobic digester >...
GTCGCGATTGCCGGCGTCTACTTCTTCGCCGGGCTGTTCGCCGATGCCGAGCGCACGCGTTTCCACTGGCCGCTGCCCGCGTATTTGCCGCTGTTGCTGGTGATGCCCGCGCTCGTGCCGCCGGATGCGGGTCGGTGGTGGCAACGCTGGCAGCGCTGGGCACGCGCCTGCGGGTGCCTGATGGCGCTCGCGCTCGCCGCAGTTCTGGTGAGTTTCGACCAGGTTGATGATCGCTGGCCCCCGGGCGGAGACCGCCGTATCGGCGAGCCCTTCCTCGGCTGGGGCGTGGCGGCCGACATCACGCGTCTGCAACTCGCGGACTTGCCGGCGGACACGGTGCTGGTCGCCGACAATTTTCTGCTCGCGGCGCAGCTCGACTTCGCGCTGCAGGGCGTGCGCCCGGTGTACGTGCTCGATCATCCGCGCAACCGTAAGCACGGGCGCCAGCCGCAGCTTGCGATCTGGGGTCGCGACGAGCGGTCGCTGCGCGCGCTGCATGCGCCGCGAATGCTGCTCGTGGTCGAGGAGAACGCGCTGTACGCCGCCGACACGCTGCCGTTCTACCGCCGCCTGTGTCGCGACTTCGGCCACGTTCGCTTGCGGCAGGACGAAGTCCTGTTCGCAACCGCGAAGCGCTTCGTCTGGCTGGAACTGCAGCTCGGTGCCGGCCACAACTGCCGCTTGCCACCGCTTGGTCTGCTCAACGCGCCGGTCGATGGGCAACGCGTGCGCGCAGGCGACGGCTTCTCGCTGTCCGGCTGGGTCGTGCGCGAGCCGCAGGGCATCGACGGCTTCGAGGTGCGCGTCGATGGCGTTCGCGATCCAGCGCTGAGCGCGAGCTACGGCACCGGCGCGGAATACGTGCGCTCCACCTGGCCCGACCTCAGCGATCCGCATTGGCCGAAGATCGGTTTCTTCCACCACCGCGCCGGTGCCAGCCTCGGCCCAGGCCGCCACCGCATCGAAGTGCTGGCCCAGGCCGACGGCCTCTGGCGGCGGATTGCGCGGCGCGAGATCGTAGTCGAGTGATTCACCCCAGCGGATCGACCCCGAAGCAGCGCAGCAGACGGGCTGTGGCGATCAGGGGGAGTCCGATGAGAGCGGTGGGGTCGCGGGTTTCGATGGCGTCGAACAGGGCGATGCCGAGGCCTTCGCACTTGAAACTGCCGGCGCAATCGAGTGCGGCTTCCTGGTCCAGATAGCGCTCGATTTCGCGACGCTGCAGCGTGCGGAAGCGCACGCAGGTGAGGTCGCGTTCGACGCGGCAGGAATCGGTTGCGGCATTGAGCACGGCGACCGCGGTATGAAACACGACTTCGCGACCGGAGGCGTGCAGCAACTGCGCGATCGCTGCCTCGCGATGCATGGGCTTGCCGAGGAGTCGTCCGTCGGCGCTGGCGGCCTGGTCGGAACCGATCAGCAGCGCGTCGGGGAAGACCGCGGTCAGTGCGCGGGCCTTGGCGATCGCCAAGCGCTCGCTGAGTGCGGCCACCGGTTCCTGCGGTCGCGGCGCCTCGTCGATTTCCGGCGCGGCGCAAGTGAACGGCAGTTGCAAGCGCTCCAGCAAGTCGCGCCGGTAGCGGGAAGTGGAGCAGAGCACGAGTGGACGCGACACCGGATCAGCTCTCGGCTGCGCTGTTCGATATCAACGGTGCCTGCGTTCCGAGCAGCGCGTCAGACTGTGCGTAAGCGGTCTGCAACTCGCTGCCGGCCTGCTGCAGGCGAGTCAGTTGCTGCTCCAGTTGCCGCAGTGATTTGCGCGCGGTATCGCGCACTTCGTGCAGTTTCGCGATTGGCGCGGTGGCTGCGTGTTCGCGGATCCACAGGCGATGGCTGAGCACGCGCTTCATCGCGTCCTGGATGCCGACTTCGGAGGCCAATGACGCCCGTGCGCTCTCGGTGATGTCGGCTGGCAGACGCCCGAGCATGCCTTCGAGCTCGCGCATGCGCGTGCGCGTATCGAGCAGGCAGGCTTCGAGGGCGTCGGCATCGTCGAGCAGGGCCTGGATCGCCAGATTGCGCCGCTGCTGACGCCAGTTCGCAAAGGCGAAACCCAGGCCCACGGCCGCGATGACGACAAAAAGGGCGAGAATCAGCGGCATGCGGCGGCCCCGGCGAAGGTGGCTGAATTCTAGCCGCTTGGCGCCGATGCCGGCCAATCGGCGGCGGCGGCGCGGAATTCGGATTGACTTCAACGGGTTCGCTGCCTAGTATCCCCGCCCTTATGTCAGCGGCCTTCCCCGAAACCGTCGATGCGTGGCGGATGGTGACATCCCACCGTCGCTTCATCGGGAGTCTGCCGATCGCCGCGTTGCCGCGTCTGTGCGAGAGCCTCGCCGATCCGTCCGGTCAGTTGCGCTACGAACTCGAGTTCGGGCGCGACGGTCTCGGGGTCGCGTTTCTCGCGCTGCGCGTCGAGGGTGCACTCTCGTTGATCTGCCAGCGCACGCTCGAAGCGTTCGCCTGGCCGGTATCGCTGAGCGCGCGCCTGGGCCTGATCCGACTCGAGGCCGATGAAGCGGCCTTGCCGCCGGGATACGAGCCCTTGCTGGTGGCTGGCGACGGCGGACTGCGCCTGTCCGATGTGATCGAAGATGAATTGATCCTGGCCCTGCCGATCGTGCCGACCAAGCCCGGCGCGGACGAAGCCGGGGAAATCGTCTTCACGACCGAAAACGCCGAAGCGCGTGTCCGTGAACATCCGTTCGCGGCGCTCGTATCGCTCAAGAAGCAATAGTTGGAGAAACGAAATGGCCGTCCAGAAAAGCCGCAAGACCCCTTCCACCCGCGGCATGCGCCGTTCGCACGATGCGCTGACCGTGAAGCAGCTTTCGACCGACAAGGTCAGCGGCGAGACGCACCTGCGTCACCACATCACCAAGGACGGCTTCTATCGTGGCAAGAAGGTCATCCAGACCAAGGCCGACAAGGTCGCGTCCAGCGAAGATTGATCCCGCCTCCGCAAGGAGTCGTGCCTGTCCGATCGAACCGGTGTGACGAACGCCGGTTCGTTTTTCTTTGGCGGCGCCACCGGACTGCGTGACGCTGCCCATTCTCCGGGGAAGGAATCGTGATCTATTCGCGCATTGTGGGCACCGGCGCTTATCTGCCGGAGAAAGTGCTGACCAACGCCGACCTCGAGAAGCTGGTCGACACCAACGACGAGTGGATCCGTGAACGCACCGGCATCCACGAGCGCCATGTCGCCGCGGAAGGCCAGACCACCAGCGATCTCGCGGTCGAAGCCGCGAAGCAGGCGATGGCCGCGGCCGGCGTTACTGCGGCCGAGATCGATCTGCTGATCGTCGGTACCACTACTCCGGACATCATCTTTCCGAGTACGGCTTGCCTGGTGCAGCATCGCATCGGCGCCAATGGCTGCGCCGCATTCGACGTCAATGCCGCGTGCTCGGGTTTCATTTTCGCGCTCTCGACCGCGGACAAGTTCGTGCGTTCGGGATCGAGCAAGTGCGCGCTGGTGATCGGCGCCGAGACGCTGACGCGCATGCTCGACTGGACTGATCGCGGCACCTGCGTGCTGTTTGGCGACGGCGCCGGCGCGGTGGTGCTGAAGCCCTCCGCAGAGCCTGGCATCCTGTCGACGCACCTGCATGCCGACGGTGCCTACAAGGAACTGCTGTACAACCCGGTCGGCGTGTCGGCGGGGTTCAAGCTGGACGAGAAGAACGCCGGCGTGCGCGTGATGATGACCGGCAACGACGTCTTCAAAGTCGCGGTCAAGACGCTCGACGCGGTGGTCGAAGAGACGCTGAGCGCGAACAACCTGCAGAAGTCGGATATCGACTGGTTGGTGCCGCACCAAGCCAATCTGCGGATCATCACCGCCACCGCCAAGCGCCTGGACATGCCGATGGATCGCGTCATCGTGACCGTCGACAAGCACGGCAACACCTCGTCCGCGTCGGTACCGATGGCGCTCGACCATGCCGTGCGCAGTGGCAAGGTTCAGCCCGGCCAGATGGTCCTGATGGAAGCCTTCGGCGGCGGCTTCACCTGGGGCTCGGCGCTGGTGCGGCTCTGATCTTTTTTTTGGGCGCGTTTGCGGCGAGAGCGATCGGGCCACAAGTGGCCCTCCTACATGCAGCGGACGAATTGAGGGAATTCGATGCTCAACAATCTCGCCTTCGTGTTTCCGGGACAGGGCTCGCAGTCGCTCGGCATGCTCGCCGATCTCGCTGCCGGTTCGCCGACCGTGCAGGCCACGTTCGAGGAAGCCGGCCACGGTTGCGGCCTCGATCTGTGGACGCTGAGCCAGCAAGGCCCCGAGGAGCAACTGAATTGCACCGAGATCACCCAGCCGGCATTGCTCGCCGCTGGTGTCGCGGTGTGGCGGGTGTGGAACGAACGCGGTGGTGCACAGCCGGCGGCGTTCGCAGGACACAGCCTGGGTGAATACGCGGCCCTGGTCGCGGCCGGCGCGTTGTCTCTGGCCGACGGCGCCGCGCTGGTGCGCGAGCGCGGTCGCCTGATGCAGGACGCGGTGCCGACCGGCGTCGGCGCGATGGCGGCGATCCTGATGGCCGATGACGCGGTGATCGCGCAGGCCTGCATCGACGCTGCCCAGGGCCAGATCGTCGCGCCCGCGAACTTCAACAGCCCGGGCCAGACCGTGATCGCCGGCCATGCCGAGGCGGTCGACCGCGCGATCGCGCTGCTCGCCGAGCGTGGCGTCAAGAAGACGGTGAAGCTCGCTGTCTCGGTGCCTTCGCACAGTGCCTTGATGCAGCCGGCCGCGGAAGCGCTGCGCGCGAAGATGCAGACGCTGGCGTGGACGTTGCCGGATCGCCCGGTGATCCAGAATGCCGATGCGTGCGCGCATGATGCGATCGCCGCGATCCAGGACGCCCTGGTGCGCCAACTCTATTTGCCGGTGCGCTGGACCGAATGCGTGCAGGCATTGGCGGCGCGCGGCATCACGCGCATCGGCGAATGTGGCCCGGGCAAGGTGCTCGCTGGCCTGTGCAAACGCATCGACAAGGGCCTCGATGGGCGCGCACTCGCGACCGACCTCGACGCCGCCCGCAACGACTGGACCTGAGGAAGCCCCATGCAGATCAATCTTCAAGGCGAAATCGCGCTCGTCACCGGCGCCAGCCGCGGCATCGGCGCGGCCATCGCGGACACGCTGGCCCGCGCCGGCGCGAAAGTGATCGGCACCGCCACGAGCGAGTCCGGTGCGGCCGCGATCGGCGAGCGCATGACCGCGCTCGGCGGTGTCGGGCGCGTGCTCGATGTCGGCAGCAGTGCATCGGTCGATGCGCTGGTCGATTCGGTCGCAAAGGAATTCGGTGCGATCAGCGTTCTGGTCAACAACGCCGGCATCACCCGCGACGGTCTGTTGATGCGCATGAAGGACGAGGACTGGGACGCGATCCTCAACACCAATCTCAGCTCGATCTACCGCACCAGCAAGGCGACCATGCGCGGCATGATGAAGGCTCGGCATGGCCGCATCATCTCGATCGCTTCCGTGATCGGCGTGATGGGCAATGCCGGCCAGGCCAACTACGCGGCGGCCAAGGCCGGCATCATCGGCTTCTCCAAGTCGCTCGCCAAGGAGATCGGCAGCCGCGGCATCACCGTCAACGTGGTTGCGCCCGGCTTCATCGAGACCGACATGACCAAGGCGCTGCCGGAAGACAACAAGAAGGCGATGATGGATGCGATCGCGCTCGGCCGCTTCGGCGCGCCCGAAGACATCGCCAACGCCGTGCTGTTCCTGGCCTCGCCGATGGCCGCCTACATCACCGGCGAAACCTTGCATGTGAACGGCGGCATGCACATGGTCTGAGCCCGCACCATACGCCCCCGCTCCAACGTGTGTTTGAGCCAAAGCCGAATCTTTGCTCTACAATGCGCGCCGCTTTCAACCCCGGACCTCCTCCGGGGTTTTCCATCCCGGAGGTTTTGAAGCAATGAGCAGCATCGAAGAACGCGTCAAGAAGATCGTCGTCGAACAACTCGGCGTGAAGGAAGACGAAGTCACTGCGAACGCGTCGTTCGTCGATGATCTCGGCGCCGACTCGCTCGATACGGTCGAACTCGTCATGGCGCTCGAGGAAGAGTTCGAGTGCGAGATCCCGGACGAAGACGCCGAAAAGATCACCAGCGTCCAGATGGCGATCGACTACGTCAAGGCGCACGTCAAGGCCTGATCGCCCGTTGCGGCGGATGCGAACTGCGCCCGCGTGGCGCAGTTCGCGTTTTTGCCGATCGAACTTTGTGGAGTGAGCCATGAGTCAGAAGCGTCGCGTCGTCGTCACCGGCATGGGCATCGTCTCGCCGGTTGGCAATTCCATCGCCCAGGCCTGGGACAACATCAGCCATGGCCGCTCCGGCATCGGCCCGATCACCAGCTTCGACTGCAGCGCCTACAACACGCGCATCGCCGGCGAGGTGCGCGACTTCGATCCGACCGCCTTCGTGTCGCCCAAGGACGCGAAGAAGATGGACCCGTTCATCCACTACGGGCTGGCCGCTTCGATGATGGCGCTCGCCGACTCGGGTCTGGAAATCACCGACGCCAATGCCGAGCGCATCGGCGCCATCGTCGGCTCCGGCATCGGTGGCATCCGTGGCATCGAGGAAACCACACTGACGCTCGACCGGGGTGGTCCGCGCAGGGTTTCGCCGTTCTACGTGCCCTCGACCATTATCAACATGGTCTCCGGCCAACTCTGTATCCTGAAGGGCCTCAAGGGACCGAACTTCTCGGCGGTATCGGCCTGTGCGACATCGAATCATTCGATCGGCATGGCCATGCGCTTGATCCAGTATGGCGATGCCGATGCCATGGTCGCCGGTGGCGCCGAGTTCGGCTCGGCGCCAACTTCGGTCGCCGGCTTCTGCGCGATGCGCGCGATGTCGACGCGCAACGATGACCCGACCCGCGCCTCGCGCCCCTGGGATCGCGACCGCGACGGCTTCGTGCTCGGCGATGGCGCCGGCATCCTGGTGCTGGAGGAATACGAAACGGCGAAGCGCCGCGGCGCGCGCATCTACTGCGAGCTCGCCGGTTTTGGCGCCAGTTCCGATGCCTACCACATGACCGCGCCGAGCGAGAACGGCGATGGTCCGGCGCGCTGCATGGCGGCGGCGTTCCGCGACGCCGGCGTCAATGCCGATCAGATCGAATACCTCAACGCGCACGGCACCTCGACCCCGCTCGGCGATCTCGCCGAGACCCTGGCGGTGAAGCGCGCGCTCGGCGACCACGCTTACAAGACCATGGTCAGCTCGACCAAGTCGATGACCGGGCATCTGCTCGGTGCCGCCGGCGGCGTTGAAGCGATTTTCACCGCGATGGCGCTGCACACCGGCATCATTCCGCCGACGATCAACCTGGAAAATCCGGGCGAAGGCTGCGATCTCGATTACGTGCCAAACGTCGCCCGCGAGAAGAAGATCACGGTCGCGATCAGCAACGGCTTCGGCTTCGGCGGCACCAATGCGTCGGTGGTGATGCGCAAGCTCTGACCTCACCGCGCATGATCCTGATCCGCGAGCTGGCGCGCGTTCCGGACCTGCTCGCGCTGCATGCAGCCGAGCCGGCGCGTTATCCGGTGTTGCTGGAGTCGGTCGCCAGCGGTGGCGACAGCGCGCGTTATGACCTGCTGTTCGCGACCACGGGCGAAGTGCTGGTGCGCGATGGTGCGGGTGGCATCGTCGGGCCGCATGCCGAGTGCGGCAGCTTTCTCGTGGCATTGGCGGCGTGGCAGCGCGAAGTCGCGCTACCTGTGCCCACGGTCACGCAGCCTTTTCGCGGCGGTTTCGCGCTGCTGCTCGCCTATGAACTCGCAGTAGAAGTCGAGTCACGCCTGCGGCTGCCGCAAGCGCGGCTGGCGGTACCGCAGGCGATCGCCTGGCGCACGCCGGTAGCGATCGTGCGCGACCGCATCGGCGGACGCGCATGGGTCGCCGGCGAGGCGACGCATCCGGATCTGGTCGAACGTGCCTGCGTCGATGCCGCGATCGAACGCGGCCCGTTTCCGCCGCAGCGCCGGCTTGCCGCGATCGAAGAGGAAGCGCCGTCGCGCTATCTCGACGGCGTGCGTCGTGCGCTCGACTACATTGCCGCCGGCGACGTGTTCCAGGTGAATCTGTCGCGCGCCTGGCGTGCGCAGCGCCCGCACGGGTTGGACGCGGCTTCGATTTATGCGGCGCTGCGCGAGTCGAATCCGGCGCCGTTTGCGGGGCTGGTGCAGTGGGACGACTGGGCGCTGGCCTGTTCTTCGCCCGAGCGCCTGGTGTCGCTGCATCAGGGCGTGCTGCAGACGCGGCCGATCGCGGGCACGCGGCCGCGCTTTGCCGGCGACGACGACGCTGCGCGCATGCGCGAACTGGTCGGCCACCCGAAGGAACGCGCCGAGCACATCATGCTGATCGACCTCGAACGCAACGATCTCGGTCGCGTTGCGGTGCCGGGTTCGGTCGTGGTCGATGAGCTGATGACGGTCGAGAGCTATGCCCATGTTCACCACATCGTGTCGAACGTGCGCGCCGAGCTGCGCGCCGGGCTCGGTCCGGTTGACGCGATCCGCGCCGTGTTTCCCGGCGGCACCATCACCGGATGCCCGAAGGTGCGCTGCATGGAGATCATCGCCGAGCTCGAGGGCGAAGGTCGCGGCTTCTACACCGGCGCGCTCGGCTATCTCGGCAGCGATGGCGAGCTGGACCTGAACATTCTGATCCGCAGCATGACGATCGCGGGCGCCGCGATCGAGTTTCGCGCCGGTGCCGGCATCGTCGCCGACTCGGAGCCGCAGCGCGAGCTCGAAGAAACCCGGGCCAAGGCGCGCGGTCTGATCCGCGCGCTGGTCGAGGAAGCCCAGTGATCGCCGCCTGGTGCAATGGCCGGCCGATCGAGTCGTGGCCGCTGGATTCGCGCGCCGCGCATTACGGTGATGGCGTGTTCACGACGCTGCGTGTGCACAGCGGACAGCTCTGCTGGTGGCCGGCGCATCAGGCGCGTCTGCGCGCGGCGTGCGCGCTGCTGCATCTGATCGAGCCGGATTGGACGGAAATCGAATCGGTGCTGGTGCGTGCGGCTGCGGCGCCCGCGGCGGGCGTGATCAAGCTGATGCTGGTGGCGCAGGCGAACGGCCGTGGCTATGCGCGCGCATGGCCGAGCCCGAGCGATGTGTTCGTGCTGGTGTATCCGGCGCTGGCACTGGTGGCGGCGCAGTATCGCGATGGCGTTGTCGCCGAGTTTGCGCCAGCGTTGCAGCTGGATGGCGACAGCAGCGGTTGCAAGACCTTGTCGCGACTCGACCAGGTGCTGGCGGCTGCCTTGCAGCCGGATCGTGCGACGCTGCGCTGTGACGACGACGGCTTCGTGCTTGGCGCGCAGTCGGCCAATCTGTTTGCGCAGTTCGGAACCGTGCTGGCGACGCCGCCGGTGGGCGCCAGCGTGATCGCCGGTGTGACGCGCGGCACAGCGCTGCAATCGCCGCCGCCGGGGTTTTCGGTTAGGGTGCAGGCCATGCACCGCGACGCCCTCTCGCATGCCGATGCCCTGATCCTGAGCAATGCCGTGCGCGGGTTCGTGCCGGTCGCGCGCATCGGCGAGCGTCACTACCGGCAACGCGATGCGATCGACGCATTGCAGCGTCGCTTCCACCCCGAACTCGGACTGCCGGTGCCCTGAGATGCGCGTGATCCAGCGACTGCTGCTGTTGCTCTTCGTCATCGCGCTGGGTGCCGGCGCCTACCTGTATCGCGACTACCGGCTGTTCGCCGATCGGCCGCTGCGGATGCAGGCGCACGAAGTGGTGCTCGACGTGCATCTCGGCACCTCGTTTCGCAGCATCGTGCGCAAGATCAAGGCCGCGACCGCCAATGATGCGCCGTGGTGGTACTGGCGTGCGCTCGCGCACGAAATGGGCGTGCTCGACGGTCTGCACGCAGGCGAGTATGCGTTGACCCAGAACATGACGCCGCGGCGGCTGCTGCGGCGCATGGCCGACGGCGATGTCATCCACCACCAGTTCACCATCATCGAGGGCTGGCGGTTTCGCGAATTGCGCCTGGCGCTGTCGCGTGAAGAGAGACTCGAGCAGACCCTGAGCGCGCTGTCCGATGACGACGTGATGGCGCGCATTGGTGCCGGCGGCGTGCACCCCGAAGGCCGCTTCCTGCCCGAGACCTACTCGTTCGTGCGCGGCCAGAAAGATGTCGACGTGCTGAAACGCGCCTACAAGGCGATGCAGTCGCGGCTTGCCCAGCGCTGGGCCGAGCGCGATCCGCAACTGCCGCTCGGTTCGCCCGACGAGATGCTGACGCTGGCCTCGATCGTCGAAAAGGAAACCGGTCGTGCCGCGGAACGGCCGCGCATCGCCGGCGTGTTCGTGCGGCGCTTGAAGATGCCGATGATGCTGCAGACCGACCCGACCGTGATCTACGGCATCGGCGACAGCTACAACGGCAACATTACCCGCCGCCATCTCGAGACCGACACGCCCTACAACACCTATACCCGCTTCGGCCTGCCGCCGACACCGATCGCATTGCCCGGTGATGCGGCGCTGCTCGCGGTGGCGCGTCCGGCCGCGGGCGACGAGTTGTATTTCGTCGCCAAGGGCAATGGCGAACATGCCTTCTCGGCGACGCTGGCCGAGCACAACCGCGCCGTGCGCGAGTACCAGTTGCGATGAGCCGCGGCCGCTTCATCACGCTCGAAGGCGGCGAGGGCGCCGGCAAGAGCACGGTGATGGCGGTGATCGCCGCGACCCTGGCCGAGTGCGGCATCGCCTGTGAATTGACCCGCGAGCCGGGTGGCACGCCGCTGGCCGAAGCCATCCGCGCGCTCGCGCTCGATGCCCGCTGGACCGGCGTGATGCAGGCGGAGACCGAGCTGCTGCTGGTCTTTGCGGCGCGCGCGCAGCATGTGCGCGAGCGCGTGCTGCCGGCGCTGGCGGCGGGTCGCTGGGTGGTTTCCGACCGTTACACCGACGCCAGTTATGCCTACCAGGGCGGCGGCCGCGGGCAACCGCTGGAGCGCATCGCCGCGCTTGAACAATGGGCAGCGCCGCTCGTGCCCGATCTCACCTTGCTGCTCGATGTGCCGGTCGAGCAAGGCCTGGCACGCGCATTTTCGCGCGGCGAACGCGACCGCATGGAGCGCGAACAGGCCGAGTTCCACCAGCGCGTGCAGGACGCCTACCACGCGCGCGCCGTGGCCGATCCTGCGCGCTTCCGCGTGATCGATGCGCGCCAGTCGCAGGCCGAAGTGGCGGCGGTGGTGAAGTTCGAGCTGCGCCGCTGGATCGACGCGCCATGAGCCTGCAACCCTGGCTGCAGCCATTGTGGGAAGGACTGTGCGCGCGCATCGATGCGCAACGGTTTCCACATGCGCTGCTGCTCACCGGCCCGAGCGGGCTCGGCAAGCGCGATCTGGTCGCGGCCCTGGTCGAACGCATGCTGTGCACCGCGCCCGCTGCCGATGGCTTCGCCTGTGGCCGCTGCCGTGGCTGCACCCTGCAGCGCGCCGGCACGCA
>Ga0073902_10001794_pt1 | contig 11512 bp, 7 predicted proteins | sample KloWWTmeKNB19Kit_FD_66667 | JGI IMG/M metagenome (GOLD analysis project Ga0073902, IMG submission 66667) | Active sludge microbial communities from Klosterneuburg, Austria, studying microevolution and ecology of nitrifiers - Klosterneuburg... | ecosystem: Engineered > WWTP > Aerobic digester >...
CTCACGGCCATCAAGCAGACCGCGACGGCGCTGGAAGCGGCTCGTGATCAGGCTCAGGATGCGTCACGTCTCAAATCCGAGTTCCTGGCAATGATGAGCCATGAGATTCGGACTCCCCTGAATGCCATTCTGGGCATGAACGAGCTTCTGCTGGATACGCCATTGGATGCCAAGCAGCGCGAGCTTGCCCAGATCGCATTCGAGAGCAGCCAGGCGCTTATGTCGGTGATCAATGATGTCCTCGATTTTTCTCGAATTGAAGCGGGAAAGCTCGAGCTTGCGCGCGAGGCGATGAACATCAGCGACACGGTTTCCAAAGCCGCGGATATGCTTCGTCGAAAGGCCGAAGAAAAGGCGCTCTTCCTTGATGTGAGGCTGGATCGCGATCTGCCCGTCCTGGCCATTGGCGATGCCGGGCGGCTCAGACAGGTGCTGGTCAATCTGATCGGAAACTCGCTAAAATTCACGCATGTTGGGGGTGTCGTGGTCACGGCCGATGTTGCGGAGCGGCGGGCCGGCGACATTGTTGTGCGCTTCAGAGTGCAAGATACAGGAATCGGTCTCTCGGAAGCCATCCGGCTGCGGCTTTTCGAGCCTTTCACCCAGGGTAGTAGTTTCATGACCCGGCGGCATGGGGGAACAGGGCTTGGCCTCGCCATCAGCAAGCGAATCGTCGAACTGATGAACGGCGAAATCACGGCCGATGGCGCGCCCGGCGATGGCGCGACCTTCATGTTCACCGCAGTATTTGGTGTGCCGGCTGCTGAATGAGTGCGGGGCGAGATCACAACCCCGCGCTTTGCGCGGGGTTGTGATCTCGCCGACATCTGGCGCGATGGTTTCTGGTGACACTGTTCAAAAAGGTTCGCAGGGCTACCGCGCACTTGCGTGATAGAATCTTTGGCCGCTTCCCCCGAATGGGCAGTTGCGGTGGTCGATGCGCAGTTTTGCGGCAGAACTACTAGTCGTTCAAGGAGTAGATGAAAGTGGACAGAAAGTCAATTCGTGCGAGTATCCTGGCTTTTGCGATGGCAGCCTCACTCGTCGTGTCACCCATGGTTGCGGCCGCGGCCGTGCCGGTTGGGGTAAACCTGCTGGAAAATCCGGGTCATGAGCATCCGGGGGCCTACTTTGGCGGTCGGGGCGAGATCAACGTAACCTGGGGTTGGGTGCCATTTTGGCAAGAACCGCCCCCGGGCACTGATCTGCGCGATCAGAACTACCGCACGCCCGAGTTTCGCCCGACCTTCGCCCGGGACTACCCTTATCGGGTGTGGAGCGGGGCCGGCTCAGATCATTGGTTCAACTATTTTGCCCTCAACCGGGCCGCTGGCGTGATGCAGGTCGTGAAGAATCTGTCCGTCGGCAGCCCGATCCGCTACACCGCAATGACGGAGCTCTGGTCATCGAATGTCAACGATCCGGCCATTCCTCCCAAGTCGCTCCAGGACGGCAACATGCTGATCCGTGTTTGCATTGATCAGGATGGCGGCCCGCGTGACCTGACAGATCCGAATGTGATCTGTTCGCCGTGGTCGCAGCCCTATGACCAGTGGCGGCAGATCTATGTCGAAGGTGTGGCACTCAAGTCAGAGGTCCTGGTGTTCATTCAGTCATATGCCGCGGTGACGGTGGAGCACAACGATGCATTTGTCGACGATAGCTGCTTTGAGGTGTTGCCAAAAGCCGGCGCGCCAGGCATTTGTTTGGGGAATGGCTTTATCGAGACCGGCAAGGGTCCAACTGGCTTGACCAAAGCGGCCCCCCTGGCGACCTGGAGCCTGAAGTCGCAGGTTGCCGAGTTCCGCCGGGCAGATGGTTCGACAGTCAAGATCATGGGGGTTGATGGCGCCGGCAGCCTGGTTGCGCCAGCGGGTGCAGCGGCGCCGGGCCCAGTTCCCGTTGTCGCTGTCGTTCCCGCAGCCGGGCAGATCGCGTCGCTGGTCGAAGGGCTTCGTGTCCGGGCGGCTCCGAGCCTCGAAGGCGAAGTGCTGGGCTACCTCGCGTCTGGCGAGTCGCTGCCGACCACGGGTCGCTCGGGGGAATGGGCCGAAGTGACATATCGCGGCGCAAAGGGCTATGTTTTTGCGAACCTGACCACGGCTGGCACGGGTACTGGCTCGCCAGCACCGACGCTGGTCAACAGCTCTGTTCCAACCGCCGTGACAGGCAGCATTGAGGGGACGTCTCCCAAGGCGCGTGTGTTGCTGGCCAACCCGCTCGTTCGCCTGAACGTGCGATCTGGGCCAGCGCTCACCGCTTCAGTGGTTGGCGGTTTGGCCAATGGCACCGTCGTCGATGTGCTCGGTTTGAGCAAGAATGGTGAATGGTTGCAGATCACCTACGCGGGCGCCAAAGCGTGGATCAACGCTGGGGCTACTGAGACTAACGCCGCCGCCAAGGCCGCGCCGGTGACTGAGTAACATCTGACGCTTTGGCTTCTTCGGAAACGAAACATGCCCCGGCGGAGCCGGGGCATGTTTCGTTTCCGAGCCTTTCAGCAGCGCCGTTAGCAGACAGGGGCGCCGCCGCAGGTAAACACGTAAACCATCAATGCGGCGATGCCGACGCACAGGCTAATTGCCGACATGATGATGCTGACCCAACCGAGGATCACCCCGGTTTTGGCGGATCGGTCTCCCGTCTGTAGCCCATTGCTTTTCTTGATGCTCTTGCGGGCGTTGTTTCCGACGATGATGGCGATGATGCCGGGAATGAAGCCAACCGCGACAAACTGGAGCAAGAATGCCAGGATCCCCAGGATCAAGCTCACTGTGGAGGCGCCGTTTTTTTGAGCAGCGACGGGCGAGCCCGGTGCCGGCAAATCCGGCGGTAGCGGTTCAGAGGGTGATTGCATGAGAATAAACGCAGGCGCCCCGCATTTGCGGGAGCGCCTGCGTCATTGACTTGCCGAAGGGCCAAGCGGATTTGGCGACTGAAAAGAGCATCCCCGACTTCGCCGGGGATGCTCTTTTCAGCTACGGCCGAATTCGAGATTAGCGGCTGCTGCTGCTCATGGCGGCGAGCACGAAACTGGCGGCGAAGCCGCACACGCACAGCGCTGAAAGCACCAGGTTTACCCAGCCCAGGATGACGCCAACCTTGGCCATCCCATCTCCCGACTGCATCCCGTTGCTGGCTGCAATCTCCTTGCGGGCATTGTTGCCGGTGATGATCGCAACAATCGCGCCGATCAACGGAAGAAAGACGAACGATGCGATGCCCGCGATCAGGCTCACAATCGCCATTGTGTTGCTTTGTGGACCGGCCGGGGGCATGGGTGGCGGAACATACGGCGGCTGGGGGGGCGGATACTGCCCCTGAGGCGGGTATTGAGGCTGGGGCGGGTACTGAGGCGGGGGATAGTTTCCCTGGCCTTGCGGGTCATTCGGATTTTGCATTTTCGATAGTCCTCCGTGTCTGATTCTACGGTAGCCGGGCCAAATACGCAACAGGCCGATTACTTGCACGCATTCAGCATTCCGTTAACAACGCACATGCGGCGCGATTGACCCATTGCTTCGATCAGCACTGATGTCACCGCTTGCCTCTTTTCAACAAACGCGAAGAAAGAGATGTTGCGCCCGTCGGCTGCAGGAATATTCGGCATCAAGCCGCCATAACCATGGAAACAAGTCCGCAGTGCATTGGCGCCCTCGAAGAAGGTGACTCGCAAGTCGCGCATTTCGGTTGATGACAGATTCTCAATTCGCAAGCCAGCCTGCCAGCGCGTGACCGGATCGCCGTCGTCATAAGCGAAACAACTGCCCTTGATCGGACGTCCCCAGGCGGACGCATCGAGGGATTGGGCTGTGACGGTCCACGTGAGCGGCGACCGCGTGGGCATGGGGGTCGGGACGGGAACGGCCGTCGGGGTGGGGGTTGAGGTGGGCGAAAGATCCGGAGAATCCGCGGTCTCCCTGTCGAAGTCATTTGAGAAATCGGCGACGGGCGTCGGCGCCCCGGCGGCGATTGTCGGAATCGGCACCGACTGTGGCGCGCAGCCCTTTGCCACCAACCCGTTATCGACGCAGACAGTAAAGCGCTCGCCCTGCCACTGGGCCTCCACATTTGTGAAGGGCGCGTCGATGGGCGCGTAGGCCAGGACCGTGAAGTCGCGCCGGGTGCCGGGCGGAATCGCGGGCAGGCGCTCGTTCGCGTCTGCGCCCAGCAAGCAGACCCGGGCCGGCTCATCACCTGCCAGCACCGACAGACGCCAGCCTCGGATGTCGATTGGCGAGTAGTTTGACACTCTGAGGTTTAGAATCGCGCGCGCGCCAGGTTGAGCATCCTCGGTGGTCAAGCAACTTCCGTCTTCGGGAAGGGGGGCTTCGGTGATCTTTGCTGAAAGCACATCCACGCGCAGGTAGGCGCTGTTGACATACGCATCCTTGAGGGAAATGGCGCGTGTCGGAGACGCCAGCGGGGACAGCACACCCGTGGGTGTGGGCTCAAGGTCAAGTCTCGTCGATGCCACGTAGCGGGGCTCTGTCTTTTTCTGCGTCGCCGCCGGATTCAGGATGGAGGTAGCCACGAATGTGGGCGTTGCCTGAGGTGTGGGTGTTGGGGTAGCCGTCGGCGTCGCGGGTGTGGTTGGGCTGGACGCGGGGGTCTTGACCGTCACGGCCGTTTCCTTCGGCCCGGTTGTGGGCGTTGGCGTGGGAGTACGGGACGGCGTGGCCGTCGGCACAGGTGTCTGCGTTGGCGGGATAGCGGTGGGCGGAACGCGGGTAGGGGTGCCGGTCGGGACCGGGGTGAAGGTCGGGGGGGCTGGGATGGCATTCGGATCCATCTGGGCCGCAACTGAATACCCGTCGTACCACTCCTGGGCGTTTCCGGCCCAATCGACCGCCCGCGCCCGGAATTCGTAGACTGCGCCCGGTGTGCCTACGAAGAAGGTCTCGGAACCGGTCAGGTTGGACTGAACGAGTTTCCATGTCGCCGTCGGGTTGGGCGCGAATGTGCGGACTTCGACCACACCGGTGAAGGGCACCAGAGCCGTGATGAGGGTCGAGCGGGTGATCTCACGCCCGCCTTCCACAACGACTTCGACGGCTGACCTCGTCGTTTCGCGGTATTCGGTTGCAAAAGTGTAGCCCGTGGATGCGCGCACAATCTCGCGGGCCTGAATGTCGACAAAGGCGACCCCACTCAGGGTATCCGTTTGGGTCCAGCGCAACCTGAGGCCCGGCGCGCGTGATGGCGCCTGCGGTCCTTTCTGGGCCGGGTCGAGTTCTTCAGAAGGGTTTGTGGCCGATGCCATCTGAGCCCAGGGCGGGGCGCGGTCCACCACGATCCGGCGGGGAGCCGACCATTCGCTCACGGTTGCGCCATCGCCCGCGGCGACGCGCCAGACATAGGCGCCGCTGCCAGGGAATTGGGCCACCCACGAGGTCGTGGTCAGCCAGTCGCTGTTCAAAATCTCAAGCGGGGCGCCCGCGGCCGTGTTTTCTCGGCCGACGGACACCGTGAATCTCCGCGGCGCGTTAGTGGCCCCGCCATCCGCATCGCCGGTGTCAAGCCAGCTCAATGTGGCGGTGAGGCCGCGCGTGTAGCGGAGCACCGGCTGATCTACGGGGAGCGGCGGATTTGGCGGCAGGTCGACGAAGACCAGCGCCGCGCCTCCGGTCCGGTTGACGTACTCGACCTCCAGGCGATGCAAACCACCGTCGAGGGCGACCTTGGCCTTATGCTCGATGAAGGCGCCCTGGGCGTCCCAAGCGTCAATTTCGAGCCGGCCGTCAACCCATAGCCGCAGGCCACCGGCGGCCTGGAGCTTAATGGTGTAGGCGCCCTGGCTAAAGGCCATGACGCGGGTCCAGCGGCCCGAGAACCCGATTGCGCTGACGCCGGCCACCGGCGACAGGCCCTCCCAGCGCAATGCCAGCGGGGTATCGTTTCGGATTGCGGCCGAAGGCGGCGCGAGCTGTGTGTTGTTGAAATACGAACCCACCCAGGCCGAAAGCACACTGGGGATTGGTTCGCCCGATGGATATTGAGCGATCTGCAGGGGTGTGAGCTTTCGAATATCGGACGGGAGCAGCCGCAGTGCCGCAAATGTCAGGCCGCCGTCCTGGGGCAGGGCTCGGCGCCGCCCATCGCGGACGAGATAGGTATTGGCCGGATCGTCTTCGCCGCGCAGCAATAGCGGCGCGCGCCAGACAAAGCGCACGGCGTCGGCCCACACCTGGCGCGTGCCAGCTTCAGCGCTGGTGTTGCCGATGGCGACCGAACCGCGCTGGCCGCGCACGAGTGGAAAGGTTCCCAGGCTCAGCCAACCCTGGGGCGCATCGCGCTGGCTGCGCCGGACCAGGCTCTGGCCCTCGGCGTGGGCGATCTTGTAGAGCACCGATCCGCTGGTCGTCGGGTCAGCTTTATCAAGGGGCATCCAGGCCATGACTTCCCAGGCGCCGTCGAATGGAATCTGCGGCGTCCAACGGGCAAACGCGGATTCGTCCGCCGTGGGCCCACCGTCGATGATGGGCGCAAAACGCGCGGCGCCGGCGTGCCCGAGGCCGCCCGCATCTCGCCAATCGCCGGCGGCCGAAAAACCGGGATCGTTGGCGCCGACGACGACGTCAAAGACCATCTGAGCGGGCGCCAATTCCTCGCCACCGGCGCCGCCAGGCGCCACGGTAACGATCCCAAACTCCTGATAGCCGATGCCCCATTCAAGCTCGGTATCAGCCTTGTCTGGCAGATTCGGGCGGACGATCATGACTTGCCGTTTCTTGCTGGTGTCGTAGCCGATGATGGTCCCGGCATGGCTGCCCCAGGGCGATTGACCAAACGCGCCGATGACGGGCCGGCCGGCGTCGATCTCAGCCATGATCTGTTCGAAACTCGGGGAGGGGACTGGGGTGATGACGAAGCGGTAGCCATGTTCGACCGTCCACTGACGCAAGCCGGTGGCAACATCGAATGCGTCGTAGCCGCTGTCGCCAGGCTGCCCATTGCCGTTGCCGTTTCCGAAGCACAGCAGATTGGGAAAAAGCTCGCGCAGCCGGATCAGACCGTTGTTTTCATCCTCTACGCCGCGATATGGCCACAAGTTGGGATAGGCCTTTTGGGACCAGTACTTCAGAACGCTGGCTGAAGCGAGCGTGAAACAGCCCGGCCAGCAGCCGTCGGAGTCGCAGGCGCACTTCCAGAGCGTCTCATAAGCCGGCACCAGATCAGTCGGGATGTTTGGCAGTATTTTGCGGGCCGATGGCACCGCGGTGGCATCCGGTCCGGGATCCACGCTCATGGTCTGGGCGAAACCCGCCGAGGCCAGCGACATCGCGATGGCGAGGGTGATCAGCAAAGGACGGAAGAGCGCGCCGCGAACCTTCATGCAGAAACGATTATATGCGCCAAACCCCTATAATCGCGGGCGTGACTCAAGTTGATGTTGCCTCCCTGGGGCGCGCCGCGAAGGCGGCGTCGAGCCTGCTCGCCCGCGCGACGACGGACCAGAAGAATCGGGCGTTAATCCGGATCGCTGAACTCCTCGAACTGCGGCGGGATGAGGTTCTGGCCGCCAACCGGAACGACGTCGAGGCCGCCCGCGCCCGCAAGGTTGAAGCGTATTTTGTCGACCGGCTGACCTTGACGGCCGAGCGCCTGACCGGCATCGCGGGTGACGCGCGGGCGGTTGCGGCGCTGCCCGACCCGGTCGGCGAGTGGTTTGACGAGACCCGGCTGCCCAACGGCCTGCGTCTGCGCAAGCGGCGGGTGCCCCTGGGTGTGCTGGGGGTGATCTACGAGGCCCGCCCGAACGTGACGATCGACATTGCCGCGCTGGCGATCAAGAGCGGTAACGCGGTGATCCTGCGGGGCGGAAGCGAGACCCTGAACACCAACCGGGCCCTGGTCGGGCTGATCCACCAGGCTCTGGCCGAGGCGGGATTGCCCGAGGCGGTGATTGGGTTCATCGACGACCCCAGCCGCGAGCGCATCCTTGAGTTGCTCCGGCTGCACGAATACGTCGAGCTCATTATTCCGCGGGGTGGGGCAAGCTTGCACGCGTTTTGCCGGGAAAACAGCGCCATTACCGTCATCACGGGCGGGATGGGGATCAACCATCTGTATCTGGATCCAAGCGCCGAGCTGGACAAGGCGCTCGACATCATCGACAACGCCAAGACCCAGCGCCCGACGGTCTGCAATGCGTTGGGCACCCTGGTCGTTCATCGCGAGATCGCCGCCCGCGCGCTGCCGCGGGTCGTGGCCCGGCTTGGGGCCAAGGGCGTGACGTTTCGATGTGATCCGATGGCGATGGCCCTGCTCGGCGAGCTTGCGCCGGGTGTTTTGGCGGCCGGCCCGGGTGATTGGGACATCGAGTGGCTGTCACTGGTGCTTGGTTTGAAAGTGGTGGACTCGCTCGACGAGGGTCTGGCCTTTATCCGCGCGCACAGCCTGGAGCATTCGGATGGGATTCTGTCGCAGGATCCCGAGGCGATCACGCGCTTTCTCAACGAGATTGACTCGGCCGCCGTGTTTGTCAACGCCAGCACCCGCTTCAACGACGGCGGGCAGTTTGGGCTGGGAGCCGAGGTGGCGGTGAGCACGCAGCGCATTCATGCCCGCGGGCCAATGGGGTTGCGTGAGCTCACCAGCTACAAGTGGGTGTGCGAAGGCGACGGGCAGGTGAGGGCGTAGTCCAGGTGCGGCCCACCTCCAAGGTGGGCCGCACCTATGCGCGCTGTTCAGGTGGGCTCCACCTTTGAATCGTCGGCTAGCCGTCCCCGCGCAACCTCAACCGCGCCGGCGCTCGCGTCGATGCCCAGCCAGCGCCGGCCCAATCGCTGAGCGGCCAGCAGGGTCGTCCCGCTCCCGCAAAAGGGGTCGATGACCAGGTCGTCGGGCGCACTGGCCAGCGCGATGATGCGCTCCAACAATGCCAGCGGCTTCTGGGTCGGATAGCCGGTGCGCTCGCGAGAAGTCGGCGCGATCGTCGGGATCTCCCACACGTCATCCAGGGGCTTCCCCCCTTTCATTGTGTAGACCTTGCCATACGAACGCATGAAGCGCTGCCCGTCGGCGTCAACGTGCCGGTATTTGTTCAGCATCGCCGCCGTCGGCGCCTGACGAATCAGATTGAAGACGTAGTCGGGCGAAGCCGCGTACCAGAAGATCACATCGTGTTTGGTCAGCAGGTTGCGCCGGGCGCGGGCGGCGCCCAGACCGTAGCGCCAGATGATTTCGTTGACGAAGACCCCGCCGTTTGGCGACTCAACCCTAAAGAGCTCGTCTAGCAGAACCTTGACGTAGTGTCCGGCCCGCCAATCGCCGTGGAAGAACAGTGAACCGTTGGGCGCCAGCGCCCGCTGCATGACCGCGAGCCGCGGTTTGAGAAAGGCGATGTAGTCGCCCGTGGCGCCAAAGTGATCGGCATAGGTGTCGGTCGAGTCGCCTGTGCCCCGGCGGGTCTTGCGGGTGTTGAAAGGCGGGTCGAGGTAGATCAGTTGAGCACTGCCCGGCGCGACGCGGGGCAGGACGTCAAGGCAGTCGCCCTGGGTGATCGTACCCGCCTGAAGCGTTGCGTCCGGCATTTGGCGAAGTCCTTACGCCGCAGCGCGCCCTGAAATGTTCCGGAAGAGATGTTCGCCGGCGCAGCCGGCGAACATCTCTTCCGGAGGATTTTCTAGGAGGCTTCTAGTCAAAGTACTCGACCTGCACCTGCACCTGCGCCCCGGCCGGCAGCCCACCCACGCCGATTGGGACACAGAACAGCCCGTCCGCCCGAACCAGTCCGAAGATCAGGTTGCTCTTGGTGATGATGGGGCGGGCCATCCGCAGGCCGTCCTGGTCGAACAGGGCGGCGGGGATCCAGTGCTCGAGCGAGGATGGCGACTGGACGGCCTCGGCCAGCGTGGCCGAGACGTAGCGCGGGGGCGGCGGTGGCACGCCAAGCATCCGCCACAAGGTGGGACCGAGGAAACGCCGGGCCGTGACCAGCGCGCTGTTCGGGTTGCCGGGCAGCCCGAACACCGGTATGCCATCGCAAACCGCGAAGATCGTGGGTTTGCCCGGCCGGAAGGCAATGCCGTGGACGAGGATTCCCGGCGTGCCCATGGCGGTGATCGTCTCGGCGGTGTAGTCGCGATCTGACATCGAGCTGCCGGCCATGAAGACGATGACATCGGCGCTCGCTTTCGCCGACGCAGCCGCCTCGGCGAAAGCGCCGGCGCGATCGGGCAGGATGCCCATATCCAGCGGCTCACCGCCATTTGCAGTCACGAGCGCCGCCAACATGGGGGCGTTTGATCCGCGGATTTGTCCTGGGCGGGTCGCGCTCTCCACCGGGACCAGCTCATCACCACTCGAGATTAGCGCCACCCTTGGGCGCCGCCGGACCGTCGCGTTTGAGATGCCGAGGGAGGCCAGGCCGGCGATCTCCTGCTCGCGCAGGACTGCCCCAGCTGAAATGACCACACTCCCGGGCTGAACATCTTCTGCGATCTGGATGACATTGTCGCCCGGGGCCAGGCCCTCATCGAGGCGAATCTGTCCGTTGGACAACTCGGTCGTGCGTTCGACCATGATGACGGCGTCGGCCTCGTCCGGGACATGCCCGCCTGTATGAATCTTGATCGCCATGCCAGGTGGCAGGGCCTGGGTCCGGTAGACGCCCATCGGGATTTCGCCCGCGACGGGCAGGGTCTTGCCGGCGCCCGTGTCGGCCGCCCGCAGCGCAAACCCGTCGACGGTGCTGCGTCGGAATTCGGGGATCGGGCCCGGGGATCGGATGTCGATGGCGAGCACCCGCCCGCGCGCCAGCGCGATCGGGACCTTCTCCGCGCCCAACGTCAGGGGCGCGCGTGCCATCGCCTCCCAGGTCAAGGCGAGCGCGTCATCGGGGCGAGCCATCGTGAACGTCGGCATGGTTGGTCATTATCCGTGATGGCATATCTGAAGCGACCATCCCCGACTACGCCGGGGATGGTCGCTTCAGATTCCTGGGTTTGTGCGCCGTTCACGTAGCGGCCGGCAGGCAGATGGTGAAGCAGGTGCCGCGGCCGAGGTGACTTGTGACGCGCAGTGTGCCGCCGTGGCTCTCGACGATTGCCTTGGCAATGGCAAGGCCCAGACCCGTGCCACCGCTCTCTCGATCGCGGGCCGCGTCGGCCCTGAAGAAGCGGTCGAAAACGCGATCGATGTGTTCGGGCGCAATCCCGATGCCGGTGTCTTGCACCTCGACCCGGACCTCGGCGCGCTCGGCAGACACGCGCGCCTTGATCGCGCCCCCCTCGGGTGTATAACGCAGGGCGTTATCAATCAGATTGGTGATGACGCGCTGAAGGCGCACGCGATCGCCGCGCACGCGGGCAGGGCCGCCCGCCGTCGTCGGGCCCGTCAGGTGAATATGCTTGGCCTCGGCGATACCGCTCAGGCGTTCAGTTACGACTGTCACCAGCGCGACCATGTCCACGATCTCGTTTCGAGCGCTCGCATCCTGGGCGGATGCGCGGGTCAGTGTCAGCAGGTCCTCGACGATGACACTCATCTCGTCCACCGAAAGCTCGAG
>Ga0073902_10001795_pt1 | contig 11509 bp, 11 predicted proteins | sample KloWWTmeKNB19Kit_FD_66667 | JGI IMG/M metagenome (GOLD analysis project Ga0073902, IMG submission 66667) | Active sludge microbial communities from Klosterneuburg, Austria, studying microevolution and ecology of nitrifiers - Klosterneuburg... | ecosystem: Engineered > WWTP > Aerobic digester >...
GATAGCGCGGAATTATGCCGACTGAGAAAAGGCTGCCATTTTCTCAGCCGATAAAAACCTTATTAATGATATGACATTGTTTTTATTAAATGATCTCTACGTTTATTATTATAAGTGATAAGAATTTATCTTAAAGCTCAGATTGAATGCTTTTGTCCGTAATTATTTCGATTTAAGCTTGATTCTTTGATTTTCTGTGGAATAAATGCAATAAATATCAATTATATAAGAGATGAGTGTTGATAAATATCAAGGAAGTGTATTTTGTTGTAAATTGGATACGGTGAAAGTTCTTTATCTGTATTTCTTTGGAAACTGCTTGGCAAATTTGACAAAAACGACTAGGGATTCACTTTAACTGCAAGCCCGAGCGCCTTGATTTTTTCACCATGAGCAGTTAACCAAGACTCGCTGACTGGGGTGAGCTGAGCAGCTTCGGGTTGTAGTGATGGACGTGCGATGCCGTACAATAACACGCCTTTGAGCGGTAATCCTTCATCTTTCAGACTCTTGATAAACTTGAGATACGCCTCTGTTTCCATCTCGCCGGGCGGCTCTCCATTAATTTGAAATAGGCAAGTTTGTATCCAGGTAGGGCACAGCGATGTGACGATTTGCAGATGATGGCGAATTTTTTTCAGACTGATGGGAGAGTTGTTGACGCGTTGCCTTTCTGCGCTGAGTGCACGGTCAAATTTGAACCAAACCTCCCCATTCAACTGTGCCATCCGTTCCAATCCAGCTTGTACCGCTGGCCGATGGATCAAACTGCCATTGGTAATCAGCACTAGCTTTAAATCTTGTAGTGCACTGAAATCATTGAGTATGTTGCCAATTAACTCGATTACGAGCTCGAATTCTTTTGCGCTGGTCGGCTCGCCATTGCCAGACAAAGCAATGTCGTGAATTTTTCTTGCTTCCACGGGCACATGGGTTTGCATGAAGTCGCCATGAACCAGTGCCTGCAGAAAAGAGCGCAACTCGGTTTCCAGTTTGTGCAAATCAATACGTGGCGCAGAACCGCGCTTGAGATCGGGCACCTGGCAATAAATGCATCGCCAGTTGCATGCATTGTTGGGATTGAGATTGATGCCGATGGAAACACCGCCAGCGCGACGTGAGATCACTGGATAAACATAAGTGAGTCCAGCGCTATCCCGATTATGGTCCGTCGTATTCAATAGTTCAGAGTTAGATTGCAATGTTACAATTCCACCTATTTATTTCGCGCTATTAAAATTGTACGTATGTTAATCACACGCAAACTGGAATTTGATGCTGGCCATCGCATTTCGACACATAACAGCCAGTGCCGCCATTTGCATGGCCATCGCTACATGATTGAAATTACACTATCTGGTAACATTATCGCTGACGAAGGCGTTGCTGAGCAAGGCATGGTCATGGATTTCTCAGAAGTGAAGCGTATTGCCAAATCTGTGCTGGTTGATCAATGGGATCATGCATTCCTGGTCTATTCAGGTGATACAAAGGTATTGCAATTTTTGCAATCCATCGAGGGTCATAAAACGGTGGTGCTGAATGTTCAACCAACCGCAGAAAACTTGGCGCTGATCGCTTTTGGCATTTTAGATGAAGCTTATCAGGATAGCTACGGCAATCACCTGCAATTAGAACAAGTGCGCTTATTTGAAACACCCAATTGTTGGGCCGACGCGCTGCGCGGAACACGATAATTTTTGAAGAGATCGTTATGTTTATTGACTCACATTGCCACCTTGATTTTCCTGATCTGGCCAAAGACCTGGATCAGTTGCTGCTCAAAATGCAGGAAAATCAAGTCACTCATGCACTATGTGTGAGTGTTAATTTGCCGCATTTCCCTCGCGTACGGGCATTAGCGGAGGCGCATGAAAACTTGTTTGCTTCTGTGGGCGTGCATCCTGATTATGAAGATGAAGTGGAACCGACCGCTGCTGAGTTGGCTGATCTGGCCAAGCACCCCAAAGTGATTGCTATCGGCGAAACCGGACTGGATTATTTCCGTCTGCAAGGCGATCTGGAATGGCAGCGCGAGCGCTTTCGCCAACATATCCGTGCAGCACGACAAGCGAACAAGCCTTTGATCATCCATACCCGCTCAGCCGCGGCGGATACTTTGCGCATCATGCAGGAGGAAGGCGCTGATCAGGTAGGCGGAGTCATGCATTGTTTCACGGAGAGCTGGGACGTTGCGCAGCAGGCGATAGCGATGAATTTCTATATTTCATTTTCGGGCATCGTAACTTTTAAAAATGCCGTGGCTTTAAAAGAAGTCGCCAAGAACATTCAACTGGATCGAATGCTGATTGAAACGGATTCGCCCTATCTTGCCCCGGTGCCTTTTCGCGGTCAGCAGAATCAACCCGCATTTGTGCGCCATGTGGCTGAAGAAATTGCTCAATTACGTGCCATGAAAGTGGAAGATATTGCCACTGCCACCACCGATAATTTTTTTAACTTATTTAAAGTGTCGAGAGATGAGCTGCCTGCTTGTTAAGTCGCGTTTTCTAATGTTTTTAATGGCAGCGCTAATTTTTGGCCAGGCGTTCAATGCGCGCGCGGGCATTCAGGAAGATTTACTCTGGGCCATAGAAAACAATAAGTTATGGGATGTCACCGAACTGCTCAAAAAGGGTGCAAACCCGGATATTCCCAATCAGGATGGCTACACGCCCTTGATGATCGCTGCACAGACAAAGAATCTGCAACTGGCGCGGGTCCTGCTTGATGCGGGCGCGAAGCTGGATACTCGCAATAAGTTTGGTGAAACGGCGATCATGCTGGCCAGCTATCATGGCCAAACCGAATTGGTGAGGCAGCTCTACATCAAAGGCGCGGAAATTAATCATCATGGATGGAATCCCTTGATTTATGCGGCTTCGGGCGGACATTTGGACATACTTCGTTTATTGCTGACCGGTGAGGCGGATATCAATTCAACCTCCGATAACGGCACTACCGCATTAATGATGGCGGTAAGAGGCAATCATGTGGATGCAGTCACGTTTCTGCTTTCCAACGGAGCGAACCCGGCGATTAGAAATGAACATGGCGACAATGCGTTAAATTGGGCGCAGAAGCAAAATCATCAGACACTCGTAGAGCTACTTAAAAAACATGAACTGTCCCGGTAAATCAAATCAGCAGGTTTTCCATGCAAAGATTCGAACATGAAGTCATTGCATGGAAAAGTGGCCATTGTGACAGGATCTTCGCGGGGCATCGGATCGGAGATTGCCCTGACCTTAGCCAATGCCGGGGCCCAGGTCGTCATTAATTATGCAACCAATAAAGCGGCCGCTGATAAAGTGTGCGCAGCCATTGCAGACGCCGGCGGTGAATGCAAGGTCGTACAGGCCGATGTGAGCAATCCCGATGACGTGCGCAAATTGTTTGCAACAACATCCGAACATTTCAATCACATCGATATACTGATTAATAACGCCGGCATTCTTCTTTTCAAGGAAATCGCGGATATTCAGGACGACGAATTCAATCATATAGTTGATGTGAATTTTAAAAGTGTTTTTTACACTTTGCGCGAAGCAGCTACCCGATTGGCTGATCATGGGCGGGTGGTGAATATTTCCAGCACGGTTACGCGCTTGATGCTGCCCAAATATGGCGCTTATGCAGCGACCAAGGCAGCGACTGAACAATTGACACGCATTTTCGCTCGTGAACTGGGCAAAAGAGGCATCACCGCCAATACCGTTTCACCTGGACCGGTGAATACCGAATTGTTCAGAGCGGGCAAAACTGTAGCGGATATTGAGCGCATGGCTGCCATGGCGGCGCTAGGGCGCATTGGAGAAGTCGACGACATTGCTCAGATTGTGCTATTTCTGGTGAGCGATGAAGCCCGATGGGTAACTGGGCAGGATATCGGTGCCAATGGCGGCATTCTATAAAAAGAGGGTCACTCAATGATTCAATGCACAAACGAACGACATCGAAGTACTATCTGAATATCCGGTAAATTAATTATTTTTAATCCAGTTCGACAACTTTCTATTAGTGGAGAAACCAATGCTCATCGGCGTGCCTAAGGAAATTAAAATTCATGAATCCCGTGTGGGACTGACGCCGACGGCCGTGCGTGAACTGGTTGCCAATGGCCACCATGTGATGGTGGAAACGAATGCCGGGATTCAGATTGACTTGGGGGATGACAAATATTTGGCCGCTGGTGCCGAAATCGTTGAAACGCCGCAAGAGATTTATGCCCAGGCCGATCTGATTGTCAAAGTGAAGGAACCGCAATCATCAGAAATTCCATTATTGCGCGAAGGGCAGGTGTTATTTACCTACTTGCATTTAGCGCCAGATCCGGTGCAAGCGAACGGTTTGATGGATTCCGGCTGCATCGCCATCGCCTACGAAACCGTGACTGATAGCTACGGTGGCTTGCCGTTGCTGGCGCCGATGAGTGAAGTGGCTGGCCGCATGGCGATTCAGGCCGGTGCGCATGCACTCGAGCTGGATCAAGGCGGGCGCGGCATGTTGCTCGGTGGCGTATCCGGCGTGCCTGCTGCGCGCGTCGTGGTCATCGGGGGTGGCGTGGTCGGCACCAATGCTGCGCGCGTGGCGATGGGGGTGGAAGCGCATGTGACGGTGCTGGACAAATCCATTCATCGTCTGCAGCAATTGGATTTCCAATACGGATCAAGAATCAACACCGTTTTCTCGACGGTGGATGCGTTGGAAGAGTATGTCGCTAGCGCAGATCTGGTCATCGGCGCCGTGCTGGTTCCCGGTGGGGCAGCACCCAAACTGGTCAGCCGCGAGCTGGTCAGCCGTATGAATCGGGGCGCTGTGCTGGTGGATGTCGCCATCGATCAAGGCGGTTGCTTTGCCACTTCCAAACCCACCACGCTGGCGGACCCTATTTTTACCGTGAATGGCGTGGTGCACTATTGTGTTTCCAATATGCCCGGTGCTGTTGCACGGACTTCCACCTTTGCACTCAATAACGCGACCTTGCCCTTTGTCATCGCACTCGCGAACAAAGGTTATCGCAAGGCACTGATTGACGATCCGCACTTGCGCAACGGATTGAATGTGTACCGCGGAAAACTGACTCATGAAGCGGCAGCGCGGGATTTAAGGTTGACGTATTCGTCTGCGGTGGATGTGCTGGCATAGATTTTAGGTGGGATACGGAGCACTGTGCCGAAGCCCATCACTCAATATTCTGCACCTGCTCGCGCATTTGTTCGATCAGTACCTTGAGTTCCATCGAGATGCGGGATATTTCCAGATCCACTGATTTTGATCCGATGGTGTTGGCTTCGCGATTCAGTTCCTGCATCATGAAATCGAGCCGTTTGCCGACTGAACCGCCTTTTTTCAAAATGCGTTCCACTTCATCCAGATGGGATTGCAGACGGGAAAGTTCTTCGTCGACGTCAATTTTTCCGGCAAACAGCGTGATTTCCTGGCGGATGCGTTCATCTTCGTGATTACCCAGGATTTCCTCGATGCGGGTGCGCAGCTTTTCTTCGAAAGCGGCGATCAAGGTGGGAATGCGCGGAGATGCGGTGGTTAAGAGCTGGCGCATTTGATCGAGGCGTTCCAGTAAAACAGATCTCAATTTGTTGCCTTCGCGCACCCGGGAGGCTTTTAAATCCTCAAGTGCCGTTTGCAAGAGCGTCATGCTCATTTCACCCAATTGTTCACTGGACAAATTGTCGTTTCCCAGCATGCCCGGCCATTTCAGGATTTCCGCTACTGTCAGTGACTGTGCCGCGGGGTGCAATGTTTTAATCGTTTGATCAAGTTGCAGAAGCTTTTCCAGCAGTGCGTGGTCAAGTTGCTGATTGTCCCCCGTTTGCGTGGAAGGCGAGAAATTAAGGCGGCATTCGATTTTGCCGCGATTCAGTTGCGCGGACAACAACTCGCGCATGGCAGGTTCTTGTTTGCGAAAGTCATCCGGTAGACGAAATTGGATATCCAAATAGCGATTGTTGACCGAGCGTATCTCCAGGCTGATAGATCCATGAAGAGTTTCTTGAGTGGCCGTTGCATAGCCTGTCATGCTGAAAATCATGATGATGGTGTTTCCAAGGTTAAGAATCGAGAATCAATGAATAAACTGAATAAGTCATAATTACAAGCGACCGGAACCGGTTTCTGGTCTAGCAGGCCGGTCACCGTAAAGGGCGATGTTTTGTTGTCCGGATCAAATATTACCTGACTGGCATCGATGTATTTGTAGTCTCCCGGCGCGTTGAGCCGCCAGAGATTGGGTATTTCGTGGTAGGGCTGGTGCAGACAATATGCCTGCGTGTCGCCATGAATCAACAAAATTGGTTTCTTAAGCTGTGCTGCCTTGTGTTTAATCAGGTCCCGTATTAATTGATAACCGTCGCATTCCGTGCGATTGTCAATGGTACACAGGGGTTTGGTATGATCGAAAATAAAAATGTCTGCGTGAAAAGCAATCACCACCGCTTGCGCGGATTCTGCTGACTGAAATAATTGATCCAACCATTTCTCATTGAATTGGTCGCGAATATCCGCTTCATTCAAGGCATGCTGGATATTGCTGCGAGAAATCTCATTTCTGCCATTGTTGGTGCCGGGGATATGCAAGGTGGCGAAAATCACTTGATCAATCATCCAGCGGGCATTGTCAATAAAACCTTCCTGTCGAACAAGTCCGGAGATGTCTTGTGATAGACGAAGTTCGTCCTGATAAAAAAAAAGCTGGCGCAAATACTGCAGTCGCTCCAATTCGTCATGGCGTGACCCTAGGCTGAATCGATCGCAGTCTGTCCAGTCATTGTCGCCGGGCGTGTAGACGGTCTTGTGCGGATTTAGATAGGCAATTTGCCGGTAGTGCTCCTTATAGAGTTCGTCGGTACAACTTAACCGGCCTTTCTTAAAGTCGCCCAAATGAATCAGCACAGGGGGATTGAGTGCTTTAATGGCAGCGGCTATCGCACCACCAGGTTGTTCCAGCAACGCATATTCAGTGTCGGTGTATGGCATGTCGCCTATCACCGCAAATCGGGTCAGTTTTTCGGCGCTTGTTTGGCCTAGATCACCGGCCAGGGCGGGTGACGTGAGCAGGATCAGCAGTAGAAGAAACTGTGGCCATGGCATCATGTGCGCTGTCATTTATCCATTCATATGGCTCTGAAAAACCAGACCGGCATGTTCGCGCAGTTTATGAAAACGAATCGCTGGCCAATTTTCCTGCGCAACACTCAGTTCAGCGCCAAAAGAAGCCAGGAAAGTGGGCGCATCCACGGCATCGTAGGCAATGCGGTGTGCATTCGCTTCTATGAAACGTTGCAATTCACGCGGATCTTCTGACGTAATCCAGCGCGCTAATTGATATTTGGCAGGCGCAATGCGCGCGGTAACGGCATATTCATGCTGCAAACGATGTGTCACCACTTCAAATTGCAAGGTGCCCACAGCGCCGAGCAACAGCATATTGCCTAAATGTGGGCGGAATACCTGGATTGCGCCTTCTTCACCCAGCTGTGCCAATCCCAGCTTGAGTTGTTTGCTGCGCAACGGATCGGCAATTTCCACCGTGCGGAAAATTTCCGGTGCAAAAAAAGGCAAGCCGGTAAATTGCAATGCTTCACCTTCGGTCAACGTATCGCCCAGTTGCAGCGTGCCGTGATTGGGTATGCCGATGATGTCGCCCGGATAGCCTTCTTCAAGAATGTCGCGGCGCTGGGATAGAAACGATACGACCGTGCTGGTACGGATATCCTTGCCACTACGTGCGACTTTTAAATTCATGCCGCGCTTGAAATGACCCGAACAAATGCGCACAAATGCAATCCGGTCGCGGTGGGCCAGATTCATATTGGCTTGGATTTTGAATACCATGCCGGAGAATTTCTGCTCATCGGGAAAAACTTCCCGCTGAATGGCATTGCGTGATTCGGGTGGTGGTGCCAGATCGACGAGAGCATCAAGAATTTCCCGCACTCCAAAGTTATTGATGGCCGAACCAAAGAACACGGGGGTTTGTTTGCCGGCCAGGAATTCCTCATGGTCAAAAGCAGGCGAGGCACCTCTGATCAGATCGATGGCTTGCAATGCATCGGACAGATCGTTGCCAAAGCGTGCATGCAGGGAAGGATTATCAAAATGGGCGATGACTTCCTCGTCAGTGACGCGGTCTGATCCGGGTTGGAACACGCGCATACTGTCGTTTTGCAAGTCGCACACGCCATGGAAATTTTTCCCCATACCGACAGGCCAGGTAAACGGAACGGTCGACATTCCCAGAGTGCGCTCGATTTCGTCAATCAGATCCAATGGTTCGCGCACTTCGCGGTCCATTTTGTTGACAAAAGTCACAATGGGCGTGTTGCGTGCGCGGCAAACTTCCAATAAACGCAATGTTTGCGCTTCTACTCCATTCGCGGCATCGATCACCATCAGCGCCGCATCCACGGCGGTGAGCACGCGATACGTGTCCTCAGAAAAATCCTGGTGACCGGGAGTATCCAGCAAATTGATCACGCAATCGCGGTATTCCATTTGCATCACCGAACTGGCGACTGAGATGCCGCGCTGCTTTTCGATTTCCATCCAATCAGAAGTGGCGTGACGACTGGCTTTACGTGCCTTGACGCTACCTGCAATATGGATGGCGCCCGCAAACATGAGCAGTTTTTCGGTCAATGTGGTTTTGCCCGCGTCCGGGTGTGAAATGATGGCAAAAGTGCGGCGGCGAGCGACTTCGGTATTAATGCTCATAATTTGCAGAGTTTTTTTCCTGTGAATAAAGATAACAATGTACGGTATGCGTTGAACTGAATGCACTGATCGGCGGGTAAGATTCCCGGCAAATCGGCATTGCTTGCGGGCAACGGGGATGAAAATGGCAACCGGAAGGTGGCGTAGCCGGCGAAGGCATGTCTCCTTTCAAATGAATGACCTGTTGATCCGGATTGGGCTTGATCTGCGGAACCGACGACAGTAACGCCTGCGTGTACGGGTGTCTGGGGTTCCCGATCACTTCATCGATAAGCCCACGCTCGACAATCCTGCCCAGATACATGACAGCAACCTCATCAGCCAAATATTCTACAACAGCGATATTGTGGGTAATAAACAAAAATGCAAGTCCTAAATTATTTTGCAGCGATTTGAGCAGGTTTAAAATTTGCGCCTGTACGGACACATCCAAGGCGCTGGTAGGTTCATCGCAAATCAACAGCTTGGGATTAACAGCCAAAGCACGGGCAATTGCGATGCGTTGCCGCTGACCGCCGGAAAATTCATGCGGAAAACGCCATTTTACATCAGTGGGTAGGCCAACACGCTGCAATAATGCGTCAATCTCTTGTTCCCTGGTATGGGCTGATGCCAATGGTTTGCTATCTGAGTGATCAGGTGCGCCAATATTCAATGCATCCATGCCTTCTTGCAGAATTTCCATGATCCGCATGCGCGGATTCAAGGAAGCATAGGGGTCCTGGAAAATGATCTGAAATTGCGCGCGAATTGGCAGCAATTGGCTGCGCCTCAGCGCCACTAACTCCTGATCTTTGAAACGCACGCTGCCAGCTGTCGGTTGAATTAATTGCAGCAGGCTTTTGCCGATGGTGGTTTTGCCGCAGCCGGACTCGCCGACCAGCGCCAGGGTTTTGCCCGCCGAAATGGAAAAGGAAACGCCATCCACGGCTTTTACATGACCGGCGACTCGTTTGAATATGCCTTTGCGAATGGGAAAATGCACTTTCAGGTCGGTGACCTGTAACAAAGTGTCATGGGCAGCGAATGAACCTGCAGCCGCCTGAGTGGCGGGTTGAATAGCGCTATCCACCTTTAGATGACGGGTGGCGTGTATGTGGTTTTGATCGAAAAGATGACATCTGACTTGATGGTCGTCACTCAGTGTGTGCCACTGAGGAATCGATTGACGGCATACATCCAAAGCCTGATTGCAGCGCTCGGCAAAGCGGCAACCGCTAAATTGTTGCGCCAGCGATGGCACATTGCCTTGAATCACGGCCAATGCCTGGTCGCGCTTGTGTTTCTCGGGCAGGGAGGCAAATAACTGCCTTGAATAAGGGTGCGCAGGGTGATCGAAGAAATCATCCCGGGTTGCCTGTTCGACAATTTCGCCGGCATACATGACAGCGACGCGTTGCGCCATCTCGGCAACGACTCCCAAATCATGGGTGATCAGTAAAATGGCCATGCGATTGCGTTGCTGAATCTGACGCATCAAATCCAACACTTGCGCCTGGATGGTGACGTCCAGTGCTGTGGTCGGTTCATCCGCAATCAGCAATTCAGGTTCCCCGGCAAGCGCCATGGCAATCATGACACGCTGTTTCATGCCGCCGGAAAACTGGAACGGGTACTCATGCATGCGCCGAGGCGCATCGGGAATGCCCACTTGCTCAAGCAATTCCAGAATTCTCGCCTGGGCAGCAGGGCGGGATAAATTTAAATGCTGCTGCAAAACCTCGTAAGTTTGCTCCGCGATGGTCATTACCGGGTTGAGGCTCAGCATGGGTTCCTGAAAAATCATGCTGATGTGCTTGCCGCGAATTTTGCGCATCTCCTTTTCAGGCAATTGCAGTACGTCGATGTCGTTGATTTTGATCTGACCTGCGACGATCTCTCCGACATCGGGCAGCAAGCGCATGATCGACAACGCAGTCATCGATTTGCCGCAACCGGATTCGCCCAATAAGGCGAATGTTTCACCGGCTGAAATGGCGAGCGATAAACCATCCACTGCTCGCACCGGCCTGTTGCCGGTATGCAGCAGGGTTTGCAGATTTTCTATGGCCAATAAGGTTTTCATGGGCGGTGAAAAGGTTCTGATGGCGTGGTGGTTTGCGCTGGTTTGTTTAGTGCGCCGATTTCTTTTTTTTCCATGCGTTGAAAGAAATGGCTTTTTCTTAGTGTACGGGTGCGCGGATCCAGCGCGTTCTGTACCGCGTCCGCGAACAGATTGGCGCTGAGTACCAATGCAAACATAAAACTGAAGGCTGCCAGCAATGCCCACCAGACCATCGGTTCGCGCGCCATTTCCATTCGTGCGGCGTTAATCATGGTGCCAAAACTGATCATGGATGGATCAACGCCAACGCCAACATAAGATAAAACCGCTTCCGCCAGCACCAAGCCGCTAAAATCCATCACCGTGGCAATCAGCACAATGTGCATCACGTTCGGCAGGATATGCCGGCTGATAATGCGCCAATGCGAAACACCAAACGCATGCGCTGCCTGAATATATTCCAGTTCGCGCAATTTCAGCGTTTCGCCACGCAGCAGGCGGCATAGGCCAGTCCAACTGGTGATGCCGAGGATGATGCAAAGAAACAGCAAACGCAGATCAGCGCGCGATGCAGTGGTTTCAAACAATTCCGGGTGGGTTTCGATGTAAACCTGCATCATCAGCACGGCAGCGGCTATCAGTAACACGCTGGGAATGGAGTTCAACGTGGTATAGATATATTGAATGACATCGTCGACCCAACCCCTGAAATAACCCGCCATGATGCCCAGT
>Ga0073902_10001799_pt1 | contig 11492 bp, 8 predicted proteins | sample KloWWTmeKNB19Kit_FD_66667 | JGI IMG/M metagenome (GOLD analysis project Ga0073902, IMG submission 66667) | Active sludge microbial communities from Klosterneuburg, Austria, studying microevolution and ecology of nitrifiers - Klosterneuburg... | ecosystem: Engineered > WWTP > Aerobic digester >...
GGCATCTCCCATTCAACCTCTTCACCGTTGCCGATCGCGGATCCGTTAGCGAACCAGCTCCATTGCACGATGGTGCCACCATTTCCGTTGGAGGCATTCTGAAGTCCCACGTCCGTACCAAAGGACTGCGGGGACGTTGGAGCAACCGTGAAAAAGGCAGTCGGCGGCGGGAAGGCTGCAACTTCTCCGGAAAAGGAACCTGTGCAGCCATGGTCCATCACCGTCAACGATACGTTCGTTGCCCCGAGCGTGGCGAATTGCGCGTTCACCGAGGGGGTGGTCGCCGTTGGGGGCAAGGTGTTCGCGCCGAGATCCCAGAAGTAGGTGGCATCCGGACCGAAGTTGCCTTCCGCTATCAGATCCGTGACCAATTCACTACACACCGGCCCAGGCACGGTGAAAGTGGGCCTTGGTCGAAGGTACACATCGAAGTTCGCTTCGGTCGTATCCGCACAAGACAGACCCGGATTGGCCGCCAAGGTGATCGTGTATGTCCCGGGAGCGCTGTAGGTCCAAGAGGGAGAATGGAGGCTGGAAGTATCCATGGTCGTGGACGGATCCCCGAAGTCCCAAGCCCACTGTTGACCCGATGGACTCGTGTTGCTGAATTCCACCGTCAGATCCTCGCAGAAAACCGTTTGCGGGGCGATGACCGCTGTAACAGCGCTTTCACATGGAACCACATCGAACCGGAAGTCCCTTCGCGTTTCCGACAGCAGTACGCCTCCACGGAATTCCTTCACACGGATCGCCACCGTATAGCTGGCCACCAGCGTGGGACGCAAGGTGAGTAGACCTGTGTTCGGATCGATGGCGATCGCCGGATCGCTGTCCATCGGGTATCCTTCGGAATAGCCAGGCCCCCATGGGATCTCCGTATAGGGTGGAGCACTTGGTGTTGGTATCGGGACAAGCGCGGTACCTCCGTTGAACGGAGTACACAGCTCATAGACCAATTCATCGCCATCCGGGTCCGTCGCCGAGTGATCGAAGGTGAGTGGTTCGTTCAAGCACAATGCGATGGGCGGGTACACCTCGAAGCGTGCCGCACTATTCGCTCTGTTGTCCGAACCCGGAACCCTTATCGTGCAGGTGAGGCCAAGATCACCAGCATTTGGAATATTGATGATGGTGGGTGTCCGGCAACAGCGTTGATAGGCCAGGTGATATCCATCGATCCGTGCTGGCAAAGTGAATACGCCCGTATAGACTGCCAATTGAACGCAGATCGATGGTGGCGCTGTAAGACACGCGTTGTCCAGAACTACCGGAACGGCATTCGCCCCTGGGAAGATCAAGTCTTGCACGAACAAATTGGTCCCGTCCCCTCCAAAAACCCCTATAGTGGCCGTGGCATCGTATTGGGTGTTATTCACGTTCCCAGGTCCGCAATCGCGATAGAGTTTCAGGTAGACCTGATACTGATCACCGCCTAAATAGTCGTAGTACAACTCGCCCCCGATGATATGCGTGGCATGCGAGGAGGTCGCTACCGTAAAGAGCCAGATGAGAGGGAGTAGACGGCGCATACGATCAGGACATCGGATCAGGGAACAACGTTGCCCGGTGAAAGCATGTGAAGATAAGCGACCGAGCCGACCCACACCAAAAAGTGGATCCTACAGGTCAGCCTGATCGCTGAGCTGGGCATGGGCGGCATCCCATTCCGAGATCGCTATCGGCAGGAATCGCCCATCCGCCCCCTCGATCATCTCCATGATCCGCACCTTCTCCGGATACGCAAGTGCATGGACCTCATGCCTTACCCAGCGACTCCCGATCCGTTGCAGTTCAACGAACCGATCCAAGGCATCGATCCGGTACAGATGATCCGCTCCGCTAAGTCGGCGGTAAGTAGGAAATCGATCCTTCATCCGTGGGCCATGTGTTGGCTATCTTCCCGCACTGCCATGCGTCCATTCCTGCAACGACTCGCCGAACTGATCCTTCAGCACCACCGGAACGAGATGGACCGGATCGCTGTGGTGCTCCCGAGCAAGCGGGCGGGCCTGCACCTGCGAAAGTACTTGGCGCAGGCCAACGGAGGGCCACTTTGGAGTCCGGAGATCCTGGATATCGGGGCCTTCATGCAACGCACCACCGGACTGAAGCAAGGATCTTCCTTGGAATTGTTGTTCCTCTTGTACGAAACCCATGTGCAGCAACTCGGTGTACGCGCAGACCCGTTCGCTGAATTCATGGAATGGGCACCGATCACCCTACGTGATATGAGCGAGGTGGATGCCCATTTGATCGACCTCGACCTCTTCTACCGGGACCTGCGAAGCTTCCATGAACTGGAGGACTGGAGTTTTCGGTTGGGCGAACTCAGCCCTGGGCAAGAGCGACTCAACGCGAATTGGCGAACGACCGGAGAACTGCATCGTGCCTTCATTCAACGCATGTCGACCACGGGTGTCGGCACTTCCGGGTTCGTGGCCCGACAATGTGCTTCACACCTCAGCAGCGAACAGTTCCAATTGCCGTGGACGATGGTCTGGTTCGCAGGGTTGAATGCGCTGGACCCGGCATCGACCGCGGTCATAGATGCTCTTCAAAAAGTGGATCATGCACGGATCGCTTGGGATGCCGATCAACACTATCTTCAGGACCCTGAACAAGAAGCCGGTCGATTCTTACGCCGATCCATCGCTGCCCTTGGTGCTGGCTTACTCCCTCCCGAAGCAGCCATCGACGAGCGCGAGCGTTTGGTCCGCAAAGTGGCCGCACCGCATGCCTTGGCCCAAGCCACCTATGCCGCTCAGCGACTGGCAGAACTGACCGAAGAAGATCGCGCACACTCCGTTGTGGTATTGGCAGATGAAAACCTCCTCCTGCCCTTCTTGGATCAACTTCCCCCGGATATCGGGCCGATGAACGTGACCATGGGCATGGCGTTGAACGCCCTTCCGGTCCATAGCCTTACCGAGGCGTTCCTGGAATTGATCGAACCTGTGGATGATCGGGGTTCCCTATCTCTGGACCTCTTCGAGCGATTCATTACTCATCCTTTCTTGAACAAGGCTACAGCCACGTTAAAGCTGATCGCGGCGTTGCGTCAGTTGCAGCGGACACGGATCAGCATTGACCTTCTCGAGGAGAAGGCATCGGTAGTAGAATTTCCGAACTCGGCGGAATTGGTCGATTGTCTCACTCCGAGAAGTGCGGGTGCGACCGGTATCGCCGCCCAACTTCAACGGTTGTTCGTCCTAGCGAAAGCTCGCGCCCCAGCGGACGTTTCCGTTCAAGAGCAACTCTTTCAAATGGCCCGATTCCAACAAAGTCTGGACCGTGTACTGGAGCATGTGGATATCGGTTCGATCGACACGCGCACCTACCGCACCATTCGCGAACGCCTGCTGCGCGAAGAACGCATCGCCTTCCGGGGAGAACCCTTGCAGGGCCTGCAAGTGATGGGCTTATTGGAGACCAGGACCTTGGACCATGATCGCCTACTGCTGCTCTCCATGAACGAAGGAGCCTTGCCACGCAGCGCGTCCCTTCAGAGTTGGATCCCGTTCGAACTTCGCAGGCATCATCAACTGCCTTTGCCGGCGGATGCTGAGGCCATTTCCGCTTACCACTTCAACCGGGCCATGCAACATGCCGGGCAGGTGGAATGGATCCATATTGCGAACGGCGAAGGCAACAACGGTGAGCCTTCACGCTTCATCGCACAATGGGAACAAGAGGTGCTTGGCCGAACGCGCACTACCGGATCGGCGATCTCCGTCGCCCCTACAACAACAGCGCGGAACGGGCGACCGATCCTGGTGGAGAAGGATGCGGCGATCATGCACCGGTTGCAAGCACTGTGTGAACGCGGCCTTTCTCCCTCGGCCATTGGAACATGGCTTCGCTGCCCGTTGGATTTCTACTTCCGGTACGTGCTTGGGATCCGGGACACCGAGGCGGTGGATGGGGATCTGGGCAGCGATGTGCTCGGCGAATCCGTGCATCACGTACTACAGTCCTTGTTCACCCCGACCATCGGCATTCCGTTGACGACCGAACAGGTTGCCACCATGGTCCCATTGGCGAGCGACGCGTTGACCGCACACTTGGCCCGAACCTTTCCACGCGATCTGCTCGATTTCGGGAACCACCGACTGCGTAGGGAGATGGCAAGTCGCGCCTTGGAGGATCACTTGCGTGCTGAGAGCGAACGTGTTGCATTGGTGACCACAACGGTATTGGCCTTGGAATTGGAGATGCAGGCCGAACTGCCCAACGGGGTGCTGTTGCGTGGGCGCGCCGATCGCATCGATGAGCGCGATGGCCTTTTGACCTTGCTGGATGTGAAGACCGGTTCGGTGCGCCCCGAGGACCTCAAACTACGCGATTTGAGCCGGGAGGCCATCACCCCGGATCGGCGTTACGCGTTGCAGCTACTGATCTATGCATGGATCCACATGGCGCAACATCCGGTGGAGCGGATCAGCGGCGGTGTGATCCCATTACAACGTCCCAAACACCCTGCGGATCCCTTATGGATCGAAGGATCCACCGTGCTTCAACGTGCACAGTTCACAGGCATTGGATCCTTGCTGAACACCTTGGTGAATGAGCTCCTGGATCCTTCAACGCCGTTCACGCATGATCCGGAAAGTCCATACTGCCGCTGCTGTGTGGCATGAAAAAGAGAAAGGAGACCGAAGCCTCCTTTCTCTAAGTCCTATTGAATCGGTTATCAGCGGTAGACCACTTTGTGTGTGCTGGTATTTCCACCACGCTTGATCTTCACGTAGTATGCACCTGCGCTTTGGGTGGTGAGGTCCAATTCATTCTTGTACGTGCCTTCCAATTCACGCACGGTCTCGTTGTAGACGGACTGCCCGATGCTATTCACGATCTCTACGGTGACGTCACCCTTCACTTCGTTGGAGAAACTCAGCATGAATCGACCGTTGTTCGGGTTCGGTTGGATCAGCACGCTGCCATCTTCGGCGCTGGCTGCCAAACCTTTGTAGATGACCCCGGTGCGATCGGCACCGCCGCAGGACACATAGAAGTTCGCATTGTTGTTGCGATCCGCAGTGTAGGCATCGTTCACCAATTCAAACTCCCCTTGACCGGTCACTGGAATGGTGGCGATCGTGTACTCCTCGCCTGCAAGCCAATTCACTCCTTGAGCGCTCATCGGGCTCATGCCAAAGCCGGCATACACCATGTAGCGGAAAGCACCGGCCTCGCGCACATTACCGGATTTCGCCACGCCCATATAAGCTGCCGTGCCTTCCTCTTGACCGATCGGCCCTAGACTTCCTCCGGAATTCGCATCCCAACGGATGGTGAATACCAACGAGGAGAAGATCCCCGAGAAGTCCGCTTCTGGTCTCACTTTGACCTCTAGCACACCATTGTTCTGAAACAGGCCAATGTCCACATTGGATTGCGCCATCGCTGCACCGGATAGGGTCAGCAGTGCGGTCGCGAGTAAGGAAGTGCGGAATGTACGTTTCATGGAAAGCGCGTTGATTTGAGGCTATTCGGTTCGTGCTTGACTATTCCTTGTGTCGATCCAATACGGATCAAGAGGCCGCAATATAACCCTCGGGACAACCTTTGGCAAGGTCGATCCTTCCGGAACTGCTTTGCTACAATGGCCATGGACCCAAAACCGAACAGGGGCCCTTTCGGACCCCTGCGCGGTAAACCTGCAAGGAATTATGGAACCAGAATAGGTCAGGAAGATAGACCTACCTGAAGTGAAGACGTGGGTGTTTTGAATTGGTTGCCAGCGCGATGAAAATTTCATGCGGTGAACTTGTACCCGACCCCCCGTACCGAGTGGAAGTGCCTAGGTTCCCGGGGGTCGAACTCAAAATACTTCCGAAATCCGACGATGAAGTTATCCACCGTTCGGGTGGTCGGGAACACGTTATAGCCCCATACCTTTTGAAGAATTTCTTCACGCGAAACCACTTCGCCCTCCCGCTCTACCAACAAACGCAGCAGCATCATTTCACGCTGACTCAAGGTGCGCACCTCCCCATTGTGGCCGCGTATCTCATACTTCTGGAAATCCACATGATTCGCCCCGAACGAATAGGAGGCCAGCACTGTGGAAGAAGGCAGTTTCCGAGACCGGTCCACCAACTTCGAAACGCGCAACAATAGTTCCTCAAGTTCGAAGGGCTTCGCCAAGTGGTCATCCCCGGCTTTCAGGCCACGGATCCGATCATCTGGTGCGGCCCTAGCGGTCAAGAACAGGACCGGGGTGCCGTTCCCCTCCAACCGAATGGTCTCCACCACCGTAAATCCATCCATTCCTGGAAGCATCACATCCATCACCACCGCATCGAATCGCGCACCGCGCAACTTCTCCAATCCATCCGGGCCGGTACTCACGGCTGTCACCTCGTACCCCTCCAACTCGAAGTTCAGGCGAAGGGCCGAACGCAGGGCCTCCTCGTCCTCTACGAGCAGTACGCGGGGCTTCTGCTGGTCCACTTCCATTCATGCAAAGATGGTCCAAGGCTAACTTTGGCCACCATGCAATTCACAAAGGACCAAGTAGAATTTGCTAATTCCATGCGCCCCAACACCTTGGTCGACCATCTCGACATCAGCTTTGGCCTGTCCCAACAAGGGCAATTGACCGCCTCCATGCCAGTGGACCATCGGACCCACCAATCCATGGGATTGCTTCATGGGGGAGCCACGGCGGCACTCGCTGAGACCCTCGGCAGCATGGGTTCAGCCCTATTGCTCGATCTGGAACGATGGGCCATTGTCGGCATGGAAGTGTCCGCCAACCACCTGCGAGGTGTTCGGGAAGGACGGGTGACGGCCACCGGAGAATTGGTGCATCAAGGCCGAACCACCCATGTGTGGGATATTCGAGTTCGCAATGAAGCTACCGAATTGTGCGCCATCTGCCGGATGACCAACTTGATCATCGAGAAACGAAAATGAGCAGCGAAAACGCCTTGCTGGAGGCCTTGCGGTACAGCATCGAACACCGGTTGACCTTCGCGGCCTTCCGCAACCCGGGCGGACAGGCTACCATGTGGGCGCAACAAACACCGGAGTTGGATCGGGTGGAGAATGGACTTTGGTGGGAATTGAACGACGTCTTCCTGCTGGCCCCGTACGACCTCCCTGAGCGCCTACCCTTGGTGCGATCGGATGTGGAGTTGACCTTCGGTGATGCCGAACCAGCATGGCATCGACTGATGGAATGCTGTGGAACAAGCCTAGACCAGGAGGCGCTCCCTACACCAGCGATGACGCGTCCGGCCTTCGAGGCCGCCGTACGCGATGCCCAGGAACGCTGCCTAAGCGGTGAATTGGAAAAGGCCGTGTTATCTCGAAGCATCGATCTGGATGTCAACGCATCGGACGCACCACACCTATTCCTTGAGGCTTTGCATCGCCGTCCTGAGGCCCTGGTTTGCCTCGTATCCACCCCGGAACACGGACTCTGGCTCGGCGCCTCGCCGGAACGCTTGATCCTTGCCGAGAACGATATCGTTCATGTGGATGCGTTGGCCGGCACCTTGCCGAGCAACTCTGCCCCTAGTGAACCTGCGGAATGGGGCGAAAAGGAGCGCCACGAGCAGAACGTGGTGACCCGAATGATCGCGGGAACCTTCATCGATCTGGGTACGCCATCCATCTTATTGGAAGGGCCCGAAGTGATGCACACGGGTAACGTCGCACACTTGAGGACCCGGATCACAGCAACCGTTGGTGGGCGATCCGTAGGGGAAGTCGTTCTTGCGTTACACCCCACTCCGGCCGTGTGCGGGGTCCCATTGGCGAACGCTAGACAGGTGATCCACGATCTTGAGGCCAGGGAGCGGGAACTGTATGCCGGTTTCTGGGGGCCATGGAGCGCCGACGGACGTATGGAACTATTCGTGAACATCCGCTGCATGCGTCTCTTCAGCGACAAAGCCCAACTCCACGTGGGTGCGGGGATCACTGCTGGGTCCGTCGCGGAACAGGAGTGGGAAGAAACGGAACACAAGGCGGATAGTTGGAGAAGCATGATCGATGCGCTGACCATGGCCCGGATATCTTAGGCACCCCGATGCCCACGAGTGACCAATTTGCTGCGGCTGAACTCGCGCGCTTATGCGCTGCCAAAGGCATCCGCCACGCGGTGATAAGCCCAGGGAGCCGGAGCGCGCCATTGGTCATCGCCTTCAGCAAACAGGAGGGCATCGAATGCCTTCAGGTGATCGACGAGCGCAGTGCCGCATTCTTCGCCTTGGGCATGGCCCAACAACTGCACGCACCCGTGGCCTTGATCTGCACCAGTGGAAGTGCAGTGCTCAACTATGGCCCAGCTATCGCAGAAGCGTTCTATCAACGCATTCCGATGTTGGTGATCACGGCGGACCGACCTGAGGAATGGGTGGATCAAGGAGAGGGACAGGCGATCCGGCAACAGAACGTTCTGGCCTTGCACATGAAGCGAAGTGTGCAATTGCCACGCTTGCTCGGCGATGATCTTGCGCAATGGCATTGTGGCCGACTGATCAACGAAGCCATCGATGCCACTTTGCTCCCCGTTCCCGGTCCGGTGCATGTGAACGTGCCATTCGCGGAGCCGCTCTATGGCATTACGGAAGAAACCGCGACCTCACGCTTCATCGCGCCGATCATGACGGAATCCTTCATCCTACCGGAACATGCACGGTGGTTGATCGGACAGTTGTCGGCTTGTAAGAAAGTGATGGTGCTCGCTGGCCAAGGTGTGTGGAGCGAAGGCTTGCGTGAGCAAATGCTTCACTTGGCCACCATGCCACAGGTGACGGTCCATACCGAAGCGACCAGCAATTTGGACGAACCGGCTTTCATCACTTGCATCGACCGGGTGATCGAAGCGGTCAACAACAAGAACGAGAAGGACCTTCGGCCGGACCTCTTGATCACATTCGGCGGTGCGGTGGTGAGCAAGCGCATCAAAGGTCTGCTACGGAAATGGAAACCAGCACAGCATTGGAACATCGATCTGGGCCAGCGGCATTACGATACGTACCAGAGCCTGACCCACGACATCGCAGTAAGTCCAGAGATCTTCTTCGCGCAGATCGCACCACAGGTGCAGCCCAACGAAAGCATCTACGGTGAAGTGTGGAAGATGATGGATGTGAGTACACGTGGCATGCACACCCGCTCGGTGGCCGATGCTCCATTCTGCGATCTCACTGTATTCAACACCTTACTGGACCGCATCCCTGGGGATAGCGCTGTTCATCTCGCGAACAGTACTCCAGCGCGTTATGTGCAACTCTTCGACCGGGTGCGTGGACATCGCTGGTTCAGCAACCGTGGCACGAGCGGCATTGATGGTTGTACGAGCACGGCCGTTGGCGCGGCTTTCGCGACGCAGCAACTCACCACCTTGATCACCGGTGATACGGCCTTCTGTTACGACAGCAATGCGTTCTGGAACAAACAGCTTTCACCATTGCTGAAGGTGATCGTGATCGACAACGACGGCGGGAACATCTTCCGCGTGATCGAAGGGCCGGATAAGGATCCCGAATTGTTGCCATGGTTCGATGCACCGCATGGACGCAATATCGAGCAACTCGTGCGATCGTTCAACCTATCCTACTATCACGCCAACGACCAGCACAGCTTGGAAGCCGGCATCGACAAGCTCTACACGCAGCATGAAGCACCGGCTGTTCTGCACATCAGCACCGATAGGTTCACCTCGCCGAAAGTGTTGCGGGAATACTTCAAACGGCTATCACAGTAAGGGCGAGAGGTTCCGGGTCAAGCCCGGAATGACAAAATGACCATGAGCAAAAGAAACTGGAAGACCATCAAGGCATACTCGGACATTCGTTTCGAGTTCTTCGAAGGGATCGCTAAGATCACGATCAACCGTCCGGAGGTGTACAACGCATTTCGCCCGGATACGAACACGCAAATGATCGAGGCCATGGACATGGCACGTGAGGACCCGGCCATCGGTGTGGTGGTCTTCACCGGCGAAGGTGACAAGGCCTTCTGCAGCGGCGGCGACCAGAACGTGAAAGGCCGTGGAGGCTACATCGGTACGGATGGTATCCCGCGCCTCAACGTGCTCGACCTGCACAAGCGGATCCGCGAAATACCCAAGCCAGTAGTAGCGATGGTGAACGGTTATGCCATCGGCGGTGGTCATGTACTGCACGTGGTATGCGACCTTACCATCGCTGCGGACCACGCACGCTTCGGGCAGACCGGCCCCAAGGTGGGCAGCTTCGATGCAGGATTCGGCAGCAACTACCTCGCTCGTCATGTGGGGCAGAAGAAGGCCCGCGAGATCTGGTTCCTGTGCAATCAATACAGCGCAAAGGAGGCCGAGGACATGGGCATGGTGAACAAGGTGGTCCCTCTTGCCGAGCTGGAGGACACGACCGTGGAGTGGTGTAAGACAATGATGCAGCGCAGCCCGCTCGCTCTACGGATGATCAAGCGCGGATTGAACGCTGAACTGGATGGGCAACGCGGCTTAATGGAGTTCGCTGGTGATGCCACCTTGATGTATTACCTAATGGACGAAGCGCAGGAAGGGCGCAATGCGTTCTTGGAGAAGCGCGCACCGGATTTCCAGAAGTTCCCGAAGTTCCCTTGAGCCGGTTCAACGCAGAGGCACAGAGGACGCAGAGTTTCGCAGAGTTCGATCCATGAAGCATTGGCTATCCGCCTTACGATTGCGCACTTTGCCTCTGGCGGTGAGCAGCATCATCGTCGGTAGTGCGTTGGCCCACATCGTGATCCGCCCATCCCTTGAGCGAGGATTCCGGTGGCCTGTGTTCGCACTGACACTAATTACCGCTGTACTTCTTCAAGTCCTTAGCAATCTCGCCAATGATCTCGGTGATCATCAGCACGGTACGGACAACCTAGACCGCGTGGGTCCGCAGCGTTCGGTTCAGAGCGGTACGATCTCACCTGCGCAAATGGAACGCGCGATGATCATTTGTGGTTTACTCGCATTCCTCAGCGGCTGCACCTTGATCGTATTCGCGCTCGGCTTCACGACGCAGACGTTGATCTTCCTGATCATCGGCCTAGTTGCGATCGGCGCTGCTGTGAAGTACACCTTCGGAAAGAACCCGTACGGCTATGCGGGACTGGGTGATATAAGTGTATTCCTGTTCTTCGGGATCGTGGGTGTATGCGGAACCTTCTATCTGCATACGCGCGCCTTCGCATGGCCTGTCCTGTTTCCTGCAATTTCCATGGGGTTGCTTAGTGCCGGTGTACTCAATGTGAACAACATGCGCGACATCGTGAACGATATGGCCAGTGGTAAACGAACGCTGGTCGTGCGCATGGGTAGCGCGAATGCTCGTGCGTACCACACTTTACTTATTACGGGCGGTGTACTTGGCTTTGTCGGCTTTGGTTTGCTGGCCGACCTCGGCTGGAGCATGTGGTTGTACTTGGTCCTAGTACCGGCTTTCATCTTCCATTTGCAGCGTGTTTGGTCTGCACCTGAGCCACGTGCACTGGACCCACAACTGAAAGTGCTCGCT
>Ga0073902_10001805_pt1 | contig 11463 bp, 10 predicted proteins | sample KloWWTmeKNB19Kit_FD_66667 | JGI IMG/M metagenome (GOLD analysis project Ga0073902, IMG submission 66667) | Active sludge microbial communities from Klosterneuburg, Austria, studying microevolution and ecology of nitrifiers - Klosterneuburg... | ecosystem: Engineered > WWTP > Aerobic digester >...
TTCCGGTCGCCGCGGGTGGGGCGGTGGTGAACATCAGCAGGAAGTGATCGGGATTCTCCAGCGCAAAACGGATATAGCCCAGACCGATCCCGAGCAGGTAGCCCAGGATAGGCAGGCCCGGATCGGCCTGGCGCATGTGGCTGGCCAGGCGCTCATGGCCTTGTTCGCAGACCGCCTGGATGATTTCATCCTTGTTGCTGAAGTATTCGTAGATCCCGGCGGCGCTGTAGTCGCTGCGCTCGGCCAGGGCCCGCATCGAGAGCCCGGCCGGGCCCTCGGTCCGGACGATCTCGAGGGCGGCGTCCAGGATGGTCTGTTTGGTGCGCAGAAAGCGGCGCGCGCGAGGTTGGGTCATTGCTGATTTCTGAACACTGTTCGGGATAATAACGGAGTTCGATCGGTTTGTCAAGCCCTCTTGACCTTGCTTTTTGGCTCTTGTGAAGTCGGATGTGTTCCAGCTGAAGCCTCGCCGCACCAGCCTTGCGCAAAGCCATTTATAGGAGAACGAGAGAACGGGAGAGTCCATTTACCCTCCCGCTCTCCCGTTCTCCCGTTCTCCTGCAATGCGCGATAGACGGGTGACACAGGGTGGGCGAGACACGCATGAGGGACTCTGTAAAGGGACTTTGCCAGAGCCATGGGCTTTGTTTACAGACTTCTTGCAACTGCTTTGACGCCAGGTCAACCCCGGCCGTCATAATTCCGGTATGAAGCACGTCCAAAGCGCCCTGACCGGCCACGCGCTGGTCTTCAATCATGTGGTCCAGGCGTGATCAGGTTCATCCGCTCCGCTGGCCTGTTCTCCGCCCTCATCGCGTTGTCGTCCTGCGCCTTGCCGCCGACGCCGACGGCAACGATCATCGCGTCTGCGCTGCCCGCGCCATCGACCCAGCGGCCTGGGCCAACGCCTGATCGAAGCAAACCCGGCCCCTGGGACAACGACGTCCTGGTCATTCGCATCGGCACAGACGGCAGACCGGAGCGGCTGGGCGCCTTTGAGCGGGCGGGTGTGCCCACCGCGGTCCGCCTGCAGGATGGCCGCCTGCTCGCCGCCTACCAGGCCTTTCCGGCCGACGACGATCGCAATTTCGATCGCGTTGCCGTGCGCTTCTCCAGCGACGAGGGCCGGACTTGGACCGAGCCGACGCCCATCGTCGTCGAGGGCATGGACGCCGGGCTGGCCCGCCCGTTTGATCCGACCCTCATGCCGCTGCCGGATGGGCGCGTCCGACTCTATTTCACCTCGAACCGGAATGCCGACAACCGGCGCAGCATCCCCGCCATCTATTCGGCCGTCTCTTCGGATGCCATCCACTACACCTTTGAGCCGGGCGTGCGCTTTGCTGTGGAGGGTCGGGTCGCCATCGATTGCGCTGTCGCGTTGCACGAGGGTGTCTTTCACCTGATCGTCCCCGACAATGGCACCCTCGATGATTTGGCTGCCGCCGATGCGCGCAGCGCGCCGCCCCGAGGCGGCACGGGCTATCACGCGGTCAGCCGCGACGGTCTGACCTTTGAGCGTTTAGCGGATGTCAACCTGACGGGTGGTGATCGCTGGCTGGGCAATCTGGTCAGTGACGGCGGTCGGCTTGTCTTCTTTGGCACCGGCGCCGGGCCCTGGCCGGTCTCCAGCGCTGACGGGGCGATCTGGGAACGGGCCGCGCTGCGCGCGTCCATCTCCGGGGCCGATCCCGGCGCGGTCAAGCTCAAGGACGGATCATGGCTGGTCATCGCGACCGGTCGGCGCGACGGGCGCTAGCGCGTCCAGCCCGCCGATCAGGTTACCCGCGTCGACTTCGGCCGTGTGGCCATCTGGAAAGACGCCAGCGACATCGCTGATGGGCGACGGGTGATCCGGCGGCGCGAGGGCGATCGTGTCGCGGGCGTCACGGGTTCGCATTCTCCTCAGCATCGCAAGCGTGGGCCGACCCAGCATCTGCCACGCAAATCCAAGGCTGAGCAGCGCGATGGCGATGGTGAGCCAGCTATTGCCATCGAGGGGGAGGGCATCCCGAAGTTCTGATACCCCGAGCACCGTCCCAACGAGGAACCAGGCGCCAGCCACCGTGTAAAGGGCGTAGAACAGGTTCATGTTGATGGCGATGAAGGGCACAACGATGGGCAAGTACTGATTGGCAGTGGACGGTGACGCCGCGACCAAAATGCAGGTATAGAGCATGAGTGAACTGAGCACATCCCGGGCCCGAAACACAAGCCCAAACAACGCCAGCAGCGCGAGCCAATAGACGCGCGGATCGATGAAGGGCCTCAGCATCTCCGGAACGGATAGGCGAAAGAGGATCTCCAACTGATGCGATCGATATCGAAAGACATTGTCGATGATGCCGGTTTGCCCATATTCCCAGTACGGGACAAAAGCGAGTAGAAAGATAAGGGTTGGGATGGCAAGAAATATGACCCGGCGCAGCCAGGTCTTCTGTTTGACAGCCAGCCAGACCGGAAACGCAAACAGGATGTGCTTCGTCATCAGCGAGACGCCGAGGATTGCCAGCCCCGCGAACGTCCTGAGATTAGGTCTTCCGTCGGTACGATCTCCGATGACGGAGACCGCGGCCAAACCAAGCAGCAGTGCGATATTGTCAAATTGCCGGTGATAGCCCGAGATGATGATGGAAATGGGGTTAAGGAAGAACAGGCATGCCGCCAGCTTGCCCGCCTTTTTCCAAAGGACGAAGAAGATCGCAATATCGGTGACGGTCAGCAGAACCGAAAGCAAATAGCCAAGCGCCTCCTTCGGTTCGCTCGATATGACCGTGCCGAGCGCTTTGAGGCCAAACACAACGTGCAGCCACACCGGGCCGTAGTTGTATCTCCAGGTCGACGAATAGACATTCTCTCCCCGGCCGACGATGTCCGCGACGATGTTGTAGGAATCGAGATCGAAGTTGTGGCCCAGCGTCGCCACATACATCCTCAGCGCAGCGCCAATCGCAACGACGACCGCCATTGCAAGGGCGGCCCTTTTTTCTCGGAACCACGCCATCGAAGCGATTCTACAGGAATGGCTGCGTGTCTTAGCCCTTCAAGAAGCTCTTGCGCACCCAGTCCAGGGCCTGCTTCAGCTTCTCATCCGCCGACGCAGGTGGGGCGCCTGCCCGGCATTGGTCGAAGACCGCTTTGAGCCGCTCCGGCTGCAGCTTGCCATGCGCGCCAATCATGACGATCTGGGTGCGTCGCGGCCCGTCTTCGGGCCAAAGCTCCCCCAGACTGAGCGAGGCCCGTTTGCCCACGACCTGCAAAACGATCTTGCGAACCGGATTCTCGCGCAACCAGATGAAACCCTTGGCCCGGTAGATCGTGGGCGGCAGGTTATCCAGCGCGCGCTCGAGGGCCGCCTGCGAAAGGGCCTCGTCACTGGCATAGGTCCAGGTGCTAAAGACCGCGCTGTGATCATGGTCATGATCGTCGTCTTCGCCCGCCGCGTGGGCATGCCCGTCGCGGGCCGGCCGCTCGAGCAGGCGTTCCGGATCGTAGCGGCCCACGCCCAGCAACAGGTCAAGCGAGACCTGGCCAAACGTAGTCTCCATCACCCGCGCGTCCGGGCTGACGTCACGGATCCAGCTGCGGACCGCGCCCAGCGCCGCCGGCGTAACGAGATCGACTTTGTTGAGCACGACCAGATCCGCCGCGCCGATCTGGTCCATCGCCAGCATCTCGTTTTGCGGACCGATGTCGCGGATCTGCTCGGCGTCGACGACGGCGACGATGCTGTCGAGGCGGGTATACGGCCGCAGCGACGGCAGCAGAAAGGTCTGGGCAATCGAATAGGGATCCGACACGCCACTTGCTTCGATCACGATGTACTCGGGCGGCTCGTGCCGGGACACCACTGCAAGCGCGGCGTTGAGCAGATCGTCGCGGATCGTGCAGCAGATGCAGCCGTTGGCCAGGCTGACAGTCTCGCCTTCGACCCCGACGATCAGTTCGCTGTCAATGTTGACCGCCCCGAAATCATTGACCAGCACCGCGACGCGCAGGCCGTGCTCGCCCTTCAGGATGCGGTTGAGCAGGGTGGTTTTGCCGGCTCCAAGAAAGCCGGCAATGAGGGTGACGGGGATGGGTCCAGGCATGGGCTTAGCGCGGCTGCAGGGTGACGGGCAAGCCGGCGCTCGTGTTCAGCGTCAGCACTGGCTCGGGCCGGACCGCATGTCCGGACACGGCGCGGAGTTGATAACGTTGGATGACCGCGGCCAGGATCAGGGTCGCCTCGGTCAGGGCGAACATGTTGCCGATGCACTGGCGCGGGCCGCCGCCAAAGGGCAAATACGAAAAGCGTTCCTGGCGTTCGGTCCGTTCAGGCGCGAATCGCTCGGGCTCGAAGTCCTCCGGCCGCTCCCAGTAGACCGGGCTGTGGTGAATTGCGTGGATCGGGATATTGATGTTCATCCCGGCCGGCACGTGAAACGGCCCAAGGGCATCCTCGCCGATCGCCTGGCGGGCCGTCGCCCAGGCCGGCGGGTAGAGCCGGAGCGTTTCATCAATGACCTGGCGGGTGTAGGTCAGCGCGCTGACATCGTCGATGGTCGCCGCCCGTCGGCCGAGCACGGCCGCGATCTCGGCCTGCAATCTGGCTTCCTGCTTGGGGTGGGTGGCCAGCAGGTAGAACGCCCAGGTCAGCGCCGCGGCGGTCGTCTCATGACCCGCGGCGATCATCACCCCCGCCTCGCGCCGAATCTGTTCGTCGTCCAGACCCGCGCCGGTGTCCTCGTCGCGGGCTTCGATCAGCATGCTGAGCAGGTCGTCGCGCCGCTCCCCGCTTAGGCGGCGGCGGGCGATCATTTCGCGGATTCTTGTCACGACCGTGTCGCGGGCGATCCGCGCGCCAGCATTCCGCCGACCCGGGAACCAGGTCTGCCAGGCCGGGTTCTTGAAGCGGAATGAGATGTAGTGATCGGCATCATTGAAGGCCTGACCCAGGCGGCTGGCCTCGGCGCTCAGGTCCTCGCTGAACAGGGCCTGTCCAACGATCCGCATCGTCACCTGCATCATCTCGTCGTTGAGCCAGAACACCTCGCCCGGGTTGGCCGCCCGGCGGCGTTCCCAGCCGTCCAGCATGTCGGCTGCCCCCTCCGCCATGGTCTTTCCGAAGCCCGTAATGCGCTGGCGGTGGAACATGGGCTGCATCAGGCGGCGCTGGCGCAGCCAGAAATCGCCGTCTCCGGTGAAAAGATTGTCTTGCCCGAAGAAGCGCAAGATGCCCGTCGTGAAGGGGTCCTTGCGATAGTTCTTGTTGTTGTCGAGCAAGACGCGCTTGACATACTCGGGTCGAAAGACAAACAGGTTGTCGACCCACAGAAATCGCCCGCGGGCGATGTCGCCGTGCTCTCGGTGAAGCCGGCCCAGAAGAGCCAACGGGTCAGTCTGGAATTCGGCGAGCAGCCCGAGTGGTCCGCTGCTGCCCTTCGATGCGGGCACGGCCCGAACTTTTGTCGTCATGCGCGCAAGTGTATACGCCCGTGCTTCTGCCTGTCGAAACCCGGCCCCTCACGCGCAGCGGTCCGTCAGACCGCGGCAGGAACCGCAATCGGCTCCGGGCGCGTCGCTGGGCGGGGCGCGATCAGCACGGCAATCCCCGTCGCAAGCAGCACTCCGCCGACCACCGTCATGGTTGTGCTGAAGGCGTCCGCATAGTTGATCCCGTCCCAGGTGTGGGTCATGGCCATGGGGAGGGGGATGAGCAGGGTCAGCCCGCCGAGGATGATGGCGGTTGCGCCCGTTGTCAGGCGCCCGGCGCCGTTGCCACGGGTGTAATCAACGCCTTTCCAGATCCCGGGCACGCGCAGCAACAGCAGCACCGCCAAGGTGAAGACGGTCACATACACGACCATATCCACAGGCATCGATGCGCCGCGCAGCGCGCGAGAGACGGCGATATGGATGGCGCCGACGATGACGCCCGCAATCAGGGCGATCAGCGCGTCGCGATAGGAATGCGCCTGGCCGCGAATCAGGCAGATCGTCGCGCGGATTCCGGCCGCGCCGATCGCGGTTGTGACAATGACGAACACGACATATAGCCACTGGTACGAAGCAAGCGGCGCAAGGCTGGCCCAGTTTGTCGGCGCGGCTGCGGCGCAAATGCCGCCCACGCCGGCCAGGACCGTGAACCCGGCGGTCAGGGCCATCAGGACAATCCCCACGAACCGGAGAAATCGGGACACACCACTCTTCTGTTGCATTGTGTTCTCCTTGGAACTCCCAACTGAAGCCGTTTCCCCGAGGCGATATTCCCCGCCCCGGAAGCGGTTGAGATTGGGGTTCTCAGATTGAAAGCAGGAGCATCGCTGAAAGCATGTAGAGCGATGCGTACTTGAAGAGGCTGAAGTTCAATCGGTCCGCCGGTCGCAGTGCCGCCCAAAAGGCCAGGAACATCAGCGCTCCCGACAACACACCCAACACGTGCAGATAACTCCCCTGCACCTGGATCAACACTGCCGCCAGGCCAATCGCCAGCGTGGCCAGGACGCTCGCCGCGGCTATCGCGCGCCGGGTGATTGTGGCGCCGTAGGTCGACGGAAAGGTCGGGATACGCGCCGCCGCGTAATCGGCGGCGTAACGCAGCGAGAAGGTCAGCATGTGGGTCGGGATCCAGCACAGGACCGATACCGCCAGCAAGACACCGATCAGGTCAATCTCTCCAAGGCCCAATACGCGCCCCGCCAAAATGGGCATGCCGCCCGAAATGCCTCCCCACACGACCGACCAACACGTGCGGCGCTTGAGCCAGAGTGTGTAGACGACCACATCGAAGAACAGGCCGGCAAACACGACCCCGCCATACAGCGGGTCCATCGCAATCGCCCACCCGACGCCGGTCGCCGCAAAGAGCAGGCCGATCCGAGCGGCATGCTCGGGCCGCACTTTTCCCGACGCGATCGGCCGGTGATGGGTGCGGTTCATCACGCTGTCGATGTCGCGGTCGTAGCACATATTCAGGATCGTGCTGCCGCTCACCGCGAGAAAGAGGCTGCCCAGCAACCCAACCACGGTCGTCCAGTGCGTCACCGGACAACGCGCGCTCATGTAACCTGCCAGGCCGGTTATCAGCAGAAGCGCAGTCTGCAGCGACTTGATGAGTGCCGCATATTGACCGAGTGTCCGGGCTGCCTGCCGCATCTGGCCTCCTTCGAGCGTCTGCGCCGGTTCAGCGCGCGCAGCGAAAACCAATGGCCAGCCCGGCATGCTCCGGGTTGACGTTGTTTCGCGTCCACAGCCGCAGGTTGTAGCCGTAGTCCAGCCGGCTTCCACCCCGCAGGTAACGGTAATGCTGGCCTTCGTACACGTCGGCCATCCACTGCCAGGCGTTGCCGGCCATGTCGTGCAGCCCGTACGGGCTTTGTCCGTCGAGTGTTGTGTATCCGGAATACGTTTTGCCCGAGTAAAAGCCCACCGGCGTCGTGTCTCCGGCTTTCCCGGACGCCTGCTCGAACGGATCGCGGCTGTCGTAGAAATTGGCGGCATTTCGTTCGATGGTGTCGCCCCACGGATACGCCCGAGTGTCCGTTCCGCGCGCCGCTTTCTCCCATTCCGCCTCGGTTGGCAGGCGGCCGCCCTGCGCTTCGCAATAAGCCCGGGCGCCGAACCAGGTCACCAGCGTCACAGGATGATTCTCAAAGCCCGGATTCGCCGCGAAAATCGGGATGCTGGCGGCCCCGGCGCTCCAGGTGATTCGGCTGCCGGGCGCGTTGATCGTGAAGTGCGGCCAATCGCCCGCGGCGATGACCTCCTCGTGTTTGGCGCCGGAAAAGGGGTCGCCCGCGTAGTAGCCCACCACCCGGTTGCCGTCGAGCTTGACCCGGCCGGCCGCCAGCGCATCATTCAGGTAGCGCGCGTATTGGGCATTGGTGACCAGGGTTGCCATCATCTTGTAATCGTGGGAGATGAGGGCTGGCTCGGCGTGCTGCCCGCTGAAGAATGTCCCGGCCGGGATCGAAACCCAGGCCTCCGGATTCACGCCCGTATCGATGGAGGGCGTTGTGGCCGGCAGGGCGGGGGCGGCGCAAGCTCCCAGCAGACAGGCGGCGACCGCAAGCAAATTGCGTTTCATGGCAGCACCTCCGCTTTTTCCTCCTGCCATCGCCCTTTCCGTTTGAACAGGTCGGCCAGGCGCCACACCATCAGGATTCCAAGCAACAGGAGCACCGAAGCAAGCCCGGCGTCTGTCAGCAGCATCATCGTGTCGACGAGCGGCTGCTGGCCCAGTTCATCTACATACAGGCGGCGGGTCTCCAACACGGCCACCGCGCCAAAGGCCAGGTCCGACGCGATGATGACGATCCAGCCGAACCATTGGCGCAGCCGGCCCTTCAGCCCGGCCTGATCGGCGTAATACAGCAGGATGATCGTGGCGATGATGCCGGACAACACATGCCAGTGCCCGGTCAGGGCGACCCGTTCCTCGCGGGCCGGCCAGTGGCGGATGATTTTGTCCAGTTGGATGGCCATGAAAATGCCAATCGCCGTCACGACGAAATTCATGTAGACCATCTGCCAGACAGCGCCGAACTTGAGCGGATCATGGAGCAGCGCGCGCGCGCGCTGGGCCAGGCTGGGTTTGGCCAACTGCAACTCGGCCAGGCGGGCGGCCGTAATTTTCCGCCAGACAAACACCGTCAGCAACAGCGCGGCGAGGAGCACCGGAAGCGCCCCAACGTTGATGATGATGTGGGCGATGCGCTCAAAGGGGACAACCGCCCACACCCCCATCGTAATGATGATGGTCCCGACGATGAGCAGCGGCATCGCCCATTTATGCAACCTGCCCCTGAAGTTGAACCAACGCCCCACGATGAGGTTCAGCGCAATTGCGATCAGGGTGAGCATGATGTGCAGGTGCCCGATGATGGCAAGTTGGAGCGGGTCCTTTTCCGGCTGGCGGATGACGTCCTCGGCCAGAAATGTCTCGAAGCCATTCCCGAAAAGTGAGCCGGGGATCGCTCCGAACAAAACGGAGCCCAGGGTCGACACGGCCATGACAAACAGGGCCACTCGTTCGAGATCCAGCCCGCCCCGCGTGCGTGAGACGTCCGGATCCGCGGTTCGATACTCGGCCCGCCATGGCCACAGCGCTACCGTCAACAGAATCCCGGCGAAGAAGACCAGAGTCTGCCCGGCGATGAAGAGCCCGTGAAAGATGTAGTTGTGGCCGAAATAGGCGAACCACATCCCAAATACCATCGAGGTCAAATAGCCGATGGTGATGGTGCTGTTGATGCGCGTCTGCTCATCGGGCTTCATCGGCCAGCGCGATGTGATGAAATAGACCTCGATCGCGACGACGGCCATGGCGATGCTGTGATAGAGGATGATGATCCGCCCTTCGCGCTGGGCCGGATCGAGCTGCAGACCAAAGGTCCGCACAAAGACCGCCTTGACGCCCAACTCGTCCATCGGACCGGAGATCATTCCGAAAAACGCGGTGACGAGCGCGATGGACGCGATCGCGACAAGAACCAACCCCATGGTGGAGCGAAAGAGGAATGCAAAACGCTTCCGAACTGCGCGCATGTGAGCCTCTGCGGGCCGGCTAGAACAATAACCAACCGTTTGTGAAAACTATCACAAACAGCGCCCAGAGTCATTGTCTTGTGTCAAGTTGCCGAGCTCGGGCCTTCACATCGTCGGCAGGCGCAGATCGAGATTGGCAAGAGCCGCCAGGCGGTCCGGGTGGGTGACCCGAATCTGGCTGCGGTTGCAGGCGATCACCCCTTCGTGTTTGAGGGTGGCCAGAGCCCGGCTGACCGCTTCCGGCGCGCAGGCGACCCGACCGGCCATATCCTCGATTGAGTGGCTTCGCCGCGCGATCGGCTGCGCCCCCATCTGGCTGAGATCAACCAGATGTTTGGCCATTCTCCCGACAATGGTCCGGAATGCCAGATCTTCGTAATGGCTCATCAGGAGGCGGTTGCGGGCGGCCAGCACCCGCAGGAGCCCCAGCCCAATCGCCGGGTAGCGCTGTAACAGCGTCTGGAACGCGGCATGGCTGATTTGCCAGATCAGGCTATCCTCTATCGCAAGGGCCGAGGCCGGATTGACGCCTCCATCGAGGACGGCGACCTCATTGAACATGATCACCGGTTCAATGGTCGCGATGATGTTGACCTTGCCCTGCGGACCAAGCTTGCGCAATTGGACCTGTCCCTGGGTAAGCACGTGCATCCCGGCGCACGGCGCGCCCTCGAGAAAAACCGTCTCCCCGGGCTTGAAATGGCGCATCTGACCGCTCAACACGATTGTGCGGAGGTCATCCTCGGACATGCGCGCAAAATGCTGAACCGAGCGCAGGCCCGCGATCATCGATTGCAGCTCGTCCATGTCGATGATTCTACGCGCCGTAACGATGGCGTCACTTCTTGAGCACGAAGTCGATCGTCGCCATCTTCACGCCGCCCGCGCCGTCCGACATCTTCGCCAGCATCGCCGCGTCGAAAATGCCGTCGGTCCTATTGGCGCCCTCGTTTGGGAAGTAGACCTGCGATGTCAACGTTGGCCCGCCTGGGATTGTGACCTTGACGTGGATGTGGCGGGTGCGGCCCGGATACAGACCGGGCAGAATTGTTTCGATGGCGTAGTTGCCCTGGGCATCGGCGGTCACTTTGCCGCGCAGCCGGAAGCCCTTCAGATCATAGACTCCGGCATCGTCGGCTTGCCACACGTCGACGATGGCCCCGGCCACCGGCACGCATTGGTTGGTGAGGACCCGCCCGGTCAGAATTACGCGGGTGCCGGCCATCCCGGCCTCGACCAGGCTGGCCTTCATCGGCGCGCCGGCGAGATAGTATGGCCCTTCGGTCTGGGCCGGGGTCAGCGTGACGCTGCAGGCGGTTGGGGTAGGCGCCAGCGTCGGGGCCAGGGCCACGGTCGCCGCCTTCGTCGCGGTTGCCGCAGGGACGGCCGTCGCCGTAGGCGCCGCCATGGCTGCCGGTACGGTCGTCGCCGTAGGCGCCGCCATGGCTGCCGGTACGGTCGTCGCTGCTGGCGCGACCGGAGTGGGAGCGGCCGTGGTTACGGTTGGCAGCGTCGTGGCAACCGGCGCGGTGTTTGCGCCCCCGGCCGAGCAGCCCGCCGCTATGAACGCGAACGCGGCCAGGGCTGTGCCCAGCTTTCGAAACTCAATGGACTTGATCACGAATGACTCCTTGGCGCCTAACATGGATTGCTTCGGAAACGATATCTCGTTTCTAGCCAGGTAGCCTGAGGCCAGGGCAGGCAGAAATTGAAGATTGGCTAAAGAAATGCGCTGGCGAGCTGACCCTCCCCGCGCGAAGCGCAGGGAGGGTCAGCTCGCCGAGGATTTGGAATAGATTCTAGGGCCGCGCCAACCGATACAGATACTCGCCCGCGCGGGGGACCACGAGCACGTCCGGATCCGCCCGCGCGAGCCAGGCGTCGGGGTCAATGCTGGCCGGATCGCGATAACCCAGGTTGATCGCCCGGCAATCG
>Ga0073902_10001810_pt1 | contig 11445 bp, 7 predicted proteins | sample KloWWTmeKNB19Kit_FD_66667 | JGI IMG/M metagenome (GOLD analysis project Ga0073902, IMG submission 66667) | Active sludge microbial communities from Klosterneuburg, Austria, studying microevolution and ecology of nitrifiers - Klosterneuburg... | ecosystem: Engineered > WWTP > Aerobic digester >...
GCTTTTATTTTTTCAGCTATCGCTTTTAGGTCTGCGGATAAATCGGTTGTAGTTATCATGAATCAATAACAATTTTATAGCGGTAAAGTTACGACTAGAAAGGAGAAGTTTTGGAATACTAAGACAAAGAGGCACCAAGACACCAAGGGAATAAATAGGAGATGATCTGTATTCTCCGTGCCTCCATGTCATAGGACCTTTGTGATTCAAAAGAGAAAATCCTTATCTTACCTTTTGATTGCTTTTATAACTCAAAATACCGGCTCATGACTAGTAAATTCAGATTGACGATACTCAGTTTCTTCCAGTTTTTTGTATGGGGTGCCTGGCTGATAACCATTGCAACCTATTTTTTCTCCAATAACATGGGAACGGGAGTACAGTTTGGAGCTATTTTTTCTACGTTGGCTATTTCTTCTCTCATAATGCCCGCATTAACCGGAATTCTTGCTGATAAGTGGATCAATGCAGAAAGGCTTTATGGCATACTTCATATTTTATATGGGGCAGCATTATTTTATGTGCCACAGGTAAAAGATGCCGATACTTTGTATTATGTAATTTTTGCTGCGATGCTTTGTTACATGCCTACTATTTCACTCTCTAATTCTATTTCCTATACTATACTTAAAAGAGAAGGGTATGATGTGGTGAAAGTATTTCCTCCAATACGGGTTTGGGGAACAATAGGATTTATCGCCGCTATGTGGATAACCAACCTTACGGGAAGCAAAGGGAATGCTAACCAGTTTATAATCGGTGGAATTGCTGCTATCGCCTTAGGTATTTACTCTTTTACACTGCCTAAATGCCCGCCACAAAAATCAATTGCCAAAGGAGCTTCGATAATTGAGCAATTGGGTTTAAATGCGTTTAAACTGTTTGCAAAGTATAAGATGGCGTTATTCTTTATTTTTTCCATGTTTTTGGGGGCTGCATTACAGTTAACAAATATGTATGGGGATACTTTTTTAGATGATTTCAAAAAAGTACCTGCTTACGGCCCCGAATCTTTTGTGGTAAAGTATTCCACCATCATCATGTCCATATCGCAGGTGTCAGAAACTGTTTTTATTCTTACGATACCTTTCTTTTTAAAACGGTTTGGTATTAAGAAGGTAATGCTGTTCTCAATGCTGGCATGGGTGCTGCGATTTGCTTTATTCTCTTATGGCAATCCGGCCGATGGCCTCTGGATGATCATTCTTTCCTGTATTGTGTATGGGATGGCATTTGATTTCTTCAACATCTCTGGTTCTTTGTTTGTGGAGACGACAACAGACTCTTCTATCCGGTCAAGTGCACAAGGCTTATTTATGATGATGACCAATGGGGTAGGTGCTTTCATGGGAAGTAAGATTAGCGGTTATGTAATTGATAAATACTTTACCGTAAACGGTGGAGATAAGGACTGGCATAATATCTGGCTCAGCTTTGCTGCCTATGCTTTAGTGGTGGCAATTCTCTTTGCTATATTTTTCAGGCATAAACATGATCCTAAGGAGGTGGCAAATGTGCAGCATTGATAAAGATTACTTCAAACTAAAAAACCGTTCAACTGAACGGTTTTTTAGTTTATTAAAAGCAAGAATTATATATGTGCTTCAATTTTCTTTACAAAGTTTCCTTTAGGTTGTGCACCTACTAATTTATCAACCACCTGTCCGTTCTTTATAAAAAGAATAGCGGGGATAGAAGTGATGCCATAGTTCATAGATACCTGCGGGTTTACATCCACATTTACTTTACCTACGTTTACTTTACCATCATACTCTTTACTCAGCTCTTCAATTACTGGTCCGATAGCACGGCAAGGTCCGCACCATTCTGCCCAGAAATCCACTACGGTCAGTTTATCTGAAGCCAATACATCTGTCTGAAAATTTGAATCGGTATACTCTTTTGCCATTTTTATTTTTTTGGTTTTAATTACTTAAGGGAGGACAAATTTAAGGCCGTTCGGGTTAACATGAAGTAGTGACGTGTATTTGTGTAAAACTTGTCAGGTTTGCTAGCCGCTTTGCTGAAATGTCTGCCATTATATGGTTTGCACCTGTACTTCCAATTCCGGTTTTTTCTCTAAATATTCTACCATTTCTTCATTCATTTCGAAACCATTCGTCATTGTAACTAAGCTGATTTTCATCTTGTTCGTGGGTTCAGTCAATGTAAATTTAAAGGTCGATTTACCCGGGTGGCTTTTCATATTCTTCTCCATAAAACTCACCACTTCGGCGCTGATCGATTGCGGATGTGCTTCTATTGTTACCTGTTTAGTCATGTTTCTTTTCATCGTTTCTGCCAGGGAAACAGACATTACTTTAAATTCAAATTCGTCTTTATTGTATCTCGGTTTAAAATAACCATTGATCAATACCGTACTTCCTTGTTGTAATAAAGGATGGAGGCGCATATAATCTTCACTAAACAACGGAAATTCGGTTTTCCCCGAATAATCTTCAATAATGAAATTGCCATACTTATTTCCGCTTTTTGCAATCCTGTGTTGTGCATCTACCACTAACGCCACCAATCTAAATGGACGACCGGGATTAGGTTGCAGTTTTATTGCATCTTTAAACTCCAAAAAATCTGCAAGAGGTGTAACGCCATAATGCCGCATTTCAAATTTGTAGTTATCCAGCGGGTGGCCACTTATATAAATACCGGTCACCTCTTTTTCGTTGTCTAATTGTTTTATCAATGGCCAGGGTTCGCATTCAGGAATTCTTGGTGGCGGTATTTCCATGCTGATGGGTAAATCTCCAAACAAGGTATTGGTAGCTGTTGCATTTTGCGTGGCATACACCTGTCCGTATTTAATTATTTTTTCGATACCATTAATCATTTCTCCGTCCGGTACATTAAAATACTGTGCCCGGTGATGTTCAGGAAAGCAATCAAAGCCGCCGGCATGAGCCAGACTCTCTAATGTTTTCTTGTTAACGGTGCGTTGATTAATGCGTTTGATGAAATTAAATATGTTAACGAAGGAGCCCCCTTTTTTTCGTTCTTCAATAATGCTTTCTATGGCGGCTTCACCCACACCTTTTAATCCACCAAGACCAAAACGGATTTCCCCTTTATCGTTTACAGCAAAGCCTTTCTGCGACTCATTAATATCAGGTCCAAGCACTTTCAATCCCATCCGTTTACATTCTTCCATAAAGAATGTAATCTTATCAATACTGCCGGCGTTGTTCAATACTGCCGACATATACTCAGCAGGGTAGTGGGCTTTTAAATAAGCAGTTTGATAGGCTACATACGCATAGCAGGTAGAGTGAGATTTGTTAAAAGCATATTGGGCAAATGCTTCCCAGTCTGTCCAGATTTTTTCTAATTTTTCAGGAGGCATGAGTTTTTCAGTGGCCCCTGAAATAAACTGTGCCTTCATTTTATCCAGCACTGCTTTTTGTTTTTTACCCATTGCTTTACGCAATACATCCGCATCTCCTTTGCTAAAGCCAGCCAATTTTTGCGCCAGCAACATTACCTGCTCCTGGTACACGGTGATGCCATAGGTTTCCTGCAGGTATTCTTCCATTTCGGGTAAGTCATACTGAATAGCTTCCCGGCCATGCTTTCGGTCAATATAGTTTGGGATGTAAGCAATAGGGCCGGGACGATACAAGGCGTTCATAGCGATCAGGTCGCCGAATTTATCAGGCTTTAATTCCCGTAAATATTTTTGCATTCCGGCACTTTCAAACTGGAACGTACCAATCGTAGCACCATGCTGATATAATTCAAACGTTTTTTTATCGTCCAAAGGAATTTTATCTAAATCAATTTCTACTCCGTGAATTAATTTGATAAGAGCCAGTGCATTTTTTAAGACGGTCAATGTTTTCAAACCTAAAAAGTCCATCTTGATGACACCTGCATTCTCAATATCATTTCCCTCTATCTGTGTTAACCACATAGGTGATTCCTTCGAGGTAGCAACAGGAATCATTTCCATCAGATCTTTAGGAGCAATAATAATCCCAGCAGCATGGATGCCTGTACTACGTACAGAACCTTCGAGTCTTTCTGCTTCATGTAAAACTTTACTCAATACAGAATTAGTGTCTTTATAAATCTCCCGGAGCTTTTTTATATTCTCCATATCATCACTGTTCATCCCTTCTTTCTCTTCCAATGATTTTTCACCTCCTGAGCTTGCCGAAGAATTTGTTTTCATTGGTGCATGCAAGACTCTTCGCAATTCTGTACCGGGACGATCAGGAACCAATTTAGTTAAGGCACGGCTTTCAGGCAATGGTAAATCCATCACCCTTGCTACGTCTGCTATACTTGATTTGGCAGCCATGGTTCCATAGGTAATGATTTGGGCCACCTGGTTCTTTCCATATTTTTCAACTACATAGTCAATTACTTTTTGCCGGCCTTCATCATCAAAGTCGGTGTCAATATCCGGCATCGATTTACGGTCAGGATTCAAAAATCTTTCGAATAGTAAATTATATTTTATCGGGTCTATATTGGTGATGCCAATACAATAAGCTACCACCGAACCGGCTGCAGACCCACGGCCCGGGCCAATAAAAACTCCTTTATCTCTTCCTGCCTGGATAAAATCTCCTACAATTAAGAAGTAACCGGCGAAACCCATCATTTTAATAATGAACAATTCAAATTCTAATCGTTCTCTTATTTCATCTGTTATTTCGGTGTATCGTTTAGCTGCACCTTCATAAGTAAGATGTTTTAAGTATTCCCATTGGTTCTGTGATTCAGCAGATACTTTATACTTGCCAATTGTTTCTTCCTTAGTATGAATCTGGAATCTTTTTTCTATTGGGAAATTGGGTAATAAAATATCACGGGTAAGATTCAGCAATTCTACTTTGTCAACTATTTCATTGGTATTATCAATAGCCTCCGGCAGGTCATGAAAGACTTTACTCATTTCCCCGGATGTCTTAAAATAAAACTGGTCGTTGGGAAATGCAAAACGTTTGTCTTTTACATTAATATCATCATCATTAAAATCCCGCAAGGCGGGGGTGGAGATTTTTTCGCCGGTATTAATGCAGAGCAATATATCATGGGCGTTGAAATCATCCTGCTCTACATAATGCGAATCGTTGCTGGCAATGATTTTTACTTTATATTTTTTGGCAAATTTTATCAGCACTTCATTTACCTTATCCTGTTCGGCCATGCCATGGCGTTGCAGCTCAACATAAAAATCTTCCTGGAAAATATTGAGCCACCATTTAAATTCATTTTCACCTTCTTCCTCACCCTTTTTTAAAATAGCCTGTGGTATGGATGCTCCCAGGCAACAGGTAGTGGCAATCAGGCCTTCATGGTATTTCAGAATAAGCTCTTTGTCAATACGGGGGTACTTACCATACATACCTTCCACGAACCCCAGCGATGTAAGTTTGATAAGATTTTTATAGCCCACTTCATTCTTCGCTAACAGAATCTGATGAAACCTTTTATCTTTTAATTCTTTGGTAAATGTCTTGATATGGCGGTTCTCGGTGATGTAAAATTCACAACCAACAATGGGTTTGACTTTTACATTGCCGTTTTCATCTTTATGCTTGTAGGCTTCGGCTACAAATTCAAAAGCACCAAACATATTGCCATGGTCGCTGATGGCCAATGCCGGCATTTCATCTTTTATAGCTTTCTTATAGAGGTTTTGTATAGAGGCAGCTCCGTCAAGAAGTGAGAATTGTGTGTGTACGTGAAGGTGTGAGAATTTCATGGAATACAAATGTGATAATGTGATGATGTGCTAATTTGAAAATGAAATTGCCCACCCCAATAAAATATTATAAAATCAATCGATAATTCACCAACGCTAAACCCAGAACTCTGAATTCTTCATTTCTTTTTAAATGTATAAATACTTATCGAACCGCTACTATAACTGCACACCCAGGCTTCTAACTTATCGTCATTCTCATAAATATCTGCACCAACCGGGTGGCCGCCACAGGGCAAAGATGCCACTTTTTCAAAGTTGTCTTCATTGATTTTGTACACATCAACATAGTCGCTGGTGTAGCAGGTTACAAAAATGAACTTATGGTTTTTTGATAATACTATCGTTCTGGGTTGTGAGTGGGTTTTAGCAGAAAATAATTGTTTGCCAGTGGCGACGTCAATACAGGCAATAGTGCCGAGACTGTTGTAGGAGACAAATAAATGACCGCTGGTATCCATCACCACATGACGTGGGCTGCTCCACACATTCATTATGCTTTCGCTTTTCCAGGTATTATTGTCAACCACATTCAGGCTGGCACCACCCATAATGGCGATATACGATTTCTTGTTTTTATCATCCACGGCAATACCTCTAGGAATAGCAGAAGTAGGGATGGTGCTGATTACTTTTCCATATGGCATGGTATTTTCATCCATTTCAAGGACACTGGTGTTCCTGGAATGCCAGTTACTCACCAGCAAATATTTGCTATCGGCTGTTCTCGAAATCACTTTAGGTGTTTTACCAGTCTCAATCAAAGGCACCCGAAACGAATCTTTTTTAGCCGCACCCGGATAAATAACTGTTACCGGTTTTGTTTTTTGTTCAGCCGTAGTTACAGCATTATTTTTTGAAAAATCATTTACCCAAATAGGTACAATACCATCAGCATTATGAAGGGATACCCATAATATCATATCATCATGACTAAAACAGGCTTCCACCGGTTTTTCCTGGAATGAAGCGATTGGGCGACTTTTATTATAATCCCAGCCCATGCCCCGGGTTGGAGTAAATTTAAACTCACGGGTAAGTTTTCGGCTTGCCTGGTCAAATTCATACACACTCATTCCTTCCAGGTTCATGGCATAGAGTTTTGTGCCACTTGAATTAAAAAGGACGGATTTTGTGCCACCGGCTGCCGTAATCAATTCTTTTTTCTCATATTCAATAGTTGAATAAGGCCTGGGGATAGGAGCTACCGGAAGGGTGTCTTTTACTTCGATGTTTACTAAAGAGTCATTATCTGCTTGTACGGTGCTGCCAGAACTTTGACAACCAGTTGCCAGGAAGAAAAGAGTAATAAAGGATAATAGTGCTTGCATGGTTCAAATGGTGGGTAAAACATTAAAATTAAGCCCCTTAAATTACATTGATTGCCCTTAAAATCCACATGATGTTAGAAAGTCTAAATCATTTATTTACAAAGCTTTAGTTGCCTGGCAATATCAGGTGTGGAAATTCGTTTACAGTATGTGGTTTTTTTTGGGCATTTAACGCTATTTTTGCCAGCCTCCGCTTTTGGAGAAAACCTGTTTGTCGACCTTGCGTTGCTTCGGCTGGTAAATCGTCAACAGGAGATGTGAAAAACCCCATGAAATCATCCTTAAACGAAAGACGTAATGGTTAAGCAAATATTACCAGCTATAGCATTTGTATTTTTTTTGAGCAGCTGCTCTACTTTCAAGCCACTTAATTTTACCAGTAGCAGACAGGTGATGTCTTCACCTGTACCAGCAGGTTCAGCAAGATTTATAGACGAAATTTCAGTCACTCCACAGATAAGTTCAGCTACGACAGAAGTAAAAGCTGAACCAAAGGTTGTCCTTACTAACAGTAGTAATGTAAACATCATTGAATCACCTGTTGAGAAAAAAGATGATAATGTTCTTGGACAGTTTATGGCCAGCCGTCCCTCTGATGTTGAAATGGCTTCTTCTATTCAATTCAAATATGCTGTGTTGATGAATACGGAAGTTGAATCACTTCCCAGCCGTACCTTATTGGAAAATGTAGACGATTGGTATGGTGTACGCTACCGTACTGGTGGTAATACCAAAAGTGGTATTGATTGTTCGGGTTTTACTGTCGCAGTTTATGCATCAGTTTACGGTATTATGCTGCCAAGGGTTTCAAGAGAGCAATATCGTACCAGTCGTAAGATTTCCACTACCGAATTAGAAGAAGGAGATTTGGTTTTCTTTAATACCAATGGTAGTGGTGTATCACATGTTGGCATTTACCTTGGCAATAATAAATTTATTCATGCTTCTGTTTCAAAAGGAGTAATGGTGAGTGGCCTGTTTGAACCATATTACCTGAAGCGTTATGTTGGTGCCGGAAGGATAGATAACAAACAAGTTGTCACTAATTATACTTTTTAATTCCCAGTCTTTTTTTAATACTCATCATCACCGGCAAAATGTCTGGTGTCAGGTTCATTTTAATGACTCCTGTGGCATATAGCAGTACAAACAAAATGCTTCGCACAAACATCCCCTTCAGTCCATGCATATCTTTAAATGCAAAATAGCAGATGCCATAGCAGGCGGCCGCCAATAATATAGTATACAGGGATTGTATTGTTAACGGGAATAATTTAAACTTCTTCCATAAGAAAACAATCCTGATAATATCATATATGGTGATTGATATCATGGTGGCTATTGCCGGGCCTATTATTCCATATTGGGTAGTAAGGATATAAGTTAATGGTAACATTACTAATAATAAAACAACCCCGCTGAGAAGTTCAAATTTCCAATAAGTGGAAGTGGCAATAATCTGTGCATTAACTCCAGTGCCCATATCAATTATTTTGGTCAGGCCGAGTATAAAAAATAGCCATGCTGCTTCCAGGTAGGCAGGCTTTACTCCAAAAGTATTGATGCCATCAGCAAAATTCATCCATATAAGTAAGAAAATAGCACAGGCAAAAATGAGCTGGTTAATAGATGACCGCTGATATACTTTTTGCAGTAACGCCATATTCTTATCCTTCCAGGCTTTAGAAAGGTGAGATATTGAGGCTGAGACAATACCCCGTTGTGGCGCCTGAATGATACTGGTCATGATGGTTGCCAAACCAAACACACCTGCTTTGGCAGATCCATCTTCCAGCAGCGAAGCAATTACGATGGTATCAAAAACCTGTGAAATGGTAAAGATCAGGGTGCCACCATAAACAAATGTACAGAGGGTAATAATTTTTTTGAAAAATCGCCGGCTTACTTTACTGACCGTAAAAGTGAAATGAATTTTCTTTGTAATGATTAAATATCCTAATAAACTGATTGCAATACCCGGATAGGTGAAAGCAAATAATTTGATGAACAGATCAAAGTCTTTAATTGTGTTGGTAACAAATAATACTATTAATAGCGTAGTAAATAATCTCCACTGCACTTCCCTGAAAAAATTAGCCACAATAGATTTATGAAGGCTCCACGCATAGGCCTCCAGTACTGTATAAATTGTAAGGCCAAGTCCCATTGGGAAAATCCAGTAATAATATGCCACCAACTGTGGTGCATTGGTACCAAATTTTTGTATTACTAAATGTTTTAAACTCCATCCTGCAATCATTACCAGTACAAATCCAACAGTACTTACCAATAATGCCCAGGTTATTAAATCATTTTTTCGGGGAGGGAGATTGTCGTTATAATAGGGAAAGAATTTAAAAATGTAGGCGGGCATAGCCATGGTGGCAAAAGCCGACATCATTGTTGCAATGGCAATAAAAATAGTTGTCAGGCCATACTGCGCAGCAGAGAAGTCGTTGGCAGTCCCCTGGCGGGTAAAGAAATATGTATTCAGCAGGCCGACAGCAAAGCCGGTATAAATAACCAGAGAGGAAATAATACTTTGCCGGCGAATACTACTCATGCGGTAAAGATAGTGATTGATGAAAAGTCAGTCGCCAAGAGTGCTATTGAATCTTTTTTACTTTGATATAAAAATTCTTATCAATTACAAGTCCCTTACTTTTTATATCAGCAGTCATGGTGACGGACTTCCATTCCGCAGTTGGATGAAGCCAGTCGCTGGTCCCTTCAATCCGTACAGGCATATCGAAATCAGTTATACAATTAGCCCAGCGATAGGAAATCTTATCCCCCTGGGTAGTATATTCTAAAACAGGGATTTTTGTTGTTCGCAAGTACTGGTCAAAAATTTTGGAGATATCTTTACCTGATACCTTCGAAAAGTAAACTTCTACATCTTTTGAGTCAACCGTCTGATGATAAAAGTCTTTATTTAGTCCCCGTAAAATTTTTCTGAAAACAGAATCATCATCGATCACCTGTCGGATTGTATGCAAAAGATTAGCTCCTTTATTATACATGTCGCCACTACCTTCTTTGTTTACTCCGTATTGGCCTATCAGAGGTCTGTCATTGCTGATATTATTCCGGATTCCCTGCACATATTCATCTGCGGCTTTTTTCCCATAATGATATTCTACAAATAAGGCCTCCGAATACATCGTAAAGCCTTCATGCACCCACATGTCAGCAATATCATTAGTGGTAATGTTATTGGCAAACCATTCATGACCGCTTTCATGAATTATGATGTAATCCCATTTTAATCCCCAACCCGTGCCGGATAAATCACCGCCTAGATAGCCATTCTGGTAATGATTGCCGTAGGCGGTTGCACTCTGGTGTTCCATACCAAGGTGAGAGGATTCTACTAACTTATAACCATCTTCATAAAAAGGATAGGGACCAAACCAATATTCAAAAGCTTCCAGCATGGGTATTACATCACGACCAAATTGTTTCTTAGCCTTCTCAAGGTTATAATCAAGCACCCAATAATCAAGGGAGAGATTTTTTTCAGTTTCGCCGATATAGTTATCAGAAAAATGAACATACTTTCCGATGTATGGAACGATGTTATAATTGTTGATAGGATTTTTTACTTGCCAGGTATATAAGATATTGCCATCTTTCCGGTCATCTTTTGAATATAATCTTCCGTTAGCAACCGCTACTAAAGTATCAGGCACTTTGATCTGAATTAGGGCTCCCTGATCTGGTTCGTCACTCTGATGATCTTTGCAAGGATACCAGACACTGGCGCCTAGACCCTGGCAAGCGACCGTCATCCAGGGACGACCTTTTGCATCCTTACTCCAAATCCAACCACCATCCCAGGGAGGATTAACTGCTCTACGGGGCGTACCCTGGAAATATATCTTAAGGCTATAGAGTGTAACGGGATTCTTCTTTTGCAGTGCTGTTTTTGCAGCAATGAAATTAAAGCTTCCAAAGTCAATCAGGTAAATATTGCCATCTCTTTTAAAATGCGTTATTTGCTTATTGTTGAAAACAATGCTGTCAATTACCATCGGCTGTTGCAGGTCAATCTGCATTTTTTTATTATTGCCGTCAGTAGTAACATCAAAACCAATTTGGTTCCAGCCCTTGATAGTTTCTGTTTTGTAATCCGGGGCCACATAAATATTATAGGAAACTACATCCCACCATGCCCTTTCCGGGTTGATGCTGCCCCTGAGTGTATCCTGCCGGGTGAATTTATTTTTCTGATTTAAGGGCTGTGCACAGGCAAAATAAGTAAGGCAACATAAAAAGATAGAAATATAGAAAGACCCGGCAATGTATTTCACGGTGATTTGTTTTGTTACTGTAAATTTAAGCCTTGATAAGTAAGATGAACGTTAAAAGTATTTACATAAAAGT
>Ga0073902_10001812_pt1 | contig 11437 bp, 8 predicted proteins | sample KloWWTmeKNB19Kit_FD_66667 | JGI IMG/M metagenome (GOLD analysis project Ga0073902, IMG submission 66667) | Active sludge microbial communities from Klosterneuburg, Austria, studying microevolution and ecology of nitrifiers - Klosterneuburg... | ecosystem: Engineered > WWTP > Aerobic digester >...
TGTGGTCGAAGGATCAGGGCCCGGTTTGTTGGTTATTGGTTAACAGTCCGCAGTCTTCAGTCCGCAGCAAGTGGTAAATGGTAAATGGTTAGTCTGCTTTCTTGTAAAGGACGTAGTAGTCAGGATCAACAGAAAAGGACTTGACTTGATCTTCCATCTTTAGTTCCTGCCATTGTGCGGTTGGCTTGAGGATGATTTTATCTCCGCTGTTGATCCTCACTTCTACGGGCATATTGAATCCATCTACAATCTTTGCATACCGGTATGTTAGTTTTTTTCCTTTCATCTCGTACTCTACTACAGGGATGCGGGTATCGCGCAGATATTGATTGAAGAAAGCTTTCAGGTCTTTGCCCGTTTGGGTGGCGATATAATTTTCGATCTGCTCGGTGGTCACGGTCTGATGATAAAAATCACGCTGGAGGCCTCGTAATACACTTCTCCATTTTTCATCATCCCCAATCCAGGTGCGCAGGGTGTGTAACATATTTCCTCCTTTGGGATACATATCACCAGATCCTTCTTTATTGACATTGTAGGTTCCGATGATTGGCTCGTTGTTCATGATCGTGCGTCGGGTACCAATGACATAATCACTGGCTGCCTGCTGACCGAAGTGATAATCGAGATAGAGGCTTTCCGCATAGTTGGCAAAGGATTCATGTATCCACATGTCCGCGATGTCTTTGTAAGTGATGCTGTTGGCCCACCATTCATGTGCAGATTCATGCACGATGATAAAATCCCATTTCAAGCCCCATCCGGTAGATGACAAATCGCGCCCCAGATAGCCCATTTGATATTTGTTTCCATAGGTGACACAACTCTGGTGCTCCATACCCAGATAGGGTACTTCGACCAGTTTGTAACCGTCTTCATAAAAAGGATACGGACCAAACCAATATTCGAATGCCTTTATCGTGCGATGTGCATCTTTGAAATGTTCCCTGGCTTTATCATAGTTATCCTGCAACACATAGAAGTCCATATCCAGGACGCCCTTTTCTCCATGAATCGTATCAGTCCAGTGGGCATACCGGCCTATATTAAGGTTGACACCGTAGTTGTTGATCGGATTGGAGACAAACCAATGGAACGTCTTACGGCCATCCGGCAGGTAATCAATATGTCTCAACCTTCCATTGGAAACATCGGTCAAGGATGGTGGTGCCGTGATGCGGATCAGCATACTGTCGGGCTCATCGTACATGTGGTCCTTGCATGGCCACCATACACTGGCACCAAGCCCCTGGCAGGAGGTGGCGACAAATGGGTTGTCGTTGTCGTCTTTTGACCAGGTGAGTCCACCATCCCAGGGAGGGCGCACCGCAACCACAGGGATGCCTTCATATTGAATCGTGATCTTGTCACGATCCCCTGCAACTAGTGGGTATGGAAATTTGATATGATAAACATTCCCTTCTCGCGTGTAGGAGAGTTTCTGCCCTTTATAATCCACATGGGTTATCGCCAGTGGTTCCTGCAGATCTATCTGCATCACTTGCGCTGGAATGATCACAAAAAAGTAAATCGTATTGGTACCCTTGAGTGATTTTCCTTCCACATCTACATCAATAGCCAGGTCATAGTAACTCAGATCCCACCATGCGCGCTCCGGTGTGATACTGCCACGCAGGGTGTCCTGACGGGTAAAGGGTTGGGCGAAGACACAGAGTTGTACAAACAAGAACCCACCCAATGTTAAAAATTTCTTCATGCTGATCGCTTTATGAAAAGTAAACTATTTAGAATCTGTGTATAAAGGGCGCCTCTAATAACCCAATGGCAATTAATTTTCCATATTGATTGCCCGCTCATTATAAAAAATAAAATGCTCATTTTGATAGTTATTTGAAGCGCTCTAAACATATGGAATTGGACGCGTACGTCAAATTCGGTTTTGAAATGTTGACCTGACATTCATACGCTAGCCACCTTGCAGACTATTATTGTTTTATCCAAAGCGTTTTGATATGGAATTGAAAAGGCTCTCGTAGTCATTAGATTTTTCAGCAGGCACAAAGAAAAAGTTGTTTATATACTTTTTCTTGTCGTTCATCCTGGCCACGTTTTGAAATTCATCTGTAGAAAAAGTCTCTATCTTTTGAAAACCTAACTTAGCTCCATCAAAGAAGTAGCCCTGATAAGCAAACTGTTGTATAAATGCAAATATCGTTTCGATACCGGATGCCGGATGATGTCTTTGCTCTATCTCGATCATCCAGACGGGTCGGAGATCTTCAAGTGTGGAGACCGCTCCTTTCAAGGCAGCAAATTCATGTCCTTCGATATCCATCTTGATGAAATCAACACGATGGATGTTGTACTTTTTAATAAACCCATCGAGTGTTATTGTTTCGACAGGAATGGTCCTTGTTGATGTCTGCCCTTGCTCCTGGAAGGGCTCCAGGGTGCCCCTCGTATCAAAATACCTTTCCTGAATGTATGGGATATTGAAGTGTTTGATACCAGACTCATCGGAGGCTGCTTCCTTACATACATGCACGCGGGGAAATAGATTTTTCAACTGATGGTTCAGCTCAGGAATCGGTTCGAGGGCATATAAAAGCTTGCATTTGTTGCTGCGCTCCAGCGCATATACGTAATCACCCCGGTTAGCACCAATATCCATGCACACAGCATCTGGCGGAATCAGATCAGCAATAAACAATATTTCATTTTCCGTTCGGGCTATTTTTAATGGCTTGGCAAGCATAGCGGCTTCGATCTCCCTGAAATACGATCTTTTAATATATCCGGGAAAGAAAAAAGAGATCCGCTGTCGGAGTTGCTGATTAAAATTCTTGATCCGTGCTGTGATGGCCTTCATGTATTCATCCGTTTACATCAAGCAAAATTACCCTTATCCGGGGTATTTGCTTACGACAAACCTGCAAGGTACATAAACCAAAACGGCTTTATTTTATTGCCCTGAGAATGGCACGTTACTAAAGGAATCGGGACGGCCGTAATCGGACGTATGACTTCCGGATGATCATGCTCAGTGCGCCCATGAACCGGCCAAATCTGGGATTTTTAAGTAGCTTTACGCCTCATTTTTCTGTCCGGATTCAATGCCGGCAGTCAATCAGGACAAACACCATCATCATGAAATCCATTATTGAATACTTCTTTGGGGTATATGAAAAACTGATCCAGATTTTACTCCACCCGGTGTTTTATAAAGAAAATAAATATCCGCTTAAACGTAAGAATGAACGGGCCAACGAATTCGCTTTTGCCTTCACTTGCATAGCAGAGAAATCTCCCGACACGCTACTTGATGTTGGTACCGGTAAAACATCCTTTCCTCACCTGGTTCAAAATTGCGGAATCAAGGTGACCGCCATCGATAAAATCACCGGCTACTGGACCGGCGGTTTCAGCAACAGACATTTCAAAATCAAATCAGACGATATTACCAATCCCCGCATTGGTCAGAAATTTGACATGATCACGTGCATCAGTGTCCTCGAACATATCCCTGCGCATCGCGAAGCTTTAAAAGGAATGTTCAGTTTGCTAAACCCGGGTGGCCAGATCATTCTCACCTTTCCATACAACGAGCATACGTATCATGCAGATATATACCGTCACCCGCAGGCAGGATATGGTCAGCAACATCCGTTTATCGGCCAGGTATATTCAAGAAATGAATTGAACAGCTGGCTTGCTGATAATGGTGGGGTCATCTTGAAACAAATTTATTACGAAGCCTTCACCGGTGAATTCTGGACGATGGGTGACCCGATCTATCCGCTGAGAGAAACGACAGCAGATGCCAGGCACCATCTTACTTGCCTGTTGCTTGCCAAATCATGACAACCCAGGCGTACAGGATTGCCCTGCTTGAATTTAACAAACACTGGGATAGCGCGGACGGGTTTTCAAGAATACTTGCAGGCTCAGATCACCAGTTGACGATATATTGTGACCAATACATCCATACCTGTCTCGCTCCATATCCACACAATGAAAAGGTAACCTTTGTCATCAAAGAGGAAGGAGAGACCATGCATACCTTCCTGTATAAGCACCATGACCGGTTCCTGCAGGTTGATTTGATTTTTATCAATACCATTCATGTCAATCCAAAATCATTTCTTTCCCTTCCTTTCGAAAAGTTAACGGTACTGCGGGTGCACAATGCTTTCAAGCAATTTGCTCCACTCCGTCACATTCGCATTCCCTTTGGCCTGTATTATATTCGTAAGGCCGCTTCCTATGTGCTTAAAGAAATGATCATTAACCGCTTTGTACATTATACAGAGGAGATTAACACGCGTGTATCCCGGTTTACATTTCTGTCTGATTCCATCACGGAATTTGTAAAACACCAAAACCTGGTATCCCCGGATCGGGTGATGTTTTCTGTACCCTTACTACCGTATACGCCTGTAACAGCAGAAAAACCAAAAGACAAGATTATCATTGCTGTCGTCGGTTCGACAGATCAGCGTAAAAAGGATTACGGACCGTTGGTAGAAGCTTTTACAAAGTTATTTAGCAACACGGCCGCCTTTCCTCTGCCTGTTGAATTATACCTGCTTGGGAACTCGTCAGGCGTCTATGGCCAACAGATAACGGCACAGCTAGATGCCATACAATCTCCTGGATTTAAGTGTTACCATTATATGAAGGAGGTGCCAGTGGATACGTTTGATACCATCCTGTATCAATCTCATTTTGTCCTGTCTCCGCTCCGGGTGAAAAACATCACCCAGGTCTATGAAGAAATCTATGGCAAGACGAAATATACTGCATCGATCGGAACGATCATCAAGTATGCCCACATCGGCATTTTTCCATCCGCCTTTGAGTATGATGCTTCATTTGAACCACACCTGTTGAAATATAAAAATGGTGAGGAACTATCGACTGTATTGCGACAGCACTTATTACATCCTCAGCTTATTTCAGATTCACTTTCAAAATTGAAAAAGTTTCTGGCTGATACGTATAATAAGGATACCATCCTTTCCGAACTTGAAGCGTTTATTGAAAAGAACCGTACCTGAGGTTCTTCAACAATTCAATTCCATATTTTCAGGAACAAAAAGCCATTGGCGTTGCAGGAGCGGTGCGGTGCGGTGAGCGAATTTCTATTCAGCCTATATTTAAACGGTGGATTTACACTTAGAGAGACGCTTTTAATTGAAGTTTTCTGGACACTACTAAATAATTAGTGGTAATGAAAACCTCAAGCACTTCATTATAGTTTTTGATCTCGTAATAGCCATCCTTGAGTATCCGGTATATGGCATATTCCGGATTGAGCAAATGATAAAAATCCTTGAAGAAAACTTTGGCATCAATAGTGGCGACACCAAATTCAAATTGGATCATATCCACATCTCCACGCGTCAGGTAGTCACCCAATCCGTGCAGGCAATTCATCTCATATCCTTCCACATCAATCTTCATGAAGTGGACGTGCTGAATCTTCTTTTCAGTCAAGAATTCATCTAGTCGTAGTATGTCAATCGTTTCAGGATCCCTGAGTGAAAACTCCTCTCCCCAATGACTCATATCTCTTTTAAATAAGGAAGAATGTTTGGTCGTGACGGTATTGGAAAATAAAGGAAGTGTTTCGTTTCGTTCGCCTACACCTTTATTGATGGCTATGATATTGCGGTTGTGTTTCGTGCTTTCCACCATTTTGGCATATGGTGTTTTACCTGGTTCAAACGCATAGATTGTTGCACCTTCTGGAATATTAGCTGCAAGCCCCTGGGCGTACTCTCCGATATTGGCTCCGCAATCTAAGAACACACCATTTGCTACGCCGGCAAACTGTTTTTTGATGAGGCCGAAAACCTGCTCTTCTCCGCTCGATTCAATTTCTCCTGATCGTCCATAATTCATCCCATACAAGGACAACAAATGAAGTTTTTCAAAAAACCTTTGAAATTTCTTCTTACCAAGGAAAGGTGACATGGCGTTTAACAGTCTCATAGTTGGGTATTAGTCCATTCAAAATGGAAGGCAATATCGTAATATATCCTTTTACAGGGATGAATACTTTTTTGAATTGTTACCGGACCAGTGTGATACTGCCGTCAAACCTGATTTCCTTATCTCCGCAACTCAAGATCATCAAATACGTGAAAACATCCGGGTTAAAGAGGGCTCCATTGTTACCTTTTCCATCCCAATGAACCGGACTGGTAGTGGAATGATGCACCATGTTGCCCCATCTGTCAAAAATGGTAAAGGAAACCAGATCCATTTCCTCATCCGGATAGGAAGTAACTTCAAATACATCATTGATCTGGTCATTGTTGGGAGAGAATACATTTGGAACATATACGATAGAGCCTTGCAGGTGTATGGTGCGGATACTATCGCATCCACTTGCGGCTGTCAGCGTATCAACATAAGTGCCCGGATGGGTGTAGCCATGCGTTTCGTTGTCACAAATTTTTGACTCGATCTGCGATTCCACGGGAAGTATTACTTCCAGTAGCAGGGTTCTTATACTATCACAACCCACTGCAGTTGAAAAAGTATCGGTATAAGTACCCGTGACGGTGTATCCCAAATAATCCATCCCGTAACATAGCTGATGAGTAAGCGAGGTCACAATCGGTGGTGATACGGTAAGCGTTAAATGTCTTATGGTATCGCATGCGTTTGCCGTTCCAGGTAATGTGTCTGTATAAACTCCTGGTTGAGTATACCCTTCAAAATGTCCCCCTGAACACATATCGTGATATACATAGACTTCAGGTACACCCACCGAAAGCGCAACAGTTCTTATGCTATCGCATCCCCCGGTGGTGGAAAATGTATCGATATAAACACCTGACGACATGTGCCCGTAATAATCATCACCGGGGCATAATTGATAGTTTAAGAAAGATTGAATTGGAGGTGCAAAGGATAATGTTAAATGCCTGACTGTATCGCACTCTCCAGGCATTCCATATATCGTATCTATATATACACCCGGTTGCGTATAACCATCATATTCGCCTCCGGAGCATATTTCATGTTGCTGATTTGACTCAGGTATTGTCACAGTTAGCAAGAGTGTTCTTACGCTATCGCAACCACCGGATGTTATAAATGTATCGATATACATACCCGGCTGCGAATACCCAGCATAGGTCTGACCCGGACATATCACACTATCCTGAAATGATAGTAATTGATCTGTCACCTGAAGATGCAGAGACCGGATACTATCACATCCGAGGTAACTGGTCAGTGTATCTGTATAGAAACCCTCAGCGGTATAACCATCGTAAGATTGCCCCTGACAAATAATAATATCGACGGTGGATAGCACAGGTTCCGCCATGGCACATACTGTACTACTCTGCAGTGTAATGGTCGTGCCGGGTGTGACCGAAAGCATATTTAGTTGTGGTACAAAATCAAAAACTATTGGTGTCTGGTCATAGAAAACAGGACTAATGATATCCGTCACTGGGATAACAATTGATGTCGAAGCAGCACATGTATCACCGATGTCTCCTTCCAGATCTGTCCTGACCAGTATTAAATCACTATCGGAACCTTCTTCTGCAAAAGCTGTAAAATAATAATGCCCATCTACTTCGATGAGTTGGGACTGGATTGAACCCAGGGACACAGCATTATCGTTGAGTGCATAGTCAAATTGTTTTGCCCACAGCACATCACCATTGTAATCGACCTTGAACAAAAGGAGATCGCTCGGTGCTACCCTGTTGCGCGCGAGGATGACCAGGCCACCCTGCGATGCGATAATTTCATCGGCCCAGTCATTAGGCCCGGGAAGTTCATACTGCCTGATCCAACGTAGGTCCCCATCCAGGCTTGTTCGTTGAATAAATACTTCGGAGGTAACACTTATGCTTGTACTATTATCATTCCCCAAAGAGAGTGAGAATAGGTCATCATCGGCAATTGCCAGATCAACACCATAAAGCCTGGCCGTCTGTGATGCAGGTTTATGCCCGAGTTTCATCCACTCTGCAGAACCATCCGTCGGATCTAACTTCAGCAATGTATTCCTCATCTCTGCCACGGTGCCTCCGTCTGTAAATCTGCAGGCACAATAAATCTTACCGTTATAATACTGCATGTCATAGATGGACTCTGACGAACCCAGGTCATAATGCCTGGAAAATGAAGTAACCACCTGGCCGGTGTTCTTGTCAAGCTCTACAAGTTCAGCATTATTAGGAGAGGATGGATTGTTGGTCACGAGGTAATTTCCACCTGGACCTTTTTCGATCATACCCAGGTTAAAGTTTGTGCTGTTGCTGATCAGTTCTTTAGCCCAGAGTATCGTGTTGTTATCCGGGTCATATCGCAATACGAAAACAGTACCTCCGGATAGTTGTGTTCCTGCAATACCTGAAACACCTATCATCCCATCCTGATCGACCAGTACCCTATAGATAAAATCCTGTCTGCCGGGCACAACATCAAATGTCCTGGTCCATTCAATCTCGCCTGTTGTGTTGACTTTTAACAGTACTGCGCTGTCACCCCTGATGCCCCCAACAAAAACGGACTTTTGATCCAGGGAGGCTGCGAGGCTGAAGCCCAACTCGTCCTTGATGAGTGACCCAAAGACTCTGATATAATCAGGGCTGCACCCTTCCTGTGCAAACAATATAAATGGCGATACTACCATCAGGTAGCACACGATGTATATTGTTTTCATTCAGTAGTCATTGCCTATCGCTCTATATCACTCCGCATTTTCGGGATTGGAGGACCGAGTATAACAGGTCCGTCCGTTGTCACGAGTACATTATCTTCGATACGGATACCGGTAAAATTTCTATACGGATCAAGTTTGTCGTAACAGATAAAGTCCTTGAACTTGCCTTCCTGCTGCCACATGTCGATCAGTTCAGGAATGAAATAAATACCCGGCTCTACCGTAATTACAAACCCTGGTTCCAATGCGCGTGCCATACGCAGGTATGCGGTTCCGAATTGCTGGCTTCGCTGGACCGTATCATCATATCCGACATAGTTCTCTCCGAGATTTTCAAGATCATGGACATCCAAACCGATCATATGTCCCAGGCCATGTGGAAAAAACAATGCGTGAGCACCCGCGGCAACGGCTTCATCTACATCGCCTTTCATCAGTCCGATTTGTTTCAATCCTTCCGCGATGATGCGCGCGGCACCGAGGTGGATATCAAGGTACCTGACTCCTGCTTTAACTGCCTCGATAGATTTCATCTCCGCCTTGAGCACCAGATCATATATTTCTGCCTGCATGGATGAAAATGTCGGACTCACCGGATAACTCCTGGTAATATCTCCGGCATATCCCATGATATTTTCTGCCCCGATATCACAAAGCAGCATATCTCCCTCCTTGAGCAGGCGGTGATAATCATTATTATGCAATGTCTGTCCCTGGATTGTGCATATCGCCTGGTAGGCAAGCCTGGCCTGGTTTGCAAACGCAACACCCTCGGCAATGCCTCTGATCTGCGCTTCATATTTTCCCGGGGCTACTGACTTTCTGATTTGGGTATGAATAGCAGCGGTAATGTACAGCGCCTGTTCCATCTGGTCAATTTCCTCCGGGGCCTTATGGGATCTCTGCTTGATCACGGCCCGTACAAGCTCCATGGAGTGACCGCTCTTTATTTCTTCTGTAGACTTATTGAGCAGCTCTGCCAGGTAAAATATTCTGTCTGCATGATATGGTGGCAGATAGTGTATTGATTTTCCATGCATATATCCATGCAAAGATTCTGCTGGGATAAATTCATCCGCTCCAATCTGCTTTATCCTATCACGCATCGCAGGTTGAGGTCCCATCCAAACCACATCTTCGATATCAGCATCGTTACCCACCAGGATAGATTTTCCACTATCCGCATCGATAATCCCTGAGAGTCCGGGTTGCGAAAATCCAAAATAGTAGAGGAAACTACTATCCTGACGAAACGGATAGGTGTTGGACTTATAATTGAAGGCTTGCTCCACGGATCCGGGAAAAAGGGCTACGCCTTTTCCCAAGGCAGCCATCAGATTTGCCCGACGGGCTGCATAAACAGAGGCATCGAAAAGTTTCATACGGGGAAGATAGCTAAATACCCGAAGTCAGAAACTGTCTCTTACTATTCCCATCATGATTTTTCTTCATTCATCGGGTTGTTAAATCAAATATTTCTATTACTTTTATCTTAATTCCAATTCTTTACTTATCCACCAGTTATCACCAAAAACCAAATTTCAAAATGAAGCTAGCACTCCTTTTTATCGTTGGGATCAGCAGTCTGCAAAATGTATTTTCCCAAGCATCAGATCTTCAGATAGTAGCAAGTGCTGGATCTTCTTTCGAAACAAATGAAATTATACTGGACTGGACTTTGGGAGAATTGATGGTCCAAACCCTGGACAGGCCTTCAGGTATGATAAGCCAGGGTTTTCACCAACCCCTATATACAATTGTAGACGTCAAGTATCTTCCTAGGGAACTTGGTAATATTATCGTTTCCCCAAATCCTTTTTCAACGGATTTTACTATTAACATGTCTTTCGTAAAACCGGAAACCGGCACAATAATGCTATATGATTTATCCGGTAAAGAATTGTGGAGAAAGGACTTTGAAGGAAATACTATAATGGAACAATATAACGCTTCAGCCTTATCCTCCGGATCCTACATGCTTGTGGTTTCCGGCGCTGATGATTCTTTTACATCTACCCATCAAATTTTGAAAAACCAATAATATGAAAAATGTATTGTTTTGGATCATTGCAATGACCCTTTCATTGCCTGTTATCGCCCAGTCACAGCCTCCTCAGGCATTCAATTATCAAGGAATTGCGCGTGATATTTCAGGAAATCCGCTGCTTAATAAGAATATTTCTTTACGCCTTTCCATACTCCAGGGAGCATTACCGGGATCACCCGTCTACCAGGAAACGCATAATGTGACAACAAACAAATTGGGAATATTTGCGATTGAAGTTGGGCATGGCTCAATTGAATTTGGTCTTTTAGATAATGTACAATGGGGAATAGCCGATCATTATATCCAGGTTGAGTTGGATCCGGATGGTGGTACAAATTATTCGTTACTGGGAGAATCCCAATTACTTTCTGTGCCTTATGCGCTCTACGCCGGAAATGCTGCCAGTGGAGAAGCTTTTTGGCAACCAAATGCCAACGGCATTCACTACAACGAAGGAAATGTCGGAATCGGAACTGACAATCCAACCGCGAAACTGAGCATTCACGGAAATGATCCAGTACTAAATGATCGTATTTATATTGATCTCAATAATGAATCTACATCTAATCGGTCGCTGGTATGGGTTAACCTGTCTGCTGGTGAACCGAATTCTGCAACATCCTTGCAGCATTTTGCAGAAACCTATGATTTTGATGGAGACAAATATTCTGATTTTGGTATACTCGCATCTTCAGGCCGCGGTATCATCCTGAGAGCTGACGATCCGAGTG
>Ga0073902_10001815_pt1 | contig 11434 bp, 10 predicted proteins | sample KloWWTmeKNB19Kit_FD_66667 | JGI IMG/M metagenome (GOLD analysis project Ga0073902, IMG submission 66667) | Active sludge microbial communities from Klosterneuburg, Austria, studying microevolution and ecology of nitrifiers - Klosterneuburg... | ecosystem: Engineered > WWTP > Aerobic digester >...
TCCCTGAAAGTTAGGCAGATTTTTTAATGAATTGTACTTTGGCATCCCAGGTACGCATACCTCATAGGCGGCTATTGACATGTAAGCTAAAGCCCTTGGACCAGGTCCTGGTCTGAAACCTAAGGCATCCTTATCTATATTTAAAAATAATTCATTCCACGAATGGACAACTTTATAGTCAAAACTTGCAGCATTATTAAATTCGGTCTGGGTCTCGCTTTTTCGACAAGAAGGCATCATGAGTACTACGAAGAGAAGTAATGCGCCTAATTTTATAAAATTTGATTTCATAATTGAAAATAGGTTGATAATTCAGAATTGCTTGGTCAGTTCAGTTTAACGTGTGCAAAATTATAGATTTCGACGTGATTTTGTTAACCAAAATTGATTTTCCTTAAAAAAATATTTTATATATATAAATTTTTTTTATAGGTTGAAGATTCCACTGATGAATTGTAAAAATAGAAAAATTTTATATTAAATAATAAAATAATACGTAATTTGACATTATTATAATACTTTAGCTTCTATTTGGAATATCATTTTTGTTAAATTCATAGTATTTACTGGCTTCTTCTTCTTTGTATTTTTGAACTTGTAGGAGAGAGTCTGTGACGGAATCACTGCAAATAACGATTAATGATCCTTGTTTTGCATTCTCAATGGCGTATGAAATTGCCTCTTTTTCATTTGAGATAATGGTGATTTTTTTCTCAGGATCATATTGTTTAATACCCCTTACCATCATTTCAACAATTTCCTGCTCTGATCTTCCTCTCAGATGTTTATCCTGTCTGATAATCAGTTCATCAAAAATAGAAGCTGCAACAGATCCAATTGCTTCATTGTCTTCCTTGCGACGGTCACCTATACCGGCAATAATTCCAACTTTTGGGCTTCCATCCATTTTCTCAACTAGCTTTTTGAGGGCATTAAGTCCAGCTGCATTATGAGCATAGTCAAGAATAACATCAAAATTCTTAAAATTAAATAAATTAAGTCTACCTGGAGTTTGCGCAGGTGAAGGAATAAAACTTTCTAAACTTGAACTGAGGTCACCGAGTTCGAAACCATGTATATAACCTGCCAAAGTAGCTGGTAGTACATTCTGGATCATAAAACTTGCTTTTCCACCAAATGTTAAAGGAACGTTTACCGCTTTGGTTACCCTGAGTTTCCATTCCCCTTTGCATATAGTGATAAATCCGTTCTCATAGATGGCACATAATCCACCCTCTCTCATGTGTTTTTTAATCTTTCTGTTGTTTTCGTCCATAGAAAACAAGGCGATTTTACAATTTGCTTTTTCTCTCATTGCATAAACCAGGTCGTCATCTGCATTGAGAATGGCATATCCGTCTGGTTTGACAGACTCCACAACCACAGCCTTCACCTTGGCTAGTTGTTCCAAAGTATGAATTCCTTTTAGTCCAAGATGGTCTGGTGCAATATTGGTGACAATACAAGTATCACAATTTTTAAACCCTAAACCTGCTCTAAGGATACCTCCTCTTGCAGTTTCGAAAACAGCAAAATTTACCGTTGGATCCCTTAATACAAATTCCGCACTGCCAGGTCCGGAGCAGTCTCCACTCATCATCATATGGTTTTGAACATATATTCCATCCGTAGTGGTATAACCTACCGTATATCCCTTCATTTTCACCATGTGTGCCATCAGCCTGGTGGTAGTAGTCTTCCCATTGGTTCCTGTTACTGCAACAATTGGAATTCTTGAAGGTGAACCCGGCGGATATAACATGTCAATAACCGGTGCGGCAACATTTCTTGGTAACCCCTCAGCAGGTGCTAGATGCATTCGGAATCCTGGCCCGGCATTTACTTCAAGCACTGCACCTCGTGTTTCATAAACTGGGGAACTGATATCATTTGTCATAAAATCAATTCCACAAATATCCAGATCTACTACTCTGGAAATCCTTTCTGCCATAAATACTATAGACGGGTGGACAATATCTGTTACATCCACAGAGGTTCCACCAGTAGAAAGGTTTGCAGTATCTTTTACAACTAAAATTTCTCCTTTTGAAATTATGGTGTCCAGTGTATATCCTTTCAGTTCCAGTAACTTCAAGGTAATTTCATCAATCGAAATACTTGTCAACACTTTTTCATGTCCATATCCTCTTCTGGGATCAGCATTTACCAGGTCAATTAATTGTTGAACTGTATGTTTCCCGTCGCCTATTATCCTTGCAGGCAATCTTTTAGCGGCAGCTACCATCTTGTGATTTATGACCAAAATACGGTAATCTTCACCGGTAATAAATTGTTCGACGATAACTGAAGTGGAGACCCTCTTCGCGTTGTGCAAAGCATTCACTGCCTGATCCCAACTCTGTATATTGGTAGTGATACCTCTACCATGATTTCCATTAATTGGCTTTATGACCAATGGATATTTAAGATAATTTATAGCATCCTTAAGCCCGGCCTCAGTCCGGACTATTTCACCTTTGGGGACTGGTATTTCGGCTTGATTTAACAGGTATTTAGTCTCCTCTTTGTCTTTTGCAATCTCGACACCTATGTTAGAGGTCTTATTTGTAACAGTAGCCTGAATCCTCCGTTGATTCCTTCCATAACCTAATTGACAGAGGCTATATTTATTCAATCTTATCCACGGAATTCCTCTGGCTTGAGCCTCTTCAATAATCGATCCTGTACTCGGGCCAAGGCGATTGCTTTCCCTTAATTCCCTCATTTCCTGAAGATCTGGAGACAGATCGTAGGAATTCCCTTCAACCAAAGCTTCGGCAATCCTTACAGATGCCTTGGCTGCGTAAACGCCAACTTTTTCCTCCAGATAGTCAAATACAACATGATAAACACCTTCTTCCCCGTATGTTCTGGTACGCCCAAAACCAACATCCATACCTGCCATTGTTTGAATTTCCAAAGCAATGTGCTCCACAACATGACCCATCCAGGTACCTTCCTCAATTCGTTGATAGAACCCGCCCTCGTTACCCACAGAACAACGGTGACCGTATAAACCTGGGAGCAAATCCTTTAAACGATCAAGAAATCCTGGAATATGATTGGTAGGTTTTTGTTCCAAATCTTCAAGATCCAAAACCATTACAATCAGTTTATGCCTTCGGATACTCCAATAATTGGGTCCTTTCATGACGTTTATTTCTCTTATTCGCATATTTTCATTCTGTTTTTATATTGGCCAATATTAAGAAATAAGTTTGTATTCAAAAGAGTATATTTAGTTTTGCATCGCTTAATTATGGAGAAATTAGAATTTAAAGGTACACTTATCCCAATCGGAGGAAATGAAGACAAGGGAAGTGGACCTAATGAGATGTACACCCATGACTTTATTCAACAGGGCATTTTGGCAAATGTGGTTAAAGAAAGTGGTGGGAATAAGGCTCAGATAGTGGTGATTACAACGGCCTCAAGGATTCCAATTGAGGTAGGAGATAACTATTTACAGGCTTTTGGAACCCTCGGGTGTGAATCAATTCACATAATGGACATCAGATCGAGAGATGAAGCCCAAACAAGTAATAATCTGAAGCTAATCGAAAATGCTGATTGCCTCATGTTTTCCGGAGGCGACCAAAGTGAAATCGTAAAGCAAATAGGACAAACTAAAATGCATGAACTGCTTTTTAGAAAATTATATGAAAGTAATTTTGTTTTGGCGGGAACAAGTGCCGGAGCAATGTGCATGAGCCATGAGATGATATCTGGGGGATCCAGCCCCGATGCTTTGAGAAAAGGAAATCTAAAAATGAAAACTGGAATGGGATTTGTCACTCATGCGGTGATTGATTCACATTTTATCCAGCGGGGTCGATTTGGAAGATTAGCTGAAGCCATGGCCCAGTTCCCAAATTTGCTTGGTATAGGTTTGGCTGAAGATACCGCCATTATTATAAAAAAATCAAATGAGTGCCGGGTAATTGGCTCCGGAATGGTTATCCTTTTTGATGCAAAAAAACTTACTCACAATAAATTCAATATCCTGAAAAACGACACCCCCCTTTCCATTGCTAATTTAACGACTCATATTTTAGCAACCGGAGATCGTTTTAACCTGGGTGATGGATCAATTCAAATACTTACCCAGGAGGAAGCGCTTATGTTGGAATCAAAGGGAAACCTGACCTAAGGCTATTGCGCATCAATCTTTAATTCTTGTATGTATCTGCCGTTTGTGTTTTCTTCAGCATATAAAAAGACCCTGAAATTTCGTCCGTTGGTACTTGAGAATTGTGCAATTAAATAATTTGACTCATTTCCTTTGGAAACTCCTTTATGGAGTGGAGTACATGATTTTGGGGGATTTGCATCTAAAAATGACTTTAAGGCCTTTACTACATCTGTCTTGTCGAGATAGGATATTTTTCCATTCATACAAAATTCAACCCGCTCGTCCAACTGGGCTCCCAGAGCCACCAAATCACCACGCCCTAAAGCATCGAATGCAGGATGCTTTGTCTGAGCATGGACACTCATCACACATACCAACAAAATGACAGAAATTAAGTATTTCATATTGAGAGATTTACATTGAAAACATACCTGAAGAACTGATGGTTCCACTTCTTGGTTAAATTTATGGCTATTTCTATAAATAACATGCAACTTTAACTTTTAAAATGCTGTTTTGAAAAATATGAAAAAAGCAATGCTCATGATTCTTGATGGATGGGGAATTGGCCAAAATGACTTGGCAGATGCAATCCACGCAGCTCGTACCCCATACTATGATTTGCTGATTGATAAGTATCCCAACAGTAGTCTTGTCACCTATGGACCGGAAGTTGGTCTTCCGGATGGCCAATTTGGAAATTCTGAAGTTGGGCACTTAAATTTGGGAGCAGGAAGAGTTGTATATCAGGATTTAGGTTTGATTGACAAGGCCTTCAAATCAGGAGAAATGTCGACTAATTCTGAATTCTTGGATTTAATTTCCTATTGTGAAAAACATGACAAACCTTTACATATTATTGGATTGGTCTCTGATGGTGGAGTCCATAGTCATATAAATCATCTGTTTGGATTAATAGATTTGCTGGAGGCCACAAAGGTTAAGACAATTTCAATTCATGCGATTCTTGATGGAAGGGATACTGATCCTCATTCCGGAATTCACTTTATCGAAAAAACCACAAACTATTTACAAGGAAAAAGGTCAAGAATTGTAAGCATCATTGGAAGGTATTTTGCTATGGACCGAGACAAACGTTGGGAAAGAACGAAAAAAGCATATGATCTATATATTCATGGAATTGGGAAAAAGACCAATGATTTTTGCAAAGCCATCATTGCCAGTTACGAAACGGGTACTACAGATGAATTTCTCGATGCATATTGCTCAATAAATCCTGTGAAAATAAATAACGAAGACGCAGTATTGTGTTTTAACTTCAGGACAGACAGATTGCGGCAATTAACAGAAGCTTTGACACAAAATGATTTTCCTGAATTTGATATGTCTGCGCATTCTTTGCATTATGTCACCATGACTAACTACAAAGAAGAATATAAAAATATTAGAGTTCTCTTTGGAAAACAAGATATTTTAGAGACATTGGGTGAAACACTTTCAAGATATGGATTAACGCAATTGCGGATTGCAGAAACTGAAAAATATCCGCATGTCAGCTTCTTTTTTAATGGTGGTAAAGAAAGCAAATTTGTGGGTGAGAGGAGGATCCTGATCCCTTCACCCAAAGTAGCTACCTATGATCTTCAACCTGAGATGTCAGCATCTACCTTAACCCAATCCTTATTGGAAGACATTCAAAATAATCATCCTGATTTTATTTGTATTAATTTTGCCAACGCTGATATGGTAGGACATACAGGGGTTTATAATGCGGTTGTCAAGGCAATTGAATCAGTTGACAGTTGCCTTGAAAAAATTATACCTTTTGCTCAATTAAATAATTATGAAATTATCATACTGGCCGATCACGGAAATGCTGAGTTTATGATTAATACAGATGGGAGTCCAAACACCGCCCACACCATGAATCCTGTACCTTGCATATTAATTAGTAATAATAAAACTTTAAAATTAAAAAATGGAAAATTGGCTGATATTGCCCCTACTTTGTTAAATCTAATGGAACTCCCTGTTCCGGAAAAAATGACCGGTAATTCGCTAATTTAATTAAAGAAGATCTTCATGTTTTCAATATCCAGAAAACTTTATTATATACTGTATGTCTCCGTACTTTTTGGGGGCTCTTGTGCAAATATCAAAAATATTTCCGGTGGACCGGATGATAAAATTCCTCCGAAAATTTTAATTGAAAAGTCAACACCGAATTATAGCAAAAATTTCAATAGTAAAAAAATAATCATAACATTTGACGAGTGGATCACTCTAAACAACCCAACTCAAAATATCATTATCTCACCTCCAACGACATTTCCTCTAAAATACAAGTTAAATAAAAAATCTTTAGTAATAGAGCTAAATGAAAATGAAGTGTTGAAAGATTCAACTACCTACTCGATAAACCTTGGGGAAGCAATTAAAGACCTAACTGCCCAAAATCCTGCAACGAATATTAAATATGTATTTTCCACAGGAAATGTTATAGATTCTCTCCAAATTAAAGGTAGCGTACGCGACCCTAGAACTTCAAAGGGCCAGGATAAAGCCTTGGTTTTACTTCATAGCAATTTAAATGATTCTGCAGTAAGTAAACTTAAACCGGATTACTTCAGTTGGACAGATAAAGATGGAAATTTTACTTTAGATCATATTCGACATGGAACTTATAAGATCTTCACACTCCTGGACAAGAATCAAAATTATATTTATGACCAAACTGCTGAGTCTATTGGCTTCTTGAATGAGAATTTGCAACTAAGTGATACTTCAAATAATAATATCTTACTCTGGATCTCTCAAGAAAAATTACCCCTGACTATTAAAGATTTTAGAACGAGCCAAGGGAAAGGCGTATATATTTTTAACCGAAGTTCCGGTGATCTTAAGTTAAATATAAAAAACGTATCAAATAAATTTATATGGAATGCAAAAGACAGTCTGGTATTCTGGTATGAATCTGATACCAGTTCAATTGCAATCCTTCAATATGAAAACAAATTTGATACTGCAATTCTTAAATCTAGTTTGCAAAACCAAACAAAACTGCAAAAGGAAATACTTATTCCAACATCCCGCTTCATAAAACCAGGTCAGCCTTTAAGACTCTTAAGTAAGGAGGCCATAATTTATATTGACTCTTCAAAAATTAAAACACTACCTCCATCTAACTATACAATGACCTCAAATAAGGATGATCCACGAATTGTTGAAATAAATTTCAATTTCCACAACTTGACTGAGAATACAGTTGTACTGGATTCATTTCTTACAAGGAGCATAAATGGGTTATATAATTCAGCCGATACAATAAAATTAAATCTAATTAGTGAAAGTAGTTTGTCCAAAATAAAAGTTACATTAGAAAATTTGACTAAAAGCTCACAATACATTTTCCAGATTTTGGATAAAGAAAAAGTTCTTGCTGAACGTATCTTTGTAGCTGGGAATGAAAATGAAATTATAAATTTCAAATCTGTTGACCCAGGAAAGTATAATGCCAGGTTGATACTGGACTCCAATAATAACCAGGAGTGGGATCCGGTAAATTACATCAATAAAACGTACCCGGAAAAAATCTGGAACTGGCCATTGGAAGAGCTCAGACCTGACTGGGAAATTGAAGTTACATTTAATATTAAATAATGATTTTACGAACTGAAAACTTAATCAAGAAATATGGTAACCGGACCGTTGTCAATGGTGTAAACATTAATGTCCAACAGGGAGAAATTGTTGGCTTGCTTGGTCCAAATGGTGCAGGAAAAACCACCACATTTTATATGATTGTTGGATTCATCACACCTGATGTTGGAAAAGTGTTCCTGGATGATATGGATGTTACCAAGGAAGCAATGTATATAAGAGCTAGAAAAGGTCTTGGTTATCTGCCTCAGGAACCATCTGTATTTAGAAAATTAAGTGTAGAAAACAATATAAAAGCGATACTTGAGATGGGTAATCTATCTAAAGAAGAGCAACGTTCAAAATTGGAGAGTCTCATTGATGAATTTCAATTATCGAAAGTTAGAAAAAATCCCGGGGATTCCCTTTCAGGTGGTGAAAGACGTAGAACAGAAATTGCCAGAGCTCTTGCTTCAGATCCAAGTTTTATCCTTCTGGATGAACCATTTGCAGGAATTGATCCAATTGCCGTAGAAGATATACAAAGCATCGTCGCCACTCTGAAGGGAAAAAATATTGGTATCCTGATTACAGATCATAATGTTCAGGAAACTTTGTCTATAACAGATCGAGCATATCTTATTTTTGAAGGTAGAATTTTAAAAAGCGGTACCGCCGAAGAATTGGCCGCAGATGAAAATGTGCGAAGAGTTTATTTGGGGCAAAATTTTGAACTTAAAAAAAGAAAACCAGAACGTGAAGTACTTTAGTTTTTTTATAATCTTATTTTATTTATGTGCTTGTTCAGATGTAAATTCTGAATTAGAAAATCGTTCCTTTCATTTGGCCGATAGTATTTTTAATGCCCAAAATTTGGCTTATAATCAAGAAGCTGATTCTTTGTGTAAAATTTTAGAGGAAAAGGAACTGTCTTTTTTAGTGGACAGTATTATTGAAGTACGTCGGGTTGAAATAAAGTTATTGAGAAAACTATGAAGTACTTATTATTAACAATTCTAATTTTATTAAATTTCTCCTGCCAAAATCCAGATGGCAATAAACTCGATTCTTTGGTTCAATCAAAATTAAATGAAAGAAAAGAAAAATATTTCAAAGAAAAGTTAGATGTATGTAGAAGAAATTTGATGAGTATTAGTCAATCAAAAGTTGATTCGATTTTGAAAATGGAATCAAAAAAATCAAAATTTGACAGTATTTCTGTTCCCTACGATACTTTCAGACCCATCAAACCTGAAATTTCATTTCCTAAATTTAATAAACCGAATCGACCAAAAGAAGACACTCTGCTGCCTCCAGGCCAACAAGTTAACTAATGGATTTAAAACGATATTCCCGTTTAGTTTAGGCCAAACTTATTTTTATTCTTAGTGTTAATAATTGCCTCTAATTGCATTGTTTCAATTTTATAGATTTAAAACAATTGCATTATTAAAAATTCTTCTGCCTACTTAAAAAAGATTTTACTTTACTATGATGATAAATAAACATCAAATTAATTTTGAATAAAATTTTGAATTAGTCTAGGTGACAGACTTAATAAAAATTGGACATTGACTCCTTTTAGAATGCGGTATTGTTGGAACCAATATGGCTATAATATTGCCAAATATTGTTCTTTTACTTTACTTGTGAATTATTCAACCTGATTCTAATTCATGCTCAAGATCAACCTTCGACCCTTCTTTGATGCCTCGATTTAAGTAAATGGAGTGTATATTTGCTTTCTTGATTAAAAATTGCCCAATGGAAAAAATAAAAATAGGTATTACAAGTGGTGACATAAATAGTGTTAGTCTGGAGGTTATCTTAAAATCACTTTCTCAGGAAAGCATTTTTCAATATATAACGCCCGTAATTTACGGAAATATTAAAATTGCCTCTTATCATAAAAATATTGTCAATCTGGAAAACCTTTCCCTTAATGTGATTAATCCTGGAGAAAAACCGAAATCCGGAAGAATTAATGTAGTTAATAGTTGGACCGATAACGTTACCATTAACTTAGGAAAACCTTCAGTGGAAGGAGGTAAATTTGCAATGATGGCTTTAGATAATGCCCTGGAGGATTTGAAAAACGGAACTCTTGATGCATTGGTAACCGGCCCTATTCATAAATATTCAATGAAATTAGCTGGGTTTCCTTTTACAGGACATACAGATTATTTAAAAGATAAAACCAACTCAAAGGAGGTATTAATGATGATGGTCAGTGAAAAGCTTAAAGTAGGCCTTGTTACAGATCATCTTCCATTAAGCCAGGTCACCTCACAGATCACAAAGGAATTAATTAGTCGTAAAATCCAAATAATGGAGCAATCGCTGATTAAGGATTTTGGTATTGAAAAACCACATATTGCAGTTTTGGGACTTAATCCACATGCCGGTGAAGAAGGTATGTTGGGTTCTGAAGAGGAGGAAATAATCAGACCTGCAATTATTGAAGCTAAGAAGAGTGGTGTTTTTGTGGCCGGTCCATATTCTGCAGATGGATTTTTTGGGTCCGGGCATTTTGCAAAATTTGATGGCATACTTGCAATGTATCATGATCAGGGATTGATACCATTTAAAACTCTTTCTTTCCATGAGGGCGTAAATTTTACGGCTGGACTGCCCTTTGTAAGAACCTCTCCAGACCATGGAACTGCTTTTGATATTGCTGGCCGAAACGAGGCTGATTTCAAATCAATGTTTCATGCCATTGTAAAGGCTAAAGACATTGTGGCTTTAAGAAAGGGATATGTTGAAATGAGGCAGAATGTGTTAAGAAAAAGGCCAAAGCTGTCAGAAGAAATGAGCGAGTAGGTTAGTTCACTCTATTAACATTCGTCTAGGTTTGAGATTGGTTTACTTCGACCCCGACAACCTTGGCTTCGCAAAGATAAACACATATTTCTCATATTTAGTTTTTACCTATATATCTTTTTTCTTTTCAACTTGCCATTTTTGCTTGCTGACTTTTTAGTTTGGATTTCTTTCATGGTCGGTTTTACAGGCTCTTGAACAGTTAACTTTTCTTCAATGGGTATATATTCTTGGCCTTCAGCTTGAATGACTTCTTTGTCCAGCATATACAAATCATATTTTTCTATAGTTTGTATAAGTTTGACGGGATATGATGGATCTGTTGCATATCCACACTTTTTCAAACCATATGCCCAAGAATAGTAATCACTTTTTGATAGGCTGAAAAGACATTTATATCTGGATCTTTTGGTAAGAAATTCAGTATGGTCTTTGTAAGAATCTTCCGGAGATGGATACATTCTGAAACAAGAATGAGTTAAATTTCCAAGTGAATCACGATCATCATCTACATGTAAATAAGTCTCCCCATCCCAATTGGCTTTGCATTTTATTCCAAAATGATTGTTGGCATTTTTTGCCAATTCACTTCTACCAGATTGGGATTCCATAATTCCTTGTGCCATTTTTATAGAGGCCGGAATTCCACTTCTCTTCATCTCACTCATTGCCATGTCCTTATATTGATCCATATACCGCTCTTGAACACTAATGGGACGTGTATTTAAAAACAACAAGGACTGGATCAACACAACTAGTAAAAGACCAATACGATTCATAATCTGATTTTATCAAATGGTATCGGTTCTGGTAACACAAAAATAATACCAATTTTACAAATCAGAAGGGGGGTTTAATATATATAGTCTTTATTTATCA
>Ga0073902_10001818_pt1 | contig 11418 bp, 7 predicted proteins | sample KloWWTmeKNB19Kit_FD_66667 | JGI IMG/M metagenome (GOLD analysis project Ga0073902, IMG submission 66667) | Active sludge microbial communities from Klosterneuburg, Austria, studying microevolution and ecology of nitrifiers - Klosterneuburg... | ecosystem: Engineered > WWTP > Aerobic digester >...
CGTGATGCAGCTCTTGAACGGTGGGGCGACCCTCGGCTCGAAAGGGGGAGGGGTGGCCTTCTTCGCGCACATCGGCGGATTCATTGCGGGGATGCTCCTGATCGGCCTATTCAAACGGCCGGAAGTGCGGTTCTTCACGCCGGCCAGGACGAGATCCTGGCACTAGTACGGCCCACTCAGCGGCTCACACGTCCAGCAACTCACGGATTTTTCCAGCCAGGTCATGCTGTCGGTAGGGCTGCTGCAGGAAGTATTTCTTATTGACCCGATGACTGGCGATCGTGTCGTCCGAAAATCCGGACACGAAGAGCGCCTTCATCTTGGGATGTTGGAGCACCAGACGCTTGGCCAATTCTCGACCGCTGATTTCCGGCATGGAGAGATGGCTGACCGTGAGGTGGATCTGTCCATGATGCTGCTGAGCCACCAGCAGGGCCTCGACGGCCGATCCCGCCTCCAACACATGGTACCGATGACTCTGCAGCGTGGAGGTGGCCAGCCTTCGGGTGATCTCGTCTTCCTCCACCAACAACACGGTCTCCGCGCCCTTCGACAGCGCTTCGCTGAGCACTCTCGTGTCCCGCACCACCCCGTTCCGCTCAACCAAGGGGAAGTAGACACGCACCGTCGTGCCTTGCCCAGGCTGACTCTGCACCTCCACCGTCCCCCCGTACTGCCGAACGATCCCGTATACCAATGTCAGCCCCAGTCCAGTGTGAGTTTCCTTGGTGGAGAAGAACGGCTCGAACATCTGCGATTGCACATCCAAATTCATCCCGCCGCCGCTATCGCTCACGGCAATGCGTGCCATGCGCTTGCGGGGATTCTTTTCCAGTTGCTCGACCGGAAGTAATTCCCCAGTGACGACTTCCAGGACGATCTCCACGCGCCCCGTCTTTGGCATCGCATCACGCGCATTGGCCACCAGGTGCAGCAACACTTGCTCCAGCCGATCGTGCCCGATTTCTACCAACACCGGGGCCGAATCGTTCGCCACCCGGATGTCGATACGACCGGGCAGCACCGCTTGAAACGTCTCCCGCATCGATTCAATCGCGGCACCCAGCGACAGGGTGTCTCTGATCGACGTCTCGTGAACGCGGAGCGCCAACAGTTGCGCGGTCAGGGTTGCCGCCCGTTCCCCGCTTCGAAAAATCTCTTCCACAGGACGCTGCAACGGATCATCCGGTTTCAGCTTGGAGCCAATTACCCCCGTCTGATTGCCGATCACCGCCAAGACCTGGTTGAACTCGTTGGCCAGTTTGGATGCCAGACGGCCGACCGCCTCAAGCTTTTGAGCTTCCCGAAGCTGTCGCTCTAGTCCGGTCCGTTCCACCACGCCCTGCCGAATTTCCTGATTCGCGCGGGAAAGCCCCTGCTTCAGTCCCTGCACCCGGGTTTCGAGTTGTGTCCGTCGTTCCTCCAACACCTGCTCAGACTGTTTCAATCCCTGCACATTTTCACGCAACAGACGATTCCGTCGGCGCTCAGCGGCGACCGTCTCCAACGTGACTCCATAAAAGACTGACATGATCAGCAACACGGGAATGCCAAGCAGATGTTTCACCGCCAGCATGCCCGACTGCATCGCATGCTCATAGACCAACACGCCATATCCGCCACAGATGATCACCGACAGGCCCAACAGCTGCCGGAGCGAGGGTGCCGAGGAGGCGATCAAGAGGAGGAGAAAATAGGTGAGATAGAGTTCCGAGCTGGCCGTCCCCGACAGATAAATCGTTCCCGTCACCAACAACGTATTCAGGCTGATCAACGCACCGGGAAACCAGGTACTCTCGAGCAGCGTGCGCGGCAACAGCATGATGCCGCAGCTGATCAGGATCAACCCGATCGCCACCAGACGGCTCACGGCCTGTCCATAAATCGTCTCGCTGCTCACCAACAATTCGTACGCAAGAATCCCCGCAACCAGACTCTGCAGGAACATCGTGCGTATGCGCGAATGGTTGAGGAACCGGCCCAGTCCCTGCGTGGTCGGGTGCCGCCCGGTTTGATCAAGTTCGGAAGAGGAAAGTGGAACGCTCACAACCCGTACCCGCCTTCAGTGGAAGAATGTGAAGCCGGCTAGGACATCAGCAAGTCCTATACCCTGCGTTCACCCGGACAAATCTTCGCAAATTCAAGGACGGCAGATTCGAGGGTGGCCATGAACGGCCGGAACGATCTCATCGCCTCACAAAAACGAACAGGCGCACATCGACGGCGCCGCGAGAACGGAGGTCAATGAGCAGTATCGGCAGGAGCACAACACGTGTAAGACGAACGGAATCTAGGCCACCTAGCTAGAGGCACGTGCCGGAAAGGTGCGACCGGAAGGCCGACGCTTTCATCAGAGCCTCATCGCGGGTCGGGGCAAGAAAGCTGATGTGTCCCATTTTTCGTTTCGCCCGGATCGTGCGTTTTCCATAGAGATGCACTACCGCTCCGGATTCACGGAGCACCTCCTGCACTCCGGGCGATTCCGTGGCGAGTCGCACGTCATCACCGATCAAGTTGACCATGACCGCAGGAGTCAGCAGCCGCACCTCCCCCAGTGGCAAGCCACAGAGCGTACGGACCTGCTGTTCAAACTGCGACACCGTACAGGCGTCCAACGAATAGTGGCCTGAATTATGGGGCCTGGGTGCCACTTCGTTGATCAACAATCGGCCGTCGGCCATGAGAAATAACTCCACACAAAACACCCCTATGCCGCCCAAGACCTCGACCGCACGACACGCCATCGTCGCAGCCTGATCGGCCACCGTCGCCGACACATCCGCGGGGATCGTACTCTGTCGGAGAATGCCGCCTTCATGAACATTCTCGACGACCGGATACGTCCGCATCGTGCCCTCCAGACTGCGCACGACCAAAATCGACACTTCGCGTTCGAACGGAAGCCAAGCCTCCAAAATCCATCGCAACCCGGGACGCATGATCCGCACCAAGTCCTGCTGCACCACAGCACACTCCTCGGCACGAGCAATCTTCCATTGTCCCTTGCCGTCATACCCGGCCGTCGCGGTCTTGCAGATGAGCGGGTATCCGAGCACCGTCTGGCGACCGAGTTCCTCCGGAGACGAGATCGCATGAAACGTCGGAACAGACAATCCATGAGTCTGAAGAAAGGTCTTCTGTTCGATTCGATCCTGAATCACACGAAGGACTTGGCTCGATGGTCGAACCGGCACCTCGCGCTCCAATTGCTCGCACAATTCAGCCGGGACATTTTCCCATTCATAGGTTACAGCACGAACGCGCCGGACGAAATCCTGACGCGCGGAAGAGTCTGTAAATGGTTGCAGGAAGGAATGATCGGCCAGCCGATGAGCGGGCGCGTCAGGGTCAGGGTCCCAGACCGCAATGGCATATCCGAGACGCCGGGCCGTGGTGGCGAACATGGCCCCGAGTTGACCGCCTCCCAGCACACCCAACGTCGCGCCGGGATCGATGACCGTCACGTTCACGATCGGCGGCTCATTCGGGAGCTTCGGCTCATCCGCAAGGGAGGAGACAATCGGGCATCGTCCTGTGAGTCGAGCACCGACTGGGTTTGATTGGCGCGAAACCGTTCGACACGTTGTCTGATGGCGGCCGACCGGAGCCCGAGTATTTGCGCGGCCAGGATAGCGGCATTTTCAGCGCCCCCGATGGCCACCGTCGCAACCGGAATGCCCCGAGGCATCTGCACGATCGACAACAAGGAGTCCAACCCCCGGAGGTTCTCCGTGGGGATGGGCACGCCGATCACCGGTAGAGTGGTCTTCGCCGCCAGCATGCCGGGAAGATGAGCGGCACCGCCGGCGCCGGCAATAATCACTTGAATCCCTCGATCAATCGCCTGCTCCGCATAGGCAAAGAGACGATCCGGCGTGCGATGCGCGGAAACCACGAGCAGTTCGTTGGGAATTCCGAGCTCGTTCAGCATAGCCACTGCTTTCTCAAGGATGGGAAAATCCGACTTACTGCCGCCTAACACTCCGACGGACGCGCGGACTGCCGAGCTGTTTTTTGACATGCGCGAGGCCACCTTTGGCTGAAGGAAAGAATGATGCGGCGAACCTTAGCCCTTCTCCTGTGACAGGGTCAAGCCGCGCCCCGTCGGAACCCGTCATTGAATTGACCAAGTCCTTCGCAATCCACTATGATACGCTGTCCCCGGTGTCATAATTGACCGGGCCTTGGAGAGAACACGTGCAGCGTATTCGTGAAGGGCTCAAGAGTAGACTTCGCTCGCTCGTCACCCAGCGCACCGGCCTGGATGAAATGGCGGTCGACGATCTCGCGACCTCGACCAAGCTTCAGTCGTGGGAAGCGGTCCAAATTCCCGAGCGGCTGCGGTTTTCGTCCCGACTGGCCATTCTTCTCGTGGTCTTCTTCATTCTCATCGTCGCCTTCGTGCCCTGGACCCAGACCATCACGGTGACCGGCCAGTTGTCGGCCTATACCCCCTTTGAACGACCTCAGGACGTCGAAGCACAAATCACCGGCCGCATCAGGAAATGGCACATCTACGAAGGCGTGCGGGTGAAAACCGGCGATGTGATTCTCGAACTGGATGACTACGACCCGAACTTCATGGCTCCGGACCTCTTGAGCCTGCTCGATCAACGCAAGAAAGCGCTAGAGGACACTCGCAAAGCCGCGTTGAGTCGCGCCGATCAACTCGATAAGCGGATCAAGGAAATGCAAAACCTCGTGAAGGCCGCCGTCCCTTCCGCAGGCGCCCGCGTCCTCGAGGCCGAAAGCAAGGTACGGGAAGCGAGGCAGAAAATCGAAGCCTCCAAGATCGCCGTCTCCACGGCCGAACTCAACGTCGAACGGCACCAGCAACTGGCACAACAAGGCCTGGTCTCCCAACGCGAATTGGAACTGACGATTCAATCCGCCCTCGCCAGCAAAGCCGACCTGCAAGGCGCACAAGCCAATTTGAGTGCCGCCGAACAGAGCATGAAAGCATTGAGTTTCGGACGAGAGCAAGTGAGCGCTGAAGTCCTGCAACGTCTCCTGGACGCGGAAGCGGCCCGCGACGCATCCATCGGAGAGGCGGCGCGCGCCGCCGACCAAGTCGCAGACGTCTCGTTGCGGCTCTCCAACGCCAACCAACGACGCGTGGCCAGCCGCATCCTCTCCCCCATCGACGGCACCGTGGTGAAAATGGCGCAGGCCGGCGCAGGTGAAACGGTACGGCCTGGAGATAAACTGGTCAGAATTTCCCCGAACACGACGGACAAGGCCATTGAAATGGTCGCCGACGGCATTGACGCGCCGTTGCTGAATGTCGGCCGGAAGGTCAAGATTCTTTTCTACGGCATTCCCGCCATCCCGCTGCCGGCCTGGCCGGAACTGATGGCCGGAACGTACTCGGGTGTGGTGAAAGTCATCGACCAGGTGGACGACGGAAAAGGCAATTTTCGCTTCTGGGTCGTTCCCGACTTGGAGGAACGTCCCTGGCCCCCGCAAGAACACGTCCGCCAGGGCACCAAAGCCATGGGGTGGGTCATTCTCAATCGAGTCCCGCTCTGGTACGAGCTGTGGCGCCGCTTCAATCTGTTTCCACCGGACTACCAGGAACGGCCTCCGAGCTTGATCGATACGCTCTTGCCGAAAGCCGGTCGAGGGGCCAAGTAACTCAGTCCTTTCCCCACGGCATTCGACCCGGAGCGCACAGATCCTTCGACACCCATTCTCTTTGTATCGGAATCAGAAAGGAGTGCGCCGCATGAAACACTATGTCTGGGTCCTTGTCCTCACCGCCTGTGCGTTGAGCTGGCTGCCGGAAACCGGCCTGTCCGCGGACGAGACGGCCAAATCACGGGCGCTCCCGCCGATCCCCCTGTCTTTGAACGAAGTCCACGCCTGGATCGACCGCTCTCATCCGCTGCTGAAGGGAGCCGGCACCGAAAAAACCTCGGCCCGCGGGAAAATGCTGAAAGCACTGGGCGCCTTCGAACCGATCCTGGTCAATGATACCGAAGTCGAACGATTCATCGAAAAGGGAACCAACAAGACGCAAAGCGTCGGCTTCAACGATACCCTGGTCGAAGCACGCACTCCGTGGGGATTCCGTGGTAGCGCGGGGTTCCGCCAAGCGATCGGCGACGCAAAGATTCCCGACCTCTCCTTCGGCAACGGCAACCAGCAGGTGATCCTCGGCGGCTTTATGCCGCTCCTCAAGGGGCTCATGATCAATCCGGAAAATGCCGAACTCCAGCGGTCGGAGTTGGCTGACCCGCGCGCCGATGTCAAAATTTCCCAAACCCGACAGGACCTGTTCCTGGCCGCCGCCACCCAATTCTGGGATTGGGTCTCTGCAGCCAAGTATGTCGACGTGCAGCGCCGGGCGGTCGCAGTGTCCGAAGAACGCTTGCGGCAAGTCGAAGGGAGAGCCAAAGCCGGAGCCGTGGCCCCTCTCGATGTCGTGGAGGCCGGTCAAGAAGTCCAGCGCCGGCGCGAGGTTGCCATCGGCGCACAACGAGCTGTGGAGCAGGAGCAGTACAGAATGTCGATGTTCCTCTGGGAAAACCAGACGCCGACCGCGCCGCAACTGGAGCGAGCTCCTGATTTCCCTCCGCCGGCCGCCGTCCCCACGGCTGAAATCGTTCGAGCCGACAAGTTGCAGGCCAAGACTGATCGGCCGGAGATCCGCGAGGTCGACATCGAAGCCAAGGTCAACAATATCGACTTGGAACTGGCCAAAAACAACCTGCTACCCAGCCTCGACCTCGAAGCGGCCCCGGCGCGGGCACCGGAAAAGTTCGTGCTCGGGTTGGGCTACCGGTTCGGTGTGGAGTTACGCATGCCGATCCTGCAGCGCAGGAGCCGAGGTGAAGTCATGGAAGCACAAGCGCAGGCCGATCGGCTGGTTCTTGTCCAGAAATACCGCGAGCAACAAGTGGTCGTGGACGTCGACAATGCCTTTTCGGCCATCGAACGCGCGAAGGAACGGGTGACCGCCGCTGCCGAATCACTCCGCATGGCCAAGATGTTGGAGGAAGGCGAACGGTTCCGTTTCAGCCTGGGTGCCACGAGCGTATTGTTCGTGAACCTGCGCGAGCGAAACTCCGTGGATTCGGAAATGCAGTTGGTGCGGGCCAAGGCGGACTATCAGAAGGCACTGGCCCTCTACCAATGGGCTACCGGCACGTGGGCACGCAGTCAACCATCCGCCACACCGGTCAATTATCGAGTCGGCGCGAGCTTCTCCAAATAGTGGCATTTTGCGGTCTGCTCTGATAGGTTTTAGCCAGCGACGAGGGCCGGCAGAAGCTGGCCCTCGTACCGACCAAGAACTGTTCTCGCAGGGACGCAGTCAGGGGCCCAGTCAGCTGTTGCAGAGGTACCACGATGGCCCAGGACCATTCCGATAATCAAACCAATCTGTTCCAGGCAGTCATCGGCCATCTCGGGGTCCTCTTCCGCCTGGAACGGCGCATCCTCGGGCTCATCGTTTCCTATTCGATCGCCATCGGGCTGTTCTCCCTGATTGTTCCCCTCACGGTTCAAGAGCTCGTCAACACCTTCGCCTTTGCCTTGCAACCCATTACAATCGTCACCCTGGCAGCCGTCATGGTGGCCGCCCTGTTATTCGTCGGCGCGTTCCGCGCATTGCAGTATTACGCCGTGGAAGTGTTGGAGCGCCGCATTTTCGCCCGGGTCGCCATCGCGATGGCCCAGCAACTCCCCTATCTGCGGTACCAGGGATTCAAACCCCGCTTTGCCAATTTTTTCGTTGAGACCATTCTCATGCAGCGGGCAGTCTCAGTCCTGCTGGTGGACTTGATCAACGTCATCGTCGGCGGAGCCGTCGGCATGACCATCTTGGTGTTCTACCACCCGTACTTTCTGTTGTATAACGCGATTCTGCTGGTCGGCTTCAACGTGGTCTTTTTCCTCATGAGCCATGGCGGCCTGAAGGCCGATATGGAGCTTTCCCACGCCAAGTACGACACGCTGCACTGGTTTCAAGAGATTGCCTACAACTTGCTCCATTTCAAGTCGACGGACAGCCAGACACTGCTGGTGAAAAAGACTGACCAGCTGGTGGACACCTACATCGACATACGCCGAACCCGATTCGGGATTTTGATCCGACAGTATCTGGGCTCACTCGGCTGGCAGGCCATCGCGCATAGCGGCCTCATTGCCACGGCAGGCTGGCTGTTGGGTATTGGGCAGTTGACGCTCGGACAATTTGTCGCCGCCGAAGTGGTCGTCAGCGGCATCTTGTCGAGCTTCGACGGGGTCGTGAAACGAATGGGCCATATCTATTATTTTCTCACCGCGCTGACGGAGCTGAGCTTCTTCTTCTCGCTCCCGAAGGACCAGGATACCGCAACGCTCTCGATCCCCCTTCCGGACCCGACCGTCCACGGGATTCGAGTCACCTGCAAAGATCTGACATTTGCCCCTGCCGGCGGCCCGCCCATCTTCGAACGTTTCAATATGGAAGTCACGCCCGGTGAAAAAATCGGCATCTATGCGGATACGACGGTGGCCAAAACGGCGTTGGCCCGTGTCTTGGGCGGATTGGAGTCACCCACGTCCGGCGTGATTCGCTACAACGGCGTCGACCTTCGGCACCTCAACCTCGACTCCGTCAATCGATTCCGAGGGTTTATCCTGGATTCGCAATTGTCGCTCTTTGAAGGGACTCTGGAAGAGAACATTGTGCTCGGGCGGGACTATATCCCCTATAGTGACGTGCGGTGGGCGCTTCGTTTCACCGAGCTCGAAGAGGAAGTCGATGCCTTACCCCAGGGCCTGAAGACTCACGTCCGCTCGGCAGGAAAAATCTTCGCCCCGACTCACATTGTTCGCATCCTGGTCGCACGGGCGATCTTGGGCCGGCCGCAACTCCTCATTTTCGAGGGCATCCTCCACAACATGCACCCCGCAATGCGCGAGACGATTCTTCGGCGCCTCTGCAGCAAAGAGGAGCCCTGGTCAGTGATCTTCGTGTCGAACGATCCCAACCTGACTCCGCACGTCGACCGCCGAATCATGCTGAACTAGGTGGATGCCGCCGTTGCTCAACGTTCTGTTCCCTCCGATTTCATGTTCTGACCCTTCTCACCATCGAACCCGATCTGCTTGACAGGCATTCACCAATCGCCCACACTGCAGCCCACCGTCGACCGATACGAGTCATTGCGTGAACGCCAGCGAACCACCCATTTCAACCCCCTCCGCGTGGACCATCCTTGCTCGTCTGAATCTCCTGATCGGGCTTGAACGCCGCATTCTCGCCATCGTGGGATCCTATGCGATCGTGATCGGCCTGTTTGCGTTGATCGTCCCGCTCACCGTGCAGGAGCTGGTGAACACCTTCGCATTTGCCATTCAGCCGGTTATGATCGTGACGTTGGTGGCGACCATGTTCGGGGCGCTCCTCTGCATGGGCGCGTTCCGCGTCCTGCAGGCGCGGGCGGTGGAGATCCTGGTTCAGCGTCTCTATGCACGGTTAGCCTTCGCCTTCACCGAGGCCTTACCCCGCTTCCGCGAGAACGTCTTTCTTCCTCAACATACCAATACGTTCATCGAAGCAGAGTTGTTGCCGCGGGCGTTGGTCGCCATGCTGGTCGACATCATCAACGTGTCGGTATCGGGGATCATCGGGATGGCGATCCTGATCATGTACCATCCCTATTTCCTGGGATATAACACGCTGCTCATCACGGGCTTTGCTTTCCTGCTGACGTTTTTCGGCCGAGGCGGGCTCCGCATCACACAACGAGTCTCCCGGCTGCATTACCAAACATTTCATTGGCTCCAAGACATCGGCATCAATCGACTGCACTTCAAATCCACGGATAGCCTCCCGCTGCTCCTGAAGAAGACCGACGCGCTCGTCCAGGCCTATGTCATGGCGCGAAAAACGCGTTCCGATATCCTGACCGGCGCGCAATACAAGAGCGCGGTCATTTTTCAGGCTACGGCGCACAGCGGCATGATCGGGCTCGGCGGCTGGTTGCTGTCGATCGGCGACATCACCCTCGGGCAGTTCGTCGGGGCGGAGGTGATCGTCGGAACCCTGTTGCTCAATCTCGACACTGTCGCCCGGCGCATGTATGCCGCCATCTCTGTCGCCACCTCACTCCAGGAACTCTCCACGCTCTTCGAGATGCCGAAGGAAGATGTGTCCGGCCCAGTGGCGGCCTGGCTCCCCAATCCCTCGCTACGGGGAGTGCGCCTGACGTGTAAGGATGTCTCGTTCGCCGCCCCGGACGGAGCGCTCCTCTTCGAACGGTTCAACCTGGAAGTTATCCCGAGAGAGAAGATCAGCGTGCTCTCGGGAACCAGCAGAAGCAAGACATCGCTCGCGCTCATCCTGGCCGGGCTGTACCATCCGACCAGCGGCGTCATCCGCTACAACGACGTCGATCTGCGCGATGTCTCGCTGAATTATGTGAACCGCCACCGAGGCTTGATGCTGGATTCCCATCCCACACTGTTCGATGGGACGCTGGAAGAAAATATGACGTTGCAGCGCCCCTCGATCCGGTTTGAAGACCTCAGCTGGGCACTCCGCTTCGTGGAGCTTGAAGAAGAAATCGACGCCATGCCCATGGGACTGGAAACCCTGGTGCACGGCAACGGTGCCAACCTGACTCGAAGCCAGGTGCTTCGCATTCTCCTGGCCAGAATGATCGTCACCCGGCCGGAACTGCTGATCTTCAACGGCAGTCTCCACAATATCGAGCCGGGGCTCCGATTGACCTTGCTCCGTCGGCTCTGCTCCAAGGAAGAGCCCTGGTCGGTGGTCTTTGTCTCCAACGATCCGGAAGTCAGCCAACTGGTCGAACGCCGCGTGCTGCTGGACTGATCATCCGGGCTACCGTCATCACGACGCCGCTTCTTTCTTCCGTGGCGATCTGCTAGACTGAGCCGAGGTGTTGCCTCCGGCCTGACGAAAGGAACGCTCGTGTCACTGGCATCGCGCCTCAAACTGTCCTTTCCCAGCACGAACCAATTGATTATCAGCCTCCTGATTGCGGGGTTGGGGTGGGTCAGCGGGCAGGCCCTCAGCCGTATCGATCAGGATCTGCGCATCATGTACACCGAGTACACGCTGGGTGCGGCGGACCTCGCCCATATCTCGGCGGACGTCATTCGATATCGCAACACCATCATCCGGTCGTTGGAAGCCGAGAACCAGACCACCTTCGAACGGATTACCGAATCGTTGCCGGCCCAGCGCGCACGCATTCAACATGCGGTGGATCGATACGCCGCAGCCGGCCTGCGCGTGTCACGGAGCGGGCGGAGCGAAGAAAAAGACATTCAAGCGGTTCGCGAAAGCCTCGATCAATACTTCCACGTGGCCAGCCAAACGACGGACTTGCTGTCGCAGGAATGGAGGGCCGGCTCCGCAGCTGAAGCCGCGGAACTCCGGCGCAAAGCCGAAATTCATGC
>Ga0073902_10001824_pt1 | contig 11379 bp, 8 predicted proteins | sample KloWWTmeKNB19Kit_FD_66667 | JGI IMG/M metagenome (GOLD analysis project Ga0073902, IMG submission 66667) | Active sludge microbial communities from Klosterneuburg, Austria, studying microevolution and ecology of nitrifiers - Klosterneuburg... | ecosystem: Engineered > WWTP > Aerobic digester >...
GTCGTCAGCTCAACAAAGCCTGGGAAGGAAGTAGCGACATTGTCGCAATCGTCGATGATCACGGCGGCAGACGCGAGTTGACCAGCGATCGCGCTGCTCATCGCGATACGGTGATCGCCGTGGGCATGCACGCGACCACCGGTGAGTGCGGTACCGCCATAAACGGTCGCGCCATCGTCGGTCTCGTCGATACGCGCGCCGAGCGCGCGCAAAGCGGCACTCATGGTCGCAAGTCGATCGCTTTCCTTGACGCGCAACTCAGCCGCACCGCGCACGATGGTGTCGCCTTCGGCAGCGGTCGCCGCCACGAACAATGCCGGAAACTCATCGATCATGTCCGGAACGCGCGTGACCGGCACCTCGATACCGTGCAGTCGCGCATGTCGCACCCGCAAATCAGCGACCGACTCACCGCCCTGCATCGCTTCACGTTCGACGCGGATGTCCGCGCCCATATCGCGCAATGTCGCAAGCAAGCCAGTGCGACGCGGATTCATGCCAACTGCTTCAAGCACGAGATCTGAACCGGGAATGATGCTGGCGGCCACCAGAAAAAAAGCGGCCGATGAGAAATCGGCTGGCACATCGATATCGCAGGCGCGAAGGCGTTGTCCGCCACGCAAAGTCGCATGTCCTGGTGCGTAGTCAATAACGACGCCGAACTGGCGCAGCATCGATTCGGTGTAGTCGCGCGTTGGATGGGGTTCGCGCACAATGGTTTCGCCTTCGGCATACAGGCCAGCCAGCAACAGCGCCGACTTCACCTGTGCCGATGCCACCGGCAAGGTGTAGTCGATCGCCAGCAATCGCTGCCCAGAACGAAGATGCAGTGGTGGCAGGCCGCCTTCGGCGTCGATCCTGGCCCCCATGCTTGCCAATGGTTCGATGACGCGCCGCATCGGCCGCTTCGATAGCGACACATCACCGGTCAGAGTCGAGTCGAACGGTTGCGCCGCGAGCAAGCCGGCGAGCAACCGCATCGCGGTGCCGGCATTACCGCAGTCGAGCGTGGCATCGGTTCCACGCAGGCCATCGATGCCGACACCATGGACGACGCGCTCGCCCGCACTTGGGGCATCGATCTGCACGCCGAGTGCGCGAAATACCGCCGCAGTGGCCAAGGTGTCCTCGCCTTCGAGGAAGCCGGTAATGCGCGAAACACCATCGGCCAAGCTCGCGAACATGATCGCGCGGTGCGAGATCGATTTATCGCCAGGCACCCGAATGCGACCACGCAAGGGTGATGCCGCAGCGGTCACGAACTGCAGACGGCCAGTGCTCATCGGACTGCGCTCTTCGGTGCCGGATTCATGCCGGCAACACGGCGACCGGATAGGACCCCAATACGGTGAGTTGGTCGGTGACTGGACCCAGTTCGCTCAATGCCTGTTTCATGTTGTCGTCCTCGACATGGCCGTTCACATCGATAAAAAATGCGTGCTGCCATTTCTTCTGGCGGGTCGGCCGCGACTCGATCCGAGTCATGCTGATGCCGTGTTTCGCGAGCGGTGCCAGCAGGTGATAGAGCGCGCCGGGCTGATCCTTCGCGATTAGCATCAATGAGGTCTTGTCGATACCGCTGGGCGAAAAAATATCGCGCCCGAGCACGACGAATCGCGAGGTGTTGTCGGGTCGGTCCTCGATTGGACCGGCAAGAATCTTGAGATCGTAGACACGCGCCGCACCTTCACCGGCGATCGCTGCCGAATCATCCGCGGTGCGCGCACGCCTTGCCGCTTCGGCATTGCTCGACACCGGCACGCGTTCCGCATTCGGCAGGTGTTGACGCAGCCAATTGCGCGTCTGCCCGAGCGACTGCGGATGCGAAAATACCCGCTCGATGCGACTCAAGTCGTCCTGCTTCGCGAGTAGATATTGGTGGATCGGCAATTCGACTTCGCCACAGATTTTCAGCGGCGAACTCAGAAACATGTCATGCGTCGGATGCACCGAGCCTTCGGTTGAGTTCTCGACCGGAACGACGCCGAAATCGGCATGGCCGGCTTCGACTTCCTGAAATACTTCTTCAATCGTTCCTAGCGGCAAACCAGAAATCGAGTGACCGAAGTGCTTATGCACGGCGAGCTGCGAAAATGTTCCTTCGGGACCCAGAAATGCGATTTTCAATCGCTCCTGCTGCGCAAGGCAGGCAGAGATGATCTCGCGGAACAGCCTTACCATCTCCTCGTTCGACAAAGGCCCTTGGTTGCGGCCGATGACCATGCGCAGCACCTGCGCCTCACGTTCCGGACGATAGTAGTCGACGGCAGCCTTCAATGGCCCCTTGGCTTGGCCAACCTGACGAGCAAAATTTGCGCGCTCGGCAATCAGTTGCTGAATCGCACTATCAATTGCGTCGATCCGCGCCCGCACCTCGGCCAGATTGGGTTTGGGCGCGTCCTCGCTCATGCGATCACCCGTACCGACAACACGCCATCGATCGCGCGCAAGTGTTCGATAACGGCAGGGCCGACGTCATTGTCGACGTCAACCAGATTGTAGGCATGGTCACCGCGTGAGGCATTGTGCATTTGCGTAATATTGATCCCCGCTGCACCCAGCGTCGCCGACAGTTGGCCGATCATATTCGGCTTGTTGGCGTTCGCTAAGCAGATGCGCGCCTTACCGGCACGATGCATGCGCGTGGTCGGGAAGTTCACACTGTTAACGACGTTGCCGAACTCGAGAAATTCGCGCAGTTGGTCGACCACCATCAGCGCGCAATTTTCCTCGGCTTCTTCGGTCGACGCGCCGAGGTGCGGTAGGCCGATCACGCGCGGATTACCTTGATATTCCGGTTTCGGGAAATCGGTGACATAACGACCAATACGACCATCGACGAGACCGGCCTTGATCGCATCGTGCGCGAGAATGCCGTCACGTGAGAAGTTCAGTAGCACGACACCAGGCTTCACCGCATCCAGCGACGCCAGCGAAAACGAACCGCGGGTTGCGTCATTCAGTGGCACGTGAAAGCTGACGAAATCCGACGCCGCATAGACTTCGTTCATCGAGCCGGCCTTGATCACATCGGACGATAGAGCCCACGCGCCTTCGACGGTCATGTGCGGATCGAAGCCGATGACGCGCATTCCAAGCGCGCGCGCTGCATTGGCGACGCGTACGCCGATCGCGCCGAGCCCAATCACGCCGAGTGTGCGACCGATCAGTTCGGACCCGACGAAGCGCTTTTTCTCCTTCTCCATCAATTCCTCGCCACCTTCAGTCGGCAGCGACGCCGAAAACGCGAGCGCATCGGAGATATTACGTGCCGACAACAGCATGCCCGCGAGCACCAACTCCTTTACGGCATTGGCATTCGCACCCGGGGCATTGAACACCGGTATGCCACGCTTGGACATCGCTGCTACGGGGATATTGTTGGTGCCGGCACCTGCCCGCGCGATCGCCAGCACGGACGCAGGAATGTCGAGCGCATGCATGTCAGCGGATCGCACCAAGATCGCATCAGCGGTCTCCAGTGCGTCGATGATCTGATAGCGCTCGGCTGGCAAACGTTTGAGGCCATTCTGCGAGATATTGTTCAGAGTCTTGATCTTGTACATGGCAGTTCCTCAGCCATTTCGCTGCGCGAAGTCGCGCATGAAGGAAATCAATGCATCGACACCAGCCATCGGCATGGCGTTGTAAATACTGGCGCGCATGCCGCCGACCGATCGATGACCCTTGAGTGCCATCAGACCGGCAGCTTCGCTCTGTTTCAAGAAAGCATCGTCGTGGGCTTCATCGGCGAGGCGGAACGGCACGTTCATGCGTGAGCGCGCGCTCACGTCGATCGGATTCGTGTAATAGCCCGAGCCATCGATGTAGTCGTATAGCTTGCGTGCCTTCTCGGCATTGCGTCGCCCCATTTCGAGCAGACCGCCTTCGCGCTGCAACCACTGGAACGTCAGCCCTGCGAGATACCAACCGAAGGTGTTCGGCGTGTTCAACATCGAAGCTTCCTTGGCATGCGCGGCATAGTTGAAAATGCCGGCGATATCGGCCGGGCAGCGCGCCAGCAAGTCCTCGCGCACGATCAACACGACCAGACCTGCAGCACCGATGTTCTTCTGGGCGCCGGCATAGATCAGACCGAACTTCGACACGTCGATCGGCTTCGACAAGATGTTCGAGGACATGTCCGCAAACAGCGGCACCGCACCGACATCGGGAATGTCATGGAACTCGACACCTTGGATGGTTTCGTTCGGCGTGTAGTGCACATAGGCTGCGTTTGCGTCGAGTTGCCAATGCGCGTGCTCCGGAAGCTTGAAGAACTGGTCGGCTTCCGAGGTCGCGGCGACCCGCACCGTCGTGTACGGCTTGGCTTCCTTCGACGCTTTTTGGCCCCACTGGCCGGTCACGATGTAATCGGCACGGGTGCCGGCGGCGAAGTTCATCGGAATCTGAGCGAAGTGCTGAGTTGCACCGCCCTGCAGGAACAACACTTTGTAGTTCGCCGGAATCGCCATCAGTGCACGCAGATCGGCCTCGGCCTGCTCGGCAATCTGGATGAAGTGCTTGCCGCGATGACTGATCTCCATGACCGAAGCGCGGGCGCTCGACCATTCGAGCATCTCGTCGCGCGCTTGCGTCAGCACGGGTTCCGGAATTGCTCCGGGGCCTGAGGAAAAGTTGTAGGCGCGGCTCACAAACACTCCTTTGCGCTCCGCAGGAACGGAGCGACTGTCGATGGGGAACCTGATGCGGGCCACGCACGCTGAAGTACACGGGCTAAACCGCAGACTGCCCGACCGTACCAGCGAACATTCGGGCAAGAAACCAAGGTGCCTGATTGACGGCGCCTACACGCTGCAGTGTCAGGATTTAGGCCTCGTTCGGGTCTTTGATCACGGAGGTACACCCATGCGCCAGCGCTTGTTCGATCCGATCATCGCGTCCGAGATCACCCCCGAGTCCGCCTATATGCAGCGTCGCACGCTGATGAAGGGCCTTGCTGCGGGGCTGATTGCCGGCTTGGCCGGCTGCGAACACGAGGTCGAGGCCAAGGCCGAGACACCGGTCCTGCCGACGCCAAAACCCGAAATCCCTGGCCTGAAGACCTGGCCGGGCAGCTCACGCGAAACACGCACCAGCTTCCGCGATGTCACCAGTTACAACAACTATTATGAGTTCGGCACCGGCAAGGGCGATCCGGCGGCACGCTCCGCAAACTTCAAGCCACGACCGTGGACGCTCGAAGTAGCTGGCGAAGCCGAAGTGACCGGACGCTTCGACCTTGATGACCTGCTTAAAGGCATGGCGTTCGAGGAACGCATCTATCGACTGCGCTGCGTCGAGGCGTGGTCCATGGTCATCCCTTGGAATGGGTTTCCGCTGGCCAGCCTGCTGAAGCGCTTCAAACCGACGTCAAAAGCCAAGTACGTGCGTTTCGAGACGATCGAACGCCCTCGCGAAATGCCGGGGCAGCGTTCCGCGATCATCGACTGGCCGTATCGCGAAGGCCTGCGGATCGACGAGGCAATGCATCCGCTCACGCTTCTTGCGGTCGGTGTTTACGGACGCTGGCTGCCCAACCAGAACGGCGCGCCGCTGCGTTTGGTCGTCCCGTGGAAATACGGATTCAAGAGCATCAAGTCGATCGTCAAGATCCACTTCTCGGAAACGCAGCCACCAACCAGTTGGAACGTGATGGCACCAGACGAATACGGCTTCTACGCGAATGTGAATTCAGCCGTCGATCACCCACGCTGGAGCCAAGCGTCCGAGCGCCGGATCGCCGAAGGCATGTCGATCTTCAAGGCACGCATCGCGACCACATCCTTTAACGGCTATGCCGAGCAGGTTGCAGCGATGTACACGGGTCTCGATCCGCAAACCCTCTACTAACGCTGGTGCGCATCGCCGTTACCAAAGTCGTGCTGTTCTTGCTTTGCTTGGTGCCAGCGGCGGTGTTGTGCTGGGATGTTTTCGTCGGCGATCCCGGCCCGGACCCGGTCGCACGCATCGTGCACGAGACTGGCGCTTGGACACTGCGCTTCCTATTGATCACGCTGACGATTACTCCGTTACGTCGATTCAGCGGCTGGAATCTGCTGATTCGCTTCCGGCGCATGCTGGGCCTTTACGCGTTCTTCTATGCCTGCCTGCATTTCGCGAGCTATCTGTTGCTCGATCTCGGTGCATTCTGGGCGCAGTTGCTCACTGACATCGTCAAGCGACCGTACATCACCGTCGGATTCAGCGCCTGGCTGTTGCTGGTGCCACTGGCGATCACCTCCACCAATGCGATGATGCGCCGACTTGGCAAACGCTGGCAGACGCTGCATCGACTGAGCTATCTGATTGCCGTCTTGGGCGTTCTGCACTTCTTATGGCTAGTCAAGGCCGACTTGAGCGAACCATTGATCTACGCGGCGATTCTGGCCGTGTTGATGCTGTTGCGCTGGCGGCGACTCAGCGGCCGGAACTGAGCAGAGCGGCGACAGCGACCGCGATCAGCGCACCGACCACGATCAACAACCAAGGGCTGCCGGGCTTCGCAGTAGCCGCTTCGGCGACTTTGTCGGTCTTGTAACTTTGCTCAGCATCCAGTCGGATCGCCTGCAAGGTTTGCGTGACCTCTACCCTGGGTTTGGCGCTGATGTCCTGCACGTCCAAGCCGAGCGGGCGTGTCGGTGTGCCGGGGGCTTCGATCAGGAAACGGTTGCGGTCAAACGCCAACTGGTCACCAGTAAATAGCACCGCATCGCGCACCTGTACGCCGTTGACATAGGTGCCATTTGCGGAACCGAGGTCGCGCAACCAGATGCCAGCTGGCGTGGCTTCGACCATCGCGTGGCGACGCGACATCTCCGGCTCATCGAGTACCAGATCGCAGTCGTTGCCGCGCCCAATCGACAGGCGGCCAGCGATCGCGATGACTTTGCCGAAATACGGACCGGAGACACCGCGCAGCACGGCCTTCGGTGGTGCCATGCGATAGCGGGTTTCGTTGTTTTGTTCGGACATGGGCTCTTCAGGGCTACTCGTGGGCGGAATGCGGCTGGTGATGTATTGATCGCTGTCGGGTTTGACCGCGATCAGCACATTGCCGAGGCTGAGCAAGTCGCCGACTCGAACGATGGCCTTTTCGCGCACCGGCCGTGCATTCAAGTGGGTACTTTCGGCGCCTTCACGAACGATCAACGTGAGGCCGCGGCGATCGAACAACAGCGACGCGTGGATTGGGCACACGCCTTCGCCATTGACGACGACCGCATTGGACGCAGCCGAACCCAACGAGGTTTCACCCTCGCGGAGCATGACATCGGTTTGTTCACCGTGCGGAAAATGGAGCCGCATACACCGCCGTATCCGTCGACTTCGCCGAAATGTAGCACAGCGCCCGGCGCTGACTCACCAGCGCGCGTTGAGTTCGAGGATAAAGCGATCGACGTCCTCGCTGATGCCATCGCGGTTCTCGCGAAACATCGAAAACTGAGTATTCCAAATCTCGTCGATGCCGTAGCCGACCCAAAGCATGTGCCCCTTGGCAAAGCTGTGGAACCACCAATCGTCCTCATTGAACGCGGCCATTGCGGCATCGCGCTGTATGCGCTGTGCGGCGAAACCATATTCCCAACCCATCGGCTGCAATTTGTCGCCGAGGACGGCGGTGAATCGTCCAGCTTCATTGTGGTCGTCGGCACCGGTATTGCGCGCAACATCGGCACGCAGCGCCAGTGGCCAGCTGGCAACGGTGGTATGCAGCCCGGCCTGCAGATCGACGATGTTGTATTCCGACAGCAGCAGCGCGCCGGAACGACGATTGGTGCGCGCGAGACCGTTCAAGGTCAGTTGATCTAGCTCGGAAAAATCCAGCCAAGCCAGCTGAATGTCACCGCCGAAGTCGCTTCCTTCGCGCAAGAACCAGCCGACCTGCAATGCCGCGATGCGTGACTCATCGTCATACAGATGCGTACCGGCGAAGTAGCCAGCGGTCAGCGCGAGGCGGTCGAAATCGCCAGTGGCGATGCTATGCGACACACTTGCACCGATTGGGCGCAGATCCGAATCCCACAGCATCGGCGTCAACGACAACGGCATCGCGCTGCGGCCGACCAGCAGACTGGTGTTTTCAGCGAGGTTCCAACGCAAATAGAGCTCGTCCAGGTTCAGCGCATCGCTACGTTCGTTGTCATTGTTGCGGCGGTTGTCGCGATTGGCATCACTACCGAGCGCACCTTCCAATGCGATGCCGAACTCGAGATCGTCGAACATACGGTGCGCCCCGAAGCGAAAACGGCTGCGGTTGCGTTCGACATCATCGCGACCGGCCAAATCCTGGACATGATCGACACGCAGCTTCAGGTCGCCATACCAAGACCAATCGCTGGGCGCGACATCGTCCTGAGCCAACAGCGGCAACGACAAACCGAGGCTTGCGACCGAACACAGCAACTTGCAAATTTTCACATTGATCTCCTTGTCACGAGGTTCATGCGCGCAACTGCGCCAGCGCGGCGCCCAAGTCGTCGACGCTTTGGAAGCGGTCATCCGCACGCCGCTCAATACAACGCAGAATCAACGCTTCCAGCCCGGCTGGAATCTCCGGCCAGTACTCCGATGGCTTGATCGGCGCCTGCTGCATCTGCGCCATGTAGATTTCCATCGTGTTGCTGCCGGTGAACGGCAGTTTGCCGCAAAACATTTCGCACAGCAGCACACCGCTGGCATAGATATCGGCTCGATGGTCGACATCGTCGCCCGCCAACTGCTCCGGTGCCGCGTAATGCGGCGTGCCGACGAACATGCCCTGCTGGGTATGTCCGGGTTCGGAACGCCGAATCGGTCGCGCGATGCCGAAATCCATCAGCTTGGCATTGCCGCTGGATTCGAGAATCAAGTTCTCGGGCTTGATATCCCGGTGCAACACGCCGACCTCGTGCGCGGCACCGAGCCCCGCACACAACTGCTTCGCGATGCGCAGTCCGGCAGAAAACGGAATGCGCCCGGCCTGCTTGATCAGATAGCGCAGCGTCATGCCACGGACGTATTCCATCGAGATGTAAGGGCGCCCGTCGGACTCCCCGAAATCGAAGGTGCGCAAGACGTTCGGATGGGTGATTTTGCGCGCCAGTTTGATTTCACTCTTGAGCCGATCCAACTGCTCGGCGTCCATCACTGCGGCACCGCGCAGCATCTTGATGGCGACGATGTCGTCAAGCTCGAGATCGCGGGCCTTGTAGACCACGCCCATACCGCCGGCACCCAGTTCGGATAGCACTTCGTAACGACCGGCAAACACGCTACCGAGCAAAATGTCTTGCACGCCGCCGCGCTTAGTCGCAGCGATCGACGTACCAGGCGTGACAACCGTGGTGTAGTCACCGCCGGAGCCGGGGGCTTTCGCCAGTAATGGTTCCAACGCATCAAGCCGCGCCACATCCAGAACTGGAAAGGCGCGTCCGCTGACCAACCCGGTTGCGGCCTGAGTGTCATGACCGCAGATCAACTTGACTTGGTCCAACATCGGTTTGGCGACCAGTATTTGGTGCTCGCTCGATTCGGACAGTAGACGATCCAACTGGTACAGCGTGCCGCCGCCCGCCACCGGCACGGAACCGCCGGCGATCGTGAGCAAGCCTTCAACCACATCGCCTTCATGAACGGCAAATGCCAACGATGCCGACAAGGCATCTGGCAGGTTCGCATCACGACGCAGGAATCGCGCGGTGCGCAGCGCTCGGCTCAAAGATGCCTCACCAGAGAATCCGAGTACCGCACGAAACCCGTTGAAGGCAAGCACGTGCGCCATTGCTCGACGCGCTGCATCATCGACGGCCAGTGTGAACTGCTCGATGCCATCACCGAGACGGTCGGCCTGATCGCGCGTGACTGGCTTGGCCAACGCACGGCAATCGATTCCAAGCACGATACGGGTTGCGAGGTCGGGAGCGCGCGTTGCCGGGGCGGCACTGATCGCGCGCGACTCGACGTTCCCTTGCGTCTTCCGCTCACTCGACGGCTCGGGCAGGAAGCGCGACAGATTGGTGACGTACCCTTCGATGTCGGATTTTTCGCGCAGATCGGAAAGCAAATGGTCGAAGGCGCGTGATAGACGCGCCAATTCATCGTTCCCGGCAATGCTGAGGCGAGTTTGATAGTGGCCATCCGCGGCCAATTCGGCGGCATCGGCCAGCGTGCGCACCGGTTTTAGTAACGCGCGCGCCAGCAGGTAGGACAAGGGCAAGGCGGCGAGTAGCGAACCGATACCGGTTGCCAGAACAAGATTGAGAATGCGCTGAAACCCAGCATAGGCACGATCGCGCGAGGTCAGCGATACCGTTGCGCCGAGCGCGCCGCCGGCATCTGCATCAACCGGGCCGACCCGGCCGATCCAGTCGCGGTCGCCGAGGTGCACGTCGATCCGATCCAACGGCTTGGCTTCTGCGATCGCCTCGCGCACGTCGGTGTGCGCGGCAAGAAATCCAGTCAGTGCCTCCGCGGTATCTGCATCGAGACTGCTGGCACTCAACACCACCCGATCATCATCGACGAAGACGTAGGCGACATCGGCGCCGCTGACTTTGCTGATATCTGCGGCAAGCCGATCGTCGATCGATTCGCCCAGCACCAAGAAGCCGAGCAGATCGTCGCCCCGCAAGATCGGCATCACCGCCGCCTGCAGCAGCACATCGCCTTGGCGCCACAGGCCCGAGACCGGTGTCGCCTCGCTGATGGCCGATGCAAGAAACACGTCGCCGGAGAGATTTTGCTTCACCGCTTCGGTTTCGTCAGTGCGCGCCAACACTTCGCCGTCGGCGTCGAGGAAGATGCCGAGATCAAATCCGTATTGCTCGCGCCGTTCCGACAGCAAATCGGCGAGCGACATGGTGCCGCCCATTGCGTCACCGAGCCCAAGGTCGACGTCGGTAGAACTCTCGAAATACTGGACGATCGCCGGATCTTGCGCGATGAATTGCACCAAATTCTGCACCTGCTGCAACTGCGATTGCTTGGTGTTGGCTTGCACGCCAGAACTGGTGTCGAGGGTGCGCTGAACACTTTGCTCAGCGATTTTTCGCCCCTGAAAATAGGTGATCGCAACCGCAGCACCCACTGCCAGCGTGATCAGGACCGCGCACACCAAGAAGATCTGCGCGCCAAGCGGCAGGCGGAAGCCGGGCTTAGTAATGGGCATTGTGCGCTCTCGCGTAAGGCTTGCCGAACTTGTTGGAGTGCGCAGGGACACGACGCTTGTTAAGGTCGAGATCGAGCGCGATGGTGCTGCCCTTGGTCACACTGACCTGTTGCTTCAGTGGCGCTCCGCGATCATGGAACACGACGAGCTCGCCGTCGCCTTCAGGCAGACCGTCGAGTCGGAAACGCCCGGCAGCATCGGCACGCGTATAAAACGGCGTATCCAGCACC
>Ga0073902_10001826_pt1 | contig 11373 bp, 7 predicted proteins | sample KloWWTmeKNB19Kit_FD_66667 | JGI IMG/M metagenome (GOLD analysis project Ga0073902, IMG submission 66667) | Active sludge microbial communities from Klosterneuburg, Austria, studying microevolution and ecology of nitrifiers - Klosterneuburg... | ecosystem: Engineered > WWTP > Aerobic digester >...
CGACTGGCTGGAATTGTATGCGCTGGCGCACCTCGTGGTGCTGACCCGGCCGGGGCATGCGGTCGAGTGGTCCGGCGTGCTCGCCCTGGAAACCCGCGCACGCCGGGTCGGTTCGACGGCGGCACTGCGCGATGCGCCGGCGGGCGGCATGCTGGAACTCGCGGTCACGGCCCTGGAACTGTCGGCCAGCCATCTGCGCGCCGAGTTCGCGGCCGGGCGCGAGCCGCGCTACCTCGTGCCGGAGGCCGTGCTCGCCTACATCCAGGCGCACGACCTCTACATCGGCTAGGCGCACTACGCGCCGCGCCTATCCGGCGGGATCGCGCGACCAGTGCCTGATCAGTTCGTCGAGCCACGGCCGCACGGCGGGAGCGACGTCGCGGGCGCGCGCCAAGGCGTGGAACGGCGAGCCAATCCGTTCCAGGTGATCGAGGTCGTCCAGCGCCAGGACCAGGCGCAACACGGGCCCGTTCTCCGCATCCTGCGCCGGGCTCGCATACTCGCGGAATCCGTAGCGCTCGAACATGCGCGCCAGGGTCGGCGGGCTGGTGGTGAAACACAGGCGGATGCCGCGCTCGAGTTGCACGGCATACAGCGCCTGGAACAGCAGGTCGCGCACCACGAAGCGGCGATGCGCGCGTTGCACGGCCAGGTGCGTGCACATGCCCAGGAGCGCGCGCGGCAGGTGCGCGAATTCGCGCAAGGTGTACCAGCCGTCCTGCGCGGTCCAGTCCTGCCCGGAGCCGAAGCCGCAACTGCGGATCGTCCCCACCAGCTCGCCGGCGGCGTCGGCAACCACGATGATGTCCGCGGCGGCGTCAAGGGGGTCCGGCAACCTGCGGGCATGCGCATCGGCATGCACACGCTTCTTCCCCATCTCCGCCACGGTGACCTCGTACCGCAAACGCTCTACAGCCTCGAGGTCGCCCGCGTCGATGGCCAGCCGGGTCACGTAGTGCCCGGGCACATCTCCTCCCGAATCGGATGACATCACGCCTCCCCTTGCCGCCTGCGTTCGTCGTGCCCGGGGTGCCCCCGGACCGAGCCTGGCGGATTCGCCCACCCGTGGCGTGCCCGGGGACTCGACGGGGTACAACGGATTGCGCGGGCGATTCCCGCCATGCCGCACCGGGCCATGTTGCCGGCCGGCATTTCGCTCGTCCCGATGGGCGGTTCGACCCGCTCCCGGCACGCGAGTTACCGTTCCCACCGGCCTGCGGCGGGATGCCGATCGGCAGCGGTCCGGCCCTTGCAAGGCGTCGAAATCGGTCCATACTCGAATCGGCGCGAATGGCGCGCCGTCCGCCCCGCCGAGGTGCATTGCCACTTGGTCAGCAAATCCCGCGTCGCCGCCGTACCGTCCGCGAAGCCTGCTTCGCGCGCGAAGAAACTTCCCGCCGCAACCGCCAGCCTGCGCCAGCAGGTGCTCGCCGCCCTCGACGAGCTCAAGGCCAAGGACGTCAAGGAAATCGACGTCCGCGACAAGGCCTCCTTCACCGACCTGCTCGTCATCGCCAGCGGCACTTCCAGCCGCCACGTGAAATCCATGGCCGACGAAGTGGTCAAGTTCGCCAAGCGCGCCGGCGTGCTGCCGATCGGCGTCGAGGGGCAGAAGGAGGCCGAATGGGTCCTGGTCGACCTCGGCGACGTGGTAGTCCACGTCATGCTGCCGCGCATCCGCGAGTTCTACGGCCTCGAACGCCTGTGGACCGTGGGCGACTCGCCAGCGGCCGCCAACGACATGGCCTGAGCCAAGGCGCAACGCGCCCGCCATGGGTGGATGCGGCTTCAGCCGCGCCCGTGGCCCATCGCGCGCAGAGCGCGCTCCTACAGAGCCGGCTTCGTAGGAGCGCGCTCTGCGCGCGATGGGCCACGGTCGCGGCCAAAGCCGCTCCTGCGGACGAAGGGCTGCCGACCTCATGCGCATCCTGATCGTCGCCGTTGGCGAGAAGCCCCCCGCCTGGGTCAAGGCCGGCTTCGCCGAGTACGCCAGGCGCCTGCCCAAGCCGTTCACCCCGCAGCTCATCGAGGTCGCACCGGGCGAGCGCGGCAAGGGTCGCGATCCGAGCCGCGCCATCGCCGGCGAAGGCGAGCGGGTACTCGCGGCGATTCCCGCCGGTGCGCACGCCATCGCGCTGGACGAGCGCGGCACGGCCTGGACCAGCGTCGAACTGGCGCGCCGCTTCGAGGCCTGGTCGCGCGACGGTAACGACGTCGCGCTGCTGGTCGGCGGCCCCGACGGCCACGCACCCGCGGTCCTCGCCCGCGCCGACCAGCGCTGGTCGCTGGGACCGCTGGTGCTGCCGCACATGCTGGTGCGCCTGTTGCTCGCCGAGCAGCTCTATCGCGCCTGGTCGATCACGCGCAACCATCCCTACCATCGCGCCTGATTGCGTCGGGAGCACCATTCTGCGGGAGCGGCTTCAGCTGCGGCCAGGCCAATCGCGCGCAGAGCGCGCTCCTACAAAGCCGGCCTTGTAGGAGCGCGCTCTGCGCGCGATTGGCCTGGCCGCAGCTGAAGCCGCTCCTACAGGGCGGGCGGCCGACGCGCAGGAATTCGTTGCCTGTCGGGTGACCGATGCGCTAGCTGCGCCGCGGTGGCGCGAGGTGCAGGCCCAGTTCGGCAACCTGTCCGTTGTCGTCGAGCGCGCGCACGATCACGTCGACGGGCCCCAGCGCGAGGCGGTCGCCCACGGTGGGCACGCCGTCGAATTCCGCGGTCATCGCCGCCACCAGGGTCTGGCGCGTATCGCGTCCGCCGGGGGCGAAGCCGTAGCCTTCCGCGAGTTCGCCCACGGTCACGTCGGCTTCGATGGCGAAGTCGCCGAAGAACTCGCGGTCGTCGGCGGTCGGTGCGCGCTCGGCGGCGAAGATGCGGTCGAGCAGCGCGATGCGGTCCTCGGGCGCGAACAGGTACACGAGGTCGCCGGGCCGCAGCGGGCCGGATTCGCGCAGGCGCAGCACTTCCTTGCCGCGCACCACGAGCGAAGGCCGCGACCAGCGCGGCAGGTTCGCGCCCTGCGCGACCGGGCTGTCGCGCATGATCCGGTAGCAGACCAGGTCGTGGCCGGCGAGGCCGGGCAGGTCCAGCGCCTCGCGCTCGACCGGACCGCGCCGCGCCGGCACGACCTGTCCCAGCCAGCGTGCCACCGGTCCCAGGGTCCAGCCCTGGATCAGCAGCGACATCAGCACGATGATGAAGGCCAGGTTGAAGAGGTCGCGTCCGCCCTCGAGGCCATGGAGGATCGGCACCATCCCCAGCAGCAGCGAGACGGCGCCGCGCAGGCCCACCCAGCCGACGAAACCGATCTCGCGCCGGTTGAAGCCGAAGGGCAGCAGCGTGATCCACACCGCCAGCGGACGGGCCACCAGGATCAGGGCCGCGCCCAGCAGCACGCCCGCGCCCAGCAGCGGCAGGAATTCGCTGGGCGTGGCCAGCATGCCCAGGGTGATGAACATCGCGATCTGCGCCAGCCAGGTGAAGGCGGCCTGGAAGCGGCGCAGCATGCCGATCGCGGGCAGGCCGCGGTTGCCGACCACCAGCCCGGCGACGTAGACCGCGAGGAAGCCGCTGCCGCCCAGCAGGTTGGCCAGCGCGTACAGGCAGATCGCCAGGCTCAGCGCCAGCAGCGGCAGCAGTTCGCGTTCCAGGCGCAGGCGCGCCAGCGCCGCGGCGATGCCATGGCCGCCGGCCAGCCCCAGCAGTACGCCACCGCCCATCTGGTGCAGGAAATGCCAGGCCATCGACCAGTCCATGGCCGGCGCGCTGGCGGTGGTGGCGACGCCCAGCAGGGTGAAGGTCAGGAAGATCGACATCGGGTCGTTGCTGCCGGACTCGACTTCCAGCGTGGAACGCACGCGGCCACGCACCTCGACGCCGCCGACCCGCAGCAGGAAGAACACCGCGGCGGCGTCGGTCGAACTCACGATCGCGCCCAGCAGCAGCGCCGTAAGCCAGTCCATGCCCAACAGGTAGTGCGCGGGCAGCGCCAGCAGCACGGCGGTCAGGGCCACGCCCAGCGTGGCCAGCGCCAGGGCCGGTCGCGCCGCGAGCCGGAAGCTGGCGAGGCTGGTGCCGCAACCCGAATCGAACAGCACCAGTGCGAGGGCGACGGTGCAGATGATGTAGGCGATGCCGGCGTCGTCGAAGGGCACGCCGGCCAGGCCGTCCTCGCCGGCGCTCAGGCCCAGCAGCAGGAACACCAGCAGCAAGGGGGCGCCGAAGCGGAACGACAGCAGGCTGGTCACGATGCCGAGGGCGACCAGTCCGGCGCAGATCAGCAGGGCGATGTCGAGATGCGCGGGCATGGCCCTATTGAAACATGGCCGGCGGTGGATGCTAGGGTGGCGGGAATCACCACTCTCGTGCGTGCCCCATGCTGTTCCTCGCCTCGCAGTCGCCACGCCGCAAGCAGCTGCTCGAGCAACTGGGATACCGCTTCAGCACGCTCGAGCTCGAGGTGCCCGAGCAGCGTCTGCCGGGCGAGCCGCCAGCCGACTACGTGCGCCGCGTCGCGCGCGAGAAGGCCGGCGCGGGCCTGCTGCAGGTCGCGGCCACGCCCGGCGCCGTGGTGCTGGGCGGTGACACCGAGGTCGTGCTGGACGACATCGTGTTCGGCAAGCCGCTCGACGCGGACGATGCCGCGCGCATGCTGGCGCAATTGGCGGGGCGCACCCATGCGGTGCTGTCGGCGGTGTGCTGCTGCGACCGCGCACGCGAAGCGACGCGGGTTTCGGTCTCGCGCGTGCGCATGGCCCGGCTCGGCGCCGCGGAGATCGCGGCCTACGTGGCCACCGGCGAGCCGCTGGGCCGCGCCGGCGCCTATGCCATCCAGGGCCGCGCCGGCGCATTCATCGAGCACCTCGAGGGCAGTTACAGCGGCGTCATGGGCCTGCCCCTGCACGAGACCGCGCTCCTGCTGCGCGAGTTCGGCCTCCAGCCCTTGTAGGAGCGCATCTCATGCGCGACCGCGGACCCACGTGCATCCGCACCCCGTGGCTCCGCGGTCGCGCATGAGATGCGCTCCTACAGGGGGGGCGTGGTTGACGGAAGGGCCACCCGGCCTCCGGGTGAACGGGCGATGACGCATCGGGCGCGATTTCGCCCCTGCCGCGGCCTCCGGCGATAAGCTGTGGCCATACCGCCTCCCAGGCCGATCCCCGTGTCCGAAGAAATCCTCATCAACGTGACGCCGCGCGAGACCCGCGTGGCCAAGATCGAGAACGGCATGCTGCAGGAGGTGCACATCGAGCGCGCCTCGCGCCGCGGCTACTTCGGCAACATCTACAAGGGCCGCGTGTCGCGGGTGATGCCGGGCATGCAGGCCGCGTTCGTCGAGATCGGGCTCGACCGCGCCGCCTTCCTGCACGCCTCCGACATCGTCAAGACGCCCAGCGCCGAGGCCGAGGGCGGCGAGAACGGCAACGGCGGCAATGGCAGCACGCCGGCGATCGGCGAACTGGTGCGCGATGGCCAGGAGATCGTCGTGCAGGTGGTGAAGGACCCGATCGGCACCAAGGGCGCGCGCCTGACCACGCACCTGTCGGTGCCGTCGCGCCACCTGGTCCTGCTGCCGGGCAGCCGCGTGCTGGGCGTCTCGACCCGGATCGAGGACGAGGCCGAGCGCCAGCGCCTCAAGGACGTGGTCACCGCGCTGCAGGACCCGGCGCGGCCCAACGGCTACATCCTGCGCACCAATGCGGAAGGCCAGAGCGCCGAGTCGCTGGGCGACGACGTCGCCTACCTCAACAAGCTGTGGGAATCCGTGCAGGCCGGGATCGCCGCTTCGCGCGTCGGCGAGCGCATCTACGAGGACCTCTCGCTGCCGCTGCGCGCGGTGCGCGACCTCATGCGCACCGACGTCGAGAAGGTGCGCATCGACTCGCGCGAGACCTACGACCGCACGCTGGCCTTCGCGCGCCAGTTCGTGCCCGAACTGGCCGACCGCATCGAGCACTATCCGGGCGAGCGGCCGATCTTCGACCTCTACGGGGTCGAGGACGAGATCCAGCGCGCGCTGAAGAAGGACGTGCCGCTCAAGTCCGGCGGCCACCTGATCATCGACCAGACCGAGGCGATGACCACCATCGACGTCAACACCGGCGGCTTCCTCGGCACGCGCAACCTCGAGGAAACGGTCTACCGCACCAACCTCGAGGCGGCGCAGGCGGCGGCGCGCCAGCTGCGCCTGCGCAACCTCGGCGGGATCATCATCATCGACTTCATCGACATGACCGACGATGAGCACAAGCGCCAGGTCCTGCGCACGCTGGAAAAGGCCCTGACCCGCGACCATGCCAAGACCACGGTTTACGACATGTCACCGCTGGGACTGGTGGAAATGACGCGCAAGCGCACCATGGAGAGCCTCGAGCGCCAGTTGTGCGAGCCCTGCAGCGCCTGCGCCGGCCGCGGCAGCCAGAAGACCGCCGAGACCGTGGGCTACGAGATCTTCCGCGAGATCACCCGCGCGGTGCGCCAGTTCGACGCGGCCAAGTTGCTGGTGCTGGCGGCGCCCAAGGTGGTGAGCCGGATCATGGACGAGGAGTCGGCCGCGGTCGCCGAACTCGAGGCCTTCGTGGGCAAGACCATCCGCTTCCAGGCCGAAGAGCAGTATTCACAGGAGCAGTACGACGTGGTCCTGCTGTGAGCGCGTCGTCCCCGCCCGTTCCGTGACCCACGTTCCACTCACGCCCCGCCAGCGCCGCTGGCGCCGCATCGGCCTGTTCACCAAGGGCACCATCGCCGTGGTCGTCATCGGCATGGCGCTGGTGGTCGGCAGCGCCGGCCTGGCCCTGCCGTGGGTGGTGGCCCATCCGCACAAGGTCCAGGACTTCCTCTCGGCGCGCATGGGCCGGCCGGTCACGATCGGCTCGCTCACCGGCGATTGGACCGTGGTCGGCCCGGTGTTCCAGTTGCGCGACGTGCAGATCGAGCGGCCCGGCGGCCGCGGCCAGCCGTTCCGCATCGACAGCGCCGAGCTCGCGATCGATTTCTATGCCTCGCTGAAATCGGGGGTGTCGTTCAGCGAGTTCCGCCTGCTCGGGCTGGACCTCGACCTGGTCCTGCGCAGCGATGGCGGACTGCAGGTCGCGCGCCTGGGCCGCGCGGGCGCCGGCGCGGCCGGCACGGTGTCGGGCGCCGACGCGCTGCTCGACCTCGGCAGTCTCAACCTGCGCGAGGCGCGCGTGACCCTGCGCGACGAAGCCAGCGGACGGCGCCTCGCGCTCGAGCGCCTCGACCTGCGCTACGCCAGCGAGCGCGGTGCGCGCCGCATCGGCGGACTGGCCTGGGCGCGCAGCGGCGGCGTGCCGCTGCGCTTCGCCTGCGAACTCGAGGGCACCGCGCTGCGCCGCTGCCACGCGGCCGGGCAGGGGCTGGCGCCGGCGGAGTGGCTCGCGAACTGGCCGCTGGCCGGGATCGCGCCGGTGTCGGGCAGCATCGACCTGCGCGCCTGGGTCGACGTGGACCGCGGGCCGTCGGCGCTCCAGGTCGAACTCGCGACGCACGCGCTGGCGCTGCGCGGGATCGAGCCGATCGAATTCTCCACCGGCGACCTGATCGAACCGCGCGCCAGCCTCGACGGTGCCGCGCTTTCGCTGGGCTGGCGGCGCGGCGACGAGGGCTGGCGCCTGGACCTCGCCGAGCGCGGCGCGCGCGGCCAGGCCACCGAGCTGTCGCTGGTCGCCGCGGGCGCGGCGGCGGCGCGCGCGTACACGCTTGGCGCCGCGCGCATCGACCTCGGGCGCTGGGCGGCGCCGCTCGCGCTCGGCGATTTCCTCCCGGCGCGCATGCGCGCACCCTTGTACGAGACCTCCCCGCGCGGCGCGCTCGAGCGGGTGACGGCGGCGCGCGAAGCCGGCGGCGCGTGGTCGCTGAGCGCGCGCGTCGCCGGCCTGTCGTTGCAGCCGGCGCGCAAGACGCCGGGCTTCGGTCCGCTGTCGGGCACGCTGCTGGCCGATGAAGCGGCCACGGTCTGGGCGCTCGATCCGGACCAGGCGCTGCAACTCGACTTTCCCCATGTGTTCCGCGCGCCGATCGAGGCGCGCTTGGCGCAGGCCACGCTCGGCGCGATGCGCACGCCGGAGGGCTGGCGCATCGAGGCCAGCGGGCTCGATTTCGCCGGCACGGGCTTCGGCGCCCGGGCGCGCGTCGCGCTGACGCTCGATCCCGCGGGCAGCAAGCCGCATCTCGACGCCGCGGTGGCGATCGGACCTGGACAGGTCACGGCGGCCAAGGTCTTCTGGCCGATCAACGTCATGAAGGTCACGACCCGCGAGTGGCTGGACCGCGGCCTGCTCGGCGGCCGCATGGATTCGGGCGCGGCCATCGTGTACGGCGACCTCGACGACTGGCCGTTCCGGCAGGCGCAGGGGCGCTTCGAGGCCGGGGCCGACTTCAGCGATGTCGATCTCGACTACCACCCGCGCTGGCCGGCCGCGCGCATCGGCCACGTGCGCGCCGATTTCATCGGCGACGGCATGCAGGTGCGCGCCGAGGACGGGCAGGTGCTGGGGCTGGCGGCGACGAGTGCGCTGGCGACCATCGCGCATTTCGGCATGCCGGCGCTCGAACTCGCGGTCGAGGGCGCAGGCACGGGCCCCGAGTTGCTGCGCTTCCTGCGCGAGAGCCCGATCCGCGACACCGCCGGCGCCTACCTTGTCGGCCTGGGCATCGGCGGCAGCGCGACCCTCGGCTTCGAGCTCGACCTGCCGCTGGGCGAAGGCAGCGGCGAGGCCCGACTCGACGGGGTCGCCGACCTCGTCGATGCCGACCTCAGCAGCAGCACCTGGAACCTCGCGCTGGACCGCGCCCAGGGCCGGGTGCGCTTCAGCAACAAGGGCTTCGTCGCCGACGACCTCGCGGTGATCCTCGAGCGCGATCCGGCCAGCTTCGCGATCGCCAGCGGCGAGTTCGTGGTCGATCCGGCGCATGCGCTCGAGGCCAGCCTGCGCGGCGAACTGCCTGCGGCGACGGTGCTGCATGGATTCCCGGAGCTTGCGCTGCTGGTGCCGCTGTTGCCCGGCAAGGCGCATTGGGACGCCGGCCTGAGCGTGCCCAAGGCCGACGGTGCGCGTTCGCGCCTGCGCCTGGCCTCGGACCTGCGCGGGATGGCGGTGCTCCTGCCGGCGCCGCTGCGCAAGGAGGCAGCGGAGGCGCGCGCCTTGCAGGTCGCGGTCGACGTGCCGGCCCGCGGCGGAAACCTGGAATTGCGCTATGGCGCGGTGGCGGGCGCGAACGCGCGCCTCGAAGGCCCGGACGCGACCCTGGCGGCCGCACTGGGCTTCGGCCGCGCCGCGGTCCCGGCGCTGCCGGACTCGGGCTTCGTCGTGCGCGGCGATATCCCGACGCTGGACCTGGAGGCATGGCTGGCCCTGGGCGGGGCCGGCGTGGCGGCCGCCGGCTCGACCGAGATCGACCTCGAGATCGGCGACCTGGTGGCGTGGTCGCGGCGCTTCGGCGCGATGCGGGTCGCCGGGCGCAGCGATGCGCAGGGCACGGAGCTGACCCTCGACGGCACCGCCGCGGTGGGCCGGATCGAGATGCCGCCGGGTGCGCGCCACGGCGTGACCGCGCAGTTCGAGCGCCTGTACCTGCCCGAGTCCACCTCCGACGCGCCGCCGACCGCGGTCGATCCGGCCGCGCTGCCGCCGATCCACTTCTGGGCCCGCGACGCGCGCCTGGGCGAGGCCGAACTCGGCGAGATCCGGATCGAGACCTATCCGCAGGGCGCCGGCATGCACCTCGAGCGGATCGAGGCCAACTCGCCCAACCTCGAGCTGCGCGGGCGCGGCGACTGGGTCGTCGCGGCGGGCGTGCAGCACACCACCATGGACGTCACCTTCACCGCCGAAAGCCTCGGCCGCATGCTCGACACGCTGGGATACGTCGGCCTGGTCGAGGGCGGGCAGACCTTCGCGCGGGTGCAGGGCCGCTGGGCCGGGACGCCGTCGCAGTTCAGCCTGGCGCGCATGCAGGGCACGCTCGAGCTCAAGGTCGGGCGCGGCCGCATCGTCCAGGTCGATCCCGGCGCCGGCCGCCTGTTCGGCCTGCTGAACCTGAGCGAGGTGCCGCGGCGCCTGAGCCTGGACTTCAGCGACCTGTTCCAGAGCGGGCTGAGCTTCGATGCGATCGAAGGCCAGTTCCAGTTGCGGGGCGGCAGCGCCTACACCACCGACCTGCTGATGCGCGGTCCTTCCGCCGACATCGTGGTCAGCGGCCGCACCGGGCTGGCGGATCGCGATTACGACCAGGAACTGCTGGTGAAGCCGCGCCTGGGCGGGGTCCTGCCCGTGGTCGGCGCGTTGGCCGCCGGGCCGGTCGGGGTGGCCGCCGGGCTGGTCGCGCAGGGCGTGCTGAGCAATCCGATCGATCGCATGGGCGCGGCGCGCTACAAGGTGACGGGCAGCTGGGAGAAGCCCGACATCGAGCAGTTGGCGCGTATTCCCGCCGGGCCCGAGCCCAAGGGCTGAGGGGCCGGCGCGGCCGGTCGCGCTACACTACGCGCCCCGGCGCGCTTGCTTTCGACGCCGGTCGCCGCCAGATCCCGGGCACGCCGTCCGTCGCGCCCGCTCCGAACCCGGAATGCCATGACCCAGGCCCTGAGCCTCGCCACCGCCCGCCTGCTCGCCCCGGTCGCCATCGGCACCGGCGACCTCGAGCGCGTCTTCGCGCGCCTGATGGGCCGCGGCATCGATCGCGCCGACCTCTACTTCCAGCATTCGCGCTACGAGGCCTGGTCGCTCGAGGACGGCATCGTCAAGGACGGGACGCACTCGATCGAGCAGGGTGTCGGCGTGCGCGCGATCAGCGGCGAGAAGTCCGGCTTCGCCTATTCCGACGAGATCGCGCTGCCGCAGCTGGTCGAGGCCTCCGGCGCGGCGCGCGCGATCGCGCGCAGCGGCGCCGTGGTCGGCGCGCAGGCCCTGGTCGGGCGCGCGCCGCGCCCGCTGTACGCGCCGCAGGACCCGATCGACTCGATCCCCGCCGAGCGCAAGGTCGCGATCCTGCGCGAGCTCGATGCGTACGCGCGGTCGCTCGACCCGCGCGTGAAGCAGGTCATGGTCAGCATCGCCGCCACGCTCGACACGGTACTGGTCGCGGCCAGCGATGGCGTGCTGGCCGGCGACGTGCGGCCGCTGGTGCGGCTCAATGTCCAGGTCATTGCCGAAGCCGGCGGCCGCCGCGAGCAGGGCAGCGCCGGCGGCGGCGGACGCTATGGTTACGACCGCCTGCTGGCCGGCGACGACGCGCGCGACTTCGCGCGCGAAGCCGTGCGCCAGGCGCTGGTGAACCTCGAGGCGGTGCCGGCGCCGGCCGGCAGCATGACCGTGGTGCTGGGTCCGGGCTGGCCCGGCGTGCTCCTGCACGAG
>Ga0073902_10001833_pt1 | contig 11350 bp, 5 predicted proteins | sample KloWWTmeKNB19Kit_FD_66667 | JGI IMG/M metagenome (GOLD analysis project Ga0073902, IMG submission 66667) | Active sludge microbial communities from Klosterneuburg, Austria, studying microevolution and ecology of nitrifiers - Klosterneuburg... | ecosystem: Engineered > WWTP > Aerobic digester >...
AAACAAAAGAATCTCTAAACTAGCTTTTCCGAATGAATATTTCTTTTGCTGTTGATTAGCGTACAACAAATTTACTTGTCATCGGTTCTCTATTTGAATAAATGATCGCTGAGTAAACTCCACTTGCAAAATCATGATCAATTTTTATTTCATTTTGAGTCGACATATTATATTCCTTTTTAAAAACTATTTGTCCAATCACATCAACGATTTGTAATTCTATGATGTAAGTCCATCCTGTTAATTTAATATTAAGAGTTGACTCATTTGGAACCGGATATAAATTAATAGTATAAGGAACATTTTCAACAATTTCTCCTGAAGCATCAATGCAACTAGTTCGTTCATGCAAACTAAATGTCGTTATAACCGGAAAAATTAACGTAGAATTTGCAACAAATGAAGTCGCGGTTACCATTAATGTATCTTGAGTTATATTTCCATTACTTATTACAACAGTTGACTCCGGTGAAGTGCAAATATCAGCATTACCAAAAGGATCGGATTTAATGATTCCTGTAAATGGTTTTGAACTATTATTGGTATCCCAATCAAAAGGACCATTTCCTAATAAGAAGAAACCACCATCATCTGCTTCATCAACACCATGAACACTATTCAATATTGACTTTGACCAAATGTAATTTCCAGCAGTGTCAAGTTTGATAAGCAATGAAGAATAAGGAAAATAATTAACTCCCGAAGTCAATAAAAGATTTCCATCAGATAACAATTTAAGTTTCTCACCAATACAAATCGGACAAATAAAACGTGGATTATTTGCAGCTACAGCTTTTCTCCAAATATCAATTCCATTGTAGCCGGTCTTCACAAGAAAACGTCCATTGAATGAATCGTAATTTGAATAAATACCATCATTCGCAACTACAAGATCATAACCAATAGATGTAAATAGATTCTCATGATATTTATTTGACCATTGAACAGTCCCAGATTGACTCAGCTTACACAAAAGTCCATATCCTTGAAACACTGCATTATGCATAGTAACTCCAATTAGAGCAAAACCACTATCGGGAGTTTGTTTTACCGAGATACCATAATCCTCAAAATTACCTCCATTCAAGCATTCATACCAATCAACATCACCAATTGTATTGAGCTTTATTAATAATATTTTTGGATTTTGAGCGATCGATAAAGTTTCACTACCCGTCACAATAAAACCACCATCGAAAGTTTCCTGAAGTGATATTGCCATTTGATCAGCAGTTCTATAAATAGTTTTTGCCCAGATCACATTTCCGTTTGGATCAATCTTTACAATATAAAAATCAAGTTTATTCGAGGAAGAGGTTGTAATATTTCCGATTAACACATAACACGAATCATTTGTTCTTAGTATTGAGCTAAATTTCCCTATTTGAGAAGAACCAATTTGATATGCCCATTGAACAATTCCAAGTGAATCGATTTTAAATACAGATGCATTGCTATCATATTCACCACAAACTATCAATCCACCATCATTCGATTTTGCCATCCCATTTGATTTGACCTCAAAATTATTATCGAAGTATACCTTCGAAAATTTTGATTGTTGGGAAACTGAAATAAAATAGAACAAAAGAAATATGATGATAGAAATTGTAGCCTTCATAAGCGTTTCGACACAGACAAATAAAAGTAAATTTCTTATTGAACAATAAATTTACTTAGGATTTTTTTATCGTCAGAATTCACCATGACTGAATAAACACCTTTGGCAAACGCATGGTCGATTTTTATTTCGTTTCCAGTTGATAAATTATATTTGTTTACGAATACAATCTGTCCTAAAACATCAACAATTTTCAAATCAACATTTCCCGACATACCTTGTAACTGAACATTCAGCGAAGAACTTGACGGATTCGGAAATAATTTTATTGAATTAGCAGATCCTTCATCGATTCCACCGGAGAAGTCGACGCAACTAACTTGTTCACTGAGTACAAATGGAGTAACATTTGGCGAGATCAATAATGAATTTCCAACATAGGATGTCGTAGTCAAAACTAAAGCACCTTGAGTTGTATTTCCGAAATTAACTCCAATTGCACCATTTGGCGTAGTACACAAATCTGCATTACCTAAAGAATCAGATTTAATAATACCAACGTGTGGATTGAGAATTGAAGTTGCCCTTACTCCTATCAATGGGCCATTTCCTAAAAAGAAAAATCCGTGATCATCTGCTTGTTCAACATCATGAACACTATTGTATAAATATTGCGACCAATTGTAGTTCCCTGCTGAATCTATGTTGACAACTGCAGATGGTTGGGCAAAATTCAAGGTGCCGGTAGCAAAAATCAAATTTCCATCCGGGAGTAGTTTCATTTTTGGGCTAGGGCAATTTATACATAGACTGCCAAACGACAATCCGCCTATTGTTTCTCTCCAATTATCTATTCCATTAAAGTCTGTCTTTACTAAAATAAACTCACCTGGTGTAGAGTAATAAGAATAAATACCATCATCGGCTACAACAAGATCATTTCCCATAGCTTGAGTTGGAATAGTCAAATTATATTTATTCGCCCATTCAACTGTTCCGGTTTGAGAAAGCTTGCACAGAATTCCATTGCCATCGTAGGGCGGATAATTTTCTACGTACCCAACGAATGCATAACCGCTATCAGGAGTTTGTTTGACTGATGCACCGTAGTTAGAATTATTGCCACCTTGATATAGATTATTCCATTCAACTGCTCCATATAAATCTAGTTTAAGTACTACGATTTTTGAATTTGGTGCTGTGAGATAACTTGAATAACCGGTAATAATGAAGCCACCATCAAACGTTTGCTGAATTGACAATGCTTCCTGGTGATCTGTCTGATAAATTGTTTTCGACCATAAAAGATTTCCTGCCTGATCAATTTTTGCAATATAGATGTCAAGTGTCCCTGAACCGGAATTAAGAATTTTCCCTGCCATAACGTAACAGGAATCCGTCGTTCTGATGACGGAATTGAATGATTCATTCGAACCAAAACCGATTTTATTTGCCCATTGCATAGCTCCAAGCGAATCAATTTTCATAACAGCAGATTCGTAATTATAAAGACCACAAACGATCAATCCGCCATCAAAGGATCTTGCCATACAATTCGCTGTAAAACTTGTAATGTTGTCATAATAGGTCTTTGAAAATCTACTTTGTTGAGCAAAAGAAATCTGAAATAAAAGTAAGAGTGTTACTAGAGTAGCTGTTTTTTTCATAGGCTTTTAGGATTAGAGTGTTTTCAAATGTAACAAAATATCACATTGCTATTGACCGGAGATTGTAATTTTTATGTCATATCACGCTATATTACAAGTCTTTAGGAGCACTTTCAAATTTAGTTTCCACCCCAAAAAAGTCTATCTTTGCCGAAATACAGGAATACACTGCCTTATGAATAAAATCGAAGTCTACCACCCAAAAAATAAGATCCGAATTGTTACTGCTGCTTCATTGTTCGACGGACATGATGCTGCAATCAATATCATGCGCCGAATCATTCAGGCGAGCGGTGCGGAAGTGATTCATCTTGGACACGACAGAAGTGTTTTGGACGTAGTAGATTGTGCTATCCAGGAAGATGTTCAGGCAATTGCAATGACATCGTATCAGGGTGGACACGTAGAATATTTCAAATACATGCATGACCTTTTGAAAGAAAAAGGTTGTGGACATATTAAAATTTTCGGTGGTGGTGGTGGTGTAATTCTTCCTGAGGAGATCAAAGAATTACAAGACTATGGGATTGCTAGAATTTATTCTCCTGATGATGGGCGCTCAATGGGATTGCAAGGAATGATAAACGACATGCTCCAACAATGTGATTTCCCAACAGGGATGAATATGAATGGAGAAGTTGATAGTCTGACAAAGAAAAATCCGAAGGCAATTGCAAAACTAATTTCTTGTGCGGAGAATAATGAAAATGAATTTGCGGAGATCCGTAAAAAGATCCACAAAATAACAGAAACTAAATCCATTGCTACTGTTCCTGTTTTAGGAATCACCGGTACAGGTGGTGCAGGTAAATCGTCACTCGTCGATGAATTGGTTCGACGTTTTTTAATTGACTTCAAAGATAAAAACATTGCAATCGTTTCTGTCGATCCGTCAAAACGAAAAACAGGTGGAGCGCTTTTAGGCGATAGAATTCGCATGAATTCTATTTCGAATCCGCGAGTATACATGCGTTCACTTGCAACCCGTCAATCGAACCTAGCACTTTCGAAATATGTGAAAGATGCAGTTGATGTATTGAAAGCAGCGGCTTATGATTTGATCATACTTGAAACTTCAGGTATTGGACAAAGCGATACGGAAATCATGGATCATTCCGATCTTGCTCTGTATGTAATGACACCGGAATACGGTGCAGCTACACAATTAGAAAAAATCGACATGTTGGATTTTGCTGACGTGATCGCATTAAATAAATTTGACAAACGTGGTGCATTGGATGCTTTGCGTGATGTAAAGAAACAATTCAAACGCAATCATCAACTTTGGGAAACACCTGATGAAGATCTTCCTGTTTTCGGAACAATTGCTTCCCAATTCAATGATCCGGGCATGAATCGCCTTTATCGCTCTATCATTGACAGACTAAATGAGAAAGTGAAGATCGATCTGCAATCGCATTTCGAGATCACGGGCGAGATGTCGGAAAAAATTTACATCATCCCTCCTGCTCGTACAAGATATCTAAGCGAAATTTCCGAGACTGTTCGTAAATATGCTCAATGGACAATTGATCAAGGATCTGTTGCACAAAAATTATTTGGAATAAGAAAGTCGATAGATGCTTTGAAAGAATCAAAGTTCGAAGACAAAGACAGAATGATCAAACAGCTTGAAGAATTTTATCTTCAAGTGGCATTAGATCTTGATGGCAAGAACAGAAAGATCATCGAAGACTGGCCTGGAAAAGTTCAGCGTTATAAGGATGAATTCTATGTTTATCAGGTTCGCGACAAAGATATCAAGGTAAAAACATATACAGAATCCCTTTCTCACACTCACATTCCAAAAGTTTCAACTCCGAAATTTGAAGCATGGGGAGAAATATTGAAATGGAATTTACAGGAGAATTTTCCGGGAGAATTTCCATACACGGCCGGAGTTTATCCATTCAAACGTTCGGAAGAAGATCCGACACGAATGTTTGCGGGTGAAGGCGGACCGGAACGCACCAATCGTCGCTTTCATTATGTAAGTAAAGGAATGCCGGCAAAACGTTTGTCGACAGCCTTCGATTCAGTTACACTCTACGGACAAGATCCTGATTACAGACCAGATATTTACGGCAAAATCGGTAACAGCGGTGTTTCTATTTGTTGTCTGGATGATGCAAAAAAATTGTACAGCGGATTTGATTTGGCCGATACAAAAACATCTGTTTCGATGACGATCAATGGTCCTGCCTCCATCATCACAGGATATTTCATGAATGCTGCTATCGATCAGCAGTGTGAGAAATACATCACAGAACATGGCTTGACAGACACTGTGAAAGCTAAAATTGAAGAGATCTTCAAAGTAAAAGGAACAAAGCAACCTGTTTATCAAGGTCCGCTTCCTGAAGGAAATACAGGACTTGGATTGATGCTACTGGGTGTAACCGGTGATCAGGTTCTTCCCGCTGATGTTTATCAGAAAATAAAAACCCATACACTTCAAGTTGTTCGTGGAACAGTACAGGCAGATATCTTAAAAGAAGATCAAGCACAGAATACATGTATCTTCTCAACAGAATTTTCTCTTCGCCTAATGGGAGATGTTCAACAATATTTCATCGACAAAAAAGTACGGAATTTTTACTCTGTTTCCATCTCCGGATATCACATCGCAGAAGCAGGAGCTAATCCAATAACACAGTTAGCATTGACGCTTTCAAATGGTTTTACATATGTGGAATACTATTTGTCACGCGGAATGGACATTAACAAATTTGCACCGAATTTAAGTTTCTTCTTCAGCAATGGTATCGATCCTGAGTATGCAGTGATTGGTCGTGTCGCAAGAAAGATCTGGGCGAAAGCGATGAAGTTGAAATATAATGCTGATGAGCGTTCTCAGATGTTGAAGTATCACATTCAGACTTCAGGTCGATCATTACATGCACAGGAAATTGACTTCAATGATATCCGCACGACATTGCAAGCACTTTATGCTATCTACGATAATTGCAATTCACTTCACACCAATGCATACGACGAAGCCATTACAACACCAACAGAAGAAAGCGTTCGTAGAGCGATGGCAATTCAATTGATCATCAATCGTGAATTAGGTCTAGCGAAAAATGAAAATCCGACACAAGGATCTTTCATCATTGAAGAATTGACCGATCTGGTTGAAGAAGCAGTAATGCTCGAATTTGATCGCATCACAGAACGTGGCGGCGTACTAGGTGCAATGGAAACGATGTACCAACGCGGAAAGATCCAGGAAGAAAGTTTGTATTATGAAACATTGAAACACAATGGTGAATTTCCAATCATAGGCGTAAATACATTTTTGTCAAGCAAGGGTTCTCCAACAGTGGTACCTCGTGAAGTTATTCGTGCAACTTCAGAAGAAAAAGAATATCAGATCAACATGCTGAAAGAACTTCACACTCTTCATGCTGACAAAAAAGATGAACTGCTTCACAAACTTCAGTTATCTGCTGTGCAAAATAAAAATCTGTTTGAGGATTTGATGGAGGCGGCGAAGTATCTTTCTCTTGGACAGATTACGGGAGCGCTGTTTGAGGTTGGTGGGCAATACCGAAGAAACATGTAATACTCTGCGGTTTTTCTGCGTATTCTGCGGAAATCTGCGGGAGAAAAAATCAGTTTAATATTTCCCGCAGAATTGCGCAGAATACGCAGAAAAACCGCAGAATTAATATAAGAATTATTTGTTCTTTACTGATTCCAAATACTGGTGAATATTTCCACTAAATTTTTTATTCAGTTCTATTCGCATTTCCTCTTTTTGCGAATCATATCTCACAAAATTCATAAAGTATGCATTGTTAGGTTTACGCTCTTCGAAAAGTGTTGAGTAACGGTTCTTGTTGTGAAATGAAACAGTATCCAATGACAAAACAATTTCCGCTATCATTTCAGATTTGAGTGAAGCTTTTTTTTCTTCAGCTAAACCTTCGAACGTTTTATAAAGCGAATCCAATTTATCGTGTGCTAGCAACATTTGTTTTGCAAAAAGATCGTAATCTTCTTTACGATATACATAATCTCTTACTTGCTCAGATTCTTTTCCAAAATGAGAATTCAAAAATCGAATTGCTCCCTCCTCGCCTATCATGCTGGCAAGATTTTCATTCAGGTCAACATTGCTTTTCAGATAAACAGTTGCATGCGTCATTTCATGAATGATGAGTTCTGCTAATTGTCCGTCGCTACGTTTAAGCATGCTTGACAAGATTGGATCTTTGAACCAACCCAAAGTACTCCATGCACTAACTTCGCCATAATCTGTGTCATATCCTTCTAATTTTAACAATGAATCTTCGTAAGCGCCCTTTTTGTAGTCGAAGAACCCTTTATAAGAAACACTTCCCAAAACCGGAAATTTCCATTGATAAGCATTCAATTTGTAACGTTCCGATGCAGTGATAACCCAAAGTATCGGTTTGTTCTTCTGATCGTAAAGAGTTGTATAATTTTCAGACCGTTTTAATCCGAGCGAATCAGATGCATACTTTGCAATGACATCTATGAAACGAATTTTTGCTTTGAGGGAATCAGGAAAATCATTATCGAGTAATACTTCCTCTAGTGGTCGAACATTGCGAATGATATGCATTTGTCCTTTCAATTGGCCCCAACCATAAGCAACAAGAGTCCAATTCAAAACCGCCCAGATCACCAGGCAGGAAAATCCAACCAGGAGAATGTAGAGGGTGTATCGGAGGGCTTTTTTCAAATTGGTAAAAAAATTACAGGTTTCAGGTTTTAGGTTTGCAAGTTGCAACCTGCAAACCTAAAACCTGAAACAAACTATTTCAGACTCCCAAGCATCTCCTCAATCGACCGAATCTTCGCCTCAGCATCTGCCTGTTTCTTCTTTTCATTCTCAAGAATTTCAGGTTTTGCATTCGAAACGAAACGTTCGTTTGCGAGTTTGGCTTGAACTGATTTAAGGAAGCCTTTGTTGTAATCAAGTTCTTTCATCAGTCGTTCTTTCTCTTCAGCTATATTGATTCCTGCAGAGAACGGGATATAGAATTCCTGATTACCAATTAAGAATGAAGAAGCATTGTCGATCTTGGCTGACGAAGAATCATACTTATCAAGATTTGCAAGTCGAACGATCACATCGTTGAATTTACTATTAAGGGACGATTTATCTTTCGCAAAGAGAGACACTTTTTCCTTCGGAGAAAGATTCTTTTGTTTACGTGTATTTCTTACTTGAGTAATTAACTCAGATGCAAAAGTGAAATCATTCAACAATGTCTGATCTTTTGATTTGAATACAGGCCATTGTGCTACAATCAGACAATCTTTGTCTTTACGATCCTTTAGTAAATGCCATAATTCTTCTGAGATAAATGGCATCCAAGGATGAATTACTTTCAACAGATTTTCGAAAATTGAAATTGTAGCATCCATTGTTTCTTTTGAAACAGGCATTGGTTGCCCATCAACAAAATCGGGCTTGATCATTTCCAGATACCAAGAACAGAAATCATCCCAGATCAATTTGTATGATGACATTAATGCATCACTCATTCTCAGTTTAGAATAATGATCGTTGATGATCTCAACTTGTTCTGCCATTCTTGAATTGAACCATTCTATTGAGATCTTATCTGCATTAGATTGTTTTACATCACCAACATTCCAGCCTTTAACAAGTCTGAATGCATTCCAGATCTTATTCGCAAAATTTCTTCCTTGCTCACATAGTCCTTCATCGAACAGAAGATCATTTCCGGCAGGAGATGCAAGTAACATTCCTACACGCACACCATCAGCAGAATATTTTTTGATAAGATCCAATGGGTCAGGAGAATTCCCAAGCGACTTCGACATTTTCCGTCCTTGTTTATCACGAACGATACCTGTTAAGTACACATTTGAGAATGGCTTTTCGCCCATCCATTCATAGCCGGCAATGATCATACGTGCCACCCAAAAGAAAAGGATTTCGGGAGCGGTTACAAGATCGTTCGTCGGATAATAATACTTGATGTCCTTATTTCCTTTGTCTTTGAAACCATCGAACACACTTATTGGCCAAAGCCATGAAGAGAACCATGTATCCAATACATCTTCATCCTGACGAAGATCCTTTTCGCTAAATTCAAAATCACTGAATTGCTTTTTGAAAAGAGCAATAGCCTCTGATGAAGTACGTGTCACTACAGTACGTCCTTTCGGATCATACCATGCAGGTATCCGTTGGCCCCACCACAACTGACGAGAGATACACCAGTCGTGTACATTTTCCATCCAGTGTTTGTAGGTATTGATGAATTTGTCAGGAATTAGTTTAACATTTCCATTCAATACATTATCAAGAGCAGGTTTACTAATAGTATCCATTTTCAGGAACCACTGCATCGACAATTTTGGTTCGATGACTGCATCAGTACGTTCTGAATAACCTACTTTATTTTTGTAATCTTCAACCTTCGTTACATGACCGGAAGCTTCAAGATCTTTTACTATTTTCTTACGAACTGTAAAGCGGTCTTCTCCAATATAAAATTGTGCAGCCGGACTCATTGAACCATCATCGTTGATCGTATCAATAACTTCCAGATTAAATTTCACACCGAGATTATAGTCATTGATATCGTGAGCAGGTGTAACTTTTAATGCACCTGTTCCGAATTCCATTTCAATGTATGTATCAAAAACGATTGGTACAGGACGATTCACCATTGGAATAACGGCAAACTTTCCTTTCATCGATGCATAACGAGGATCATCAGGATGAACACATACGCCGGTATCACCAAGGATCGTTTCAGGACGAACAGTTGCAATTGTTATGAATTCATTCCCTGAAAAAGATTTTCCGGCTACTTTAACCTCCCAAGAATTTTCTGAAAGATTCCATTCCGATGAATTTGATTTTAATGTTGCAGCAAGTGTTGAATCAACAACAACGTACCGAACATAAACCAAACGTGAATTTACTTCTTTGTGGATTACTTCCTCATCGCTTAGTGCAGTCTTTCCCAGAGGATCCCAATTCACCATACGTACTCCACGATAGATCTGTCCTTTATTATAAAGATCGATGAACACTTCAATAACAGCATCACTCAAATCATCTTCCATTGTGAAACGTGTACGTTCCCAATCGCAAGAGGCACCCAATTTTTTCAATTGGTCAAGGATGATCCCACCGTATTTTTCTTTCCATTCCCAGGCATATTTCAAAAAGTCTTCCCGAGAGAGGTCCTTTTTATTGATGCCTTTTTCTTTTAGCATAGCAACCACTTTTGCCTCTGTAGCAATGGAAGCATGGTCCGTTCCCGGCACCCAGCAAGCATTCTTTCCGAGCATACGGGCACGGCGGATAAGTACATCCTGAATGGTATTGTTGAGCATATGGCCCATGTGCAAAACTCCGGTCACATTGGGTGGCGGAATGACAATGGTATATGGCTCACGCTCATCAGGAACGCTCCTGAAAAAGCCGTTTTTCATCCAGTAAGCATACCATTTATCTTCGGTTTGCGAGGGGTCGTAGGTTTTTGGGATTTCAGACATAATAGAATTGTGAATTGTGGCAAATTTAATAAAAATGACGAATGAAAACTTCCTTTTTTCAGGAGCTTTCCACAATAAGAAGGTAAGAAACGAAGCAGTGACTATTTAAATCCAATTTTGTAACATTGCGACATGGAATTCATGTACACAACCTCAATTAATTGATGAAAGAAGCTCTAAAGCGCATTGCCACCTGCTTTAAAAATCTAGTTTTTTCGCTTGGAATTATTTTCATATTAATGTCAATTGTTGCCTTTACCAGAATTCCGTATGATGTTCACCATTGGCTGGGTGACAAATATTCACACTATCGCTTTTACCCAAATTCAATAGTAATGCTTGGCGGAAGTGGGATGCCTTCTGAATCAAATCTGATCCGGCTTTACTATGTTGTTGAACTTTCAAAATTTTACAAATACTCCGACATAGTTCTTGCCCACCCTGTAGATTCGGCTGTAGCGAAGAGTATGCGCAGGTATTTGATCAATGCAGGTGTTGATTCGTCAAGAATATCGATGATGTTAAAAGGAACCAATACACGTGAACAGGCTATGGAATTAAAAAAGTTCAGACCCGGATTTGAAAACACAGGTGTTGCAATCGTCAC
>Ga0073902_10001835_pt1 | contig 11345 bp, 6 predicted proteins | sample KloWWTmeKNB19Kit_FD_66667 | JGI IMG/M metagenome (GOLD analysis project Ga0073902, IMG submission 66667) | Active sludge microbial communities from Klosterneuburg, Austria, studying microevolution and ecology of nitrifiers - Klosterneuburg... | ecosystem: Engineered > WWTP > Aerobic digester >...
AGATCGAGCCCTGCCGCGACTTCCTCCGCCGTCGAGTCTGCGCCAAACGGGCCCACAGGCACACCCGCGGGTCGCTGCGGTCCGCCGCGGTCGCGAACGGCCCGTCCCGCGACGAGCGCCCCCACCCCCGCCACGGCCGCGATCCCTGTGACGACCAGCGCCTTGCGACGATTCATATCAGATCTGACTCTCCACGAAGGGTAACAAGCCGGCCAGCCAGACCGTGAAGCGCTGCCACCAGCTCGTATCCGGCTCGCGATCGTAGCGCAGCTCGCGCCCTCCCGGGTTCTCGCCCGTCCAGACGAGCGCGTCGGAACGCCCGCTCGCACCATCGCGCAGCGCAACCGAGTAGCTGAAGGCCTTGGCGCTCGCGAGATCGAAGAGCTCCGCCGCCTGGCGCGCGAGGCTGGCGCTGTCGATCAGCAGACCGACCTCGGTGTTGCGCTCGATCGAGCGCGGGTCGAGATTCAACGAGCCGACGAACAGCGAGCTGCGATCGATCACCAGATACTTCGCGTGCAGGCTCACGTACTCCGAGCCGAACCTGCGCCGGCCCTCGCGCCGGGTGGCCAGCTCCGAGAGGGCGCGCAGCTCGTGCAGGCGCACGCCGCCACGCAGCAGCGGCGCGCGGTAGCGGGCGTAGCCGCTGTGCACGATGCCGACGTCGTTCGCGGCCAGCGAATTGGTGAGCACCGCTACGGCAACACCCTCTTTCACGAGGCCCGTCAGCGCCTCGACACCCCGTTCACGTGGCACGAAATAGGGTGAACTCACGAGCAGTTCGTGCGTGGCGCCCAGGGCCTGCTCCCGCAGGCGCCGGATCAGAAAATCACGGCGATCGCCACCCGACCTGCCGGCTTTCGACGGGCTGTCCGCCAGTACCCACGCCTTGCCGGATTCGAGCACCAGATTCCGCGCCGCCAGCTGTGCGGCAAGCGCCGAATTGCCGAGCGCCTGCACGTAGGCGGAATCCCTCATGGCTGCGCGATGAGTGGCGAGCGCAGTTCGCAGAGAAGCCAGATCGGCTGCGGTCGGCGCGTGATCCAGCAGTCCGGCCGCGGGCACCGCCCACTCGCTGTTCCAGTATTCGTCGAACGAAGCGGAGGCCTGCGCAGCCACCGGCCCGACGGCGAGCACATCGAGATCGCGGAAATTCATCCGGGTCTCAAGGTCGAAGTATTCGTCGCCGATATTGCGGCCACCGATGATCACCGCGTGATTGTCGGCCGCATACAGCTTGTTATGCATGCGGTGGTTGAGGCGTCGGGGGTCGAGCAGGAAATCGAAGGCGCGCGCCAGCGGGCCGCGGCGCCGGGTCCACGGATTGAAGAGGCGCACTTCGATGTGCGGATGTGAATCGAGGATGGCAATCGCGCGATCGGCCGGCGCGGCGTAGATGTCGTCCAGCAGGATGCGCACGCGCACGCCACGGTCCGCTGCAGCGAGCACTTCGCCCGTGAGCAGCCGGCCGGTGTCGTCGGCGTTGATCATGTAGTACTGCAGGTCAAGGGAACGGCCGGCCGCGCGCGCGAGCCACACGCGTGCGACAAAAGCGCCGACGCCGTCGGGCAACAGGCGAAAACCGGATTCGCCGGCCGCGGTTTTGGCCACTCCCGGAAACAGCTCGTGCACGGCCGTCAGACCCCCGCCCCGGATCGCCGCCGATGCTTCGCGCTGCCAGTCGGGATCGAGCGTTTGACAGCCTGCCAGCAACAGCGCCGCAAGCCACGCCGGCCGCCACACGCCAGCATTCTTCAGCCCCATGGCCCGTTCGCGAGCAGGGAGTTGCCCTTACACATCGTCGGCGGACACACTAGCGCATCCCAAACGAGGTTGCGACAGGGTGATACCCACTCCCGGCGATGCACAGGACTTGTTGCGCGAGGCGCAGGAAATCGCGCAACTCGGCAATACCGAGTTCTTCGTGCCGGACAGCGGTGTGAACTACTGGTCGCCGCAGGTGTACCGCATCCTGGGTGTCGACCCTGCCGAGTCGCCGTCCCACGTGCGCATCTTCGCCGGCCTGCACCCCGAGGATCGCGATCGCTGCCTGCTCGCCTGGTCGCGGGCGATTCGCGGCATCGGGCGCCTCGAACTCAGCTACCGGTTCGTCCGGGCAGACGGTGTCGTGCGACACATCGAAGCCCGTTACCGCCTCTCGCGCGCGGAGGGAGGCAGCTTGCGGGCGGTTGGCACGCTGCACGACGTCACCGAGCGCAAGGCGGCCGAGGAGGCCGCGCGGCGCGCGCAGGCCCGACTCGACGAAGTCGGGCGCCTCGCGACGCTCGGTGAGATCGCCGCCGGCATTTCGCACGAGCTGAATCAGCCGCTCGCGGCCATCACGAATTATGCGCGGGCCTGCGAGCGGCTGCTGGCGACGCCACACCCCGACATGCTGGAGGTCTCGACCGCGCTCGGCGAGATCGCCGCACAGGCGATGCGCGCAGGAGAGATCATCCACCGTCTGCGCGGCATGATCCGCCATCGTGAAACCCATCGCACCGTGATCGCACCGAACGACCTCATTCGCGATGTGATGTCGCTGCTCGAAATGGATGCGCGGGCGTCTCGCAGCGCGTTGCGGCTCGATCTCGCGCCCGCCCTGCCCCTTGTACTGGTCGACGGCGTGCAGATCGAGCAGGTCATCGTCAACCTGGTGCACAATGCCGCCGAGGCCTTCATCAGCGCGGGCGAGAAGGGTGAGATCATCGTCCGCACCACCCTGGGTGAATCCGGTCAGGTCGAGATCAGCGTGATCGACAACGGACCGGGGCTGGCGCCGGGCGTCGAGGCCCGGGTCTTCGAGCCCTTCTTCACCACCAAGACCGAAGGCACGGGCCTTGGCCTTGCGATCAGCCGCTCGATCCTCGAGGCGCACCGCGGCCAGCTCTCCTACCAGGCAAGCGCGCCCCGCGGAGCGTGCTTCACGTTCAATCTGCCCACCGCACCGGAATCTTCATGAAAAACGGCACCCCAACGGTTTTCGTCATCGACGACGACGACGCAGTCAGGAGCTCGCTGCGGCTCCTCTTCAAGTCCTACGGCCTCGACGCCGTCATGCACGCCTCGGCGGATGAGTTCCTCGCGGGCTACGACATCTCGCGGCCCGGCTGCCTGGTGCTCGACGTGCGCATGCCGGGCATGAGCGGGCCCGAGCTGCAGCAGCGCCTGAACGCGCTCGGCGCCACGATTCCGATCGTGTTCATCACTGGCCACGGCGACGTACCGATGGCAGTCGAAGCGATGCAGGCGGGCGCGTTCGATTTCCTGCAGAAGCCGTTCCGCGACGACGACCTCATCGAGCGCGTGCAGCGCGCGCTCGCGCGCGACGCCGGGCAGCGTGCACTGCTCGGCGCGCGGCACGACACCCGCGAACGCCTCGCGACACTCACGCCACGCGAGCGCGACGTGCTCAACCTCGTCGTGGTCGGCAAGGCGAACAAGGTGATTGCCGCCGATCTCGGCCTGAGCCAGCGCACGGTCGAGATTCACCGCGCGCGCGTCATGGAAAAAATGGATGCGGCGTCGCTCGCACAGCTCGTGCGCATGGTGCTCGACCTCGAGCGGCCGGCGGGCTGATCAGTGGGCTAGCCGGTACTCTGCAGGCCCTGCGCGATGCCGCTGATGCTCGCGAGCAGCGCCTCGTAGAGATCACGGTCCTGCCGCTTCGTTGCGCGCCAGCGCGCGAGCAGATCGACCTGCATCAGATTCATCGGATCGACGTACGGGTTGCGCAACCGGATCGAACGCTGCAGCGTAGGATCGCCGTCGAGCAGGTCCCCGCATCCCTTGATCGCGAGCACCGCATCGCGCGCTCGCGAGTACTCGGCCGCGATCCTGGCGAAGTAAGGCTGCGCGCTGCCCGCGAGGGCGTCGTAGTGCCCGGCAATCCCGAGATCCGTACGCGCCAGCATCGTCTCGACGTCGTCGATGAGGTTATGAAAGAAGAACCATTCTGTGCAGGCTTCGCGCACGAAGCCGACACCCGACTCGTCGATCAGCGCCGCAAGACCGGTGCCGGCGCCAAACCAGCCGGGCAGCATGCAACGCGACTGCGTCCAGGCGAAAACCCAGGGCACCGGACGCAGCGCCTCGAGCGTATTCACGTCGTCGCGCCACGCCGGTCTCGAACCGATCTGCATGCGCTCGATCACATCGATCGGGGTCGCGGCACGAAAGTAGGCGAAAAAGCCGGGGTCGTCATGGACGAGCGCGCGGTACGCGGCACGGCTCGTGTCGGCGAGGCGCTGCGCCGCCGCCATGTGCCCGGCAGCCACCCGCGCCGGGGTGCCACGCAGGGTTGCGGCCGTACCGAGCGCGAGCGCGTTGAACGCGCGCTCGAGCGTGCGCAGCGCGATCGGGCGCAGGCCGTAATTCTGGTTGATGACCTCGCCCTGCTCGGTCAGGCGCAGCACGCCATTCAGCGACTCGGGTGGTGCCGCGCGCACGAGCGCGTCGATGCGTCCGCCGCCGCGGGCAATGCTGCCGCCGCGGCCGTGGAAGATCACATGCCGCTCCTCGGCGCCCGTCAGCGTCGCCGCGAGCGTCTGCTCGGCACGGTATGCGGCGATACGCGAGGCACAGAGCCCGCCGTCCTTGTTGGTGTCGGAGTACCCGACCATCACACACTGGCGCCGGCCGCGAGCCTCGAGGTGCCGAAAATAGAGCGGATCGGCGAGCAGCTGGCGCATCACGTCGCCGCAGCCCGCGAGCGTATCAATGCTCTCGAACAGCGGCGCGAGATCGAGCGCCACTTCACCGGTGACCTTGTCGTAGGTCTCGGCCCAGCGCGCGACGAGGAGCGGTGCAAGCACGTCGTCGGCCGTGCGACTCGCGCTCACGATGTAATAGCCGATGGCGTCACGCCCGTAGCGATGCCGTGCCTGCATCATCGCCTCGAAGACGGCGATGGCGCGTTTGCCGAGCGCATCGAGCTCACGTCGCGGGCCGAGGTCGCGCTCGATCGCCGCGACCAGCAGATCGTGGCGTTCGGCGCTCGGTCGCTCGAGCCACTGCGGGTCGTCTAGCCCCTGCGCAAGCACACGGTGGTGTACGCCAGCATGCTGGCGCACATCCAGCGTCGCGAAATGAAAACCGAAGGTTTCGACCCTGCGAATCAGCCGCCGTACGAGGTAGAGGCCTGCGTGCCGGCCTTTGTTGGCGGCGAGGCTGCCGGCGATCAGGCCGAGGTCGTCGAGCAACTGGCGCGGGTTCTCGTAGGCATTGGCGCGGCCGTCGTAAGTGGCGCGCAGCCGCTCGCCGATCTGCCCGAGGAACACCCGATAGGGCATGCGGTCGTGGCGCGCCGGGGTCGCGGTCTGCGCGCCGGGCACGAGCGCCATGTAGCGCTCGATGTGCTTGGCGAGCGCCGGGCTCACGCCGATGCGGCTCGCGCTCTGCGAGAGAATCTGGGCAAGGTGCTGGCATTCGCCGAAATAGGCGTTGACGATCACCTGATGCTGGCGCGCGAGCGTCTCACGGATGGTTTTCGCGTTGACGTCCGGATTGCCGTCCATGTCGCCACCGACCCAGCTGCCGAAGCGGATCAGCAGTGGCAGTTCGATCGTCTCGGCCGAAACGCCATAGAGCTTCTCGAGGGCGAGCGCTATCTCATCGTAGAACGCCGGCAGAATGCGGTAGAGCACCTCCGCGATGTAGAACATCACATGCTCGCGCTCATCGGCAACGGTCAGCCGGTCGCGCGGGTGGTCCTCCGTCTGCCACGCCGTGGTCATCTCCGTGCGCACGCGTCCGAGGAGACTGCGCGTCTCCTGCGGGGTGAGCGTGGGATCGAGCCGGTCGAGGAGCATCTCGGCGACGCGCTGCTGCTTGCGCAGGATCGTGCGACGGGTCGACTCGGTGGGATGCGCCGTGAAGACCGGCTCGATGCGCAGCTTTGCGAGCAACGCGAGCACCTCATCGAGCGAGGCGCCTTCAGCCTTGAGAGCCGCGAGCGCGTCTTCGACGCCGCCGGGTTGCGGGCGCGCGCTGTCGGCGAGGAAGTACTCCTTGCGCCGTCTTATGCGATGCACCTTCTCCGCGAGGTTGACCGCCTGGAACCAGGCCGAAAATGCCCGCACGAGATCGCGCGCCGTCGCCGGCGGACGGCCCCGTACCCGAACCTCGAGTTCCTTGCCGGCGGCCTCATCGCCCGCCCGGTGCTGGATCGCGAGCACCCGGTCACGCTCGACGAGGTCGAGCAGGGCGTCGCCCCCCTGCTCGCGGAGAATGTCCCCCACCAGGCCACCGAGCACGTGCACATCGTCGCGCAACGCGGCATGGCGGGCCGGAAATTCGATGTCATGGCGGTTCACGGCCGCCGATTCTAACCGGTGCCGAATGGTGCCGGGTTTTCGGTTATTCGGTTATTGCGGGCTACCGCCCAATAACCGAATAACCGAAAACCCGGCACCAGGCCTCGCTCAGAAGCGGAAATTCACGTCGACGCCGTATGAACGGCCCGGCGCGTCATGAATGAACGCTCCGCCGAATTCGGGCGCCACGATCACCTCGGCGAGATAGTGCTCGTCCGTCAGGTTGCGCACCCAGCCCGTCACGCCCCAGCGGTCCTGGCGCAGCGTGAGGCGCGCATTGAAGATCTCGTACGGATCACGCTTCATTTTCGAGAACTCACCCTGGCCGAAGCCGAATCCCGTGAAGAGGTTCGGTATGCGGTTGTCCTGCACCGGGTGGAACCAGGTTTCGCCGAGCGCGCTCATGTCGACGCGCGCGAGCAAATCGAGGCCGTTGCCGCCGATCGGCACCGTGAGTTCCACGCCGGCATTGCCGGTGTACTTCGGCGCATAGGGCAATTCGTTGCCCTTCGTATAAGGACGGCTGTCGAAGCGATCGATCTCGCCGTCGACATAACCGATGCCGCCAAACACCGTGAAGAAGTCGTTCACACGCCAGCGCGCGTCGAACTCGGCGCCCTGAATCGTCACCTCGTTGATGTTCGAGACGACGCGCAGCAGCCCGAAGGGCCCGGCCAGGAAGTCGAAGAACAGCATGTCTTCGACTTTGGTGCGATACAGGGCGCCGTTCAGCGTGAGCTGCCGGTCGAGCAACTCGGCCTTGAAGCCGATCTCGGCCGCCTTCGACACTTCCTTGCGGTAGTCGTCCCGCACGTTCGTGACATTGTGGACCGACGTCGGCGTGCAGACCGGCAGCGTGAACGAGGGTCCGAGGCACAGACCGCCATAGGCCTGCTGGATCGTCGCGGCGCTGCCGCTTGAATTGAAGCCGCCGGAGCGAAAGCCATAGCCATAGGAACCGAACAGCGACCATTCGTCGGTGACGCGCCAATTGACCGACAGCTTCGGCTGGAACTGGCTGAACGTCTTGTCGCGATCCGGAATGCCGGTGGTCGCAAGTGACGGGGCGGCGGTGTACGCAGGGTTGATGTAGGGAGGACCACCCGGGTTGAACGCCGCAGCAAAGCCGGGCGTCTGCGCACGCGCATTGGCGCCGGTCGGCACGTTGTTGCCGACGTCGCGTTTCTCCTGGTCGTAGCGCATCGCGAGCGACACCTCGACGCCATCCGTGATGTCGTAGGCAAACTGGCCGAAGCCCGCGATCACCTTGCTCTTGAAGTCGTCGTCGTACAGCAGGTCGGTCGGATTCGGTCCGCTCGCCGGCACGAAGGCCTCGTGCCGGAAAACGCCACCGCCGTTGTCCGAGCCCTGTGACACCACGACGTGACGATCAATATCAGCGAAATAGAGGCCTCCGCTCCACCGCAGCCGCTCGCCCCCCGGTGAGGAGAGTCGCAGTTCGGCGCTCAGGTCTTCCTGGTCGCGCTGCTGGTACTGGTAGCCGTCGCAGGTTGCAGGGCTGTAGGGTGGCAGGAAGCTCGTCACGAACGTGCCGCTCGGGGCGTAGAAGAACGGCGGCGGCACTGGCGTGTCGGCCCTGCGCGCGTCATTCGAGCTGATGCACGAGGACGTGGTGCTGTAAAGATTGAATGCGGCGCTCGTGCCATCGGTGACGAAGTTGTTGTCCTGCTTGTTGTACGCCACGTAGCCGGTGAGCGTATTCGCACCGATGCCCCACTCGCCCTTGAGCGACAGGTTGAAGTTTTCCTGCTCGTTCACGGGCTTCACGTTGTTGATGTACTGGAAGACGTGCTGGTTCACATCTTCCTGGAAGATGGGTACGTTGAGCCCCGCGGCGGCGTCGGCGAGTGCGAGTGCGGCGTTGAAATTGATCGCGCCTGCTTCGGCGGTCGAGTACTTCGCCTTGAAGTCGTATCTGCCGCTGCCGAGTTCAAACAACAGCCGACCCTGGACACCGGTTTCCTCGTAGTAATCGACACAATCGTCGCAGCGCAGGAACCGGTTGTCCCACTGGCCGTCGGTCGTGCGGTAATACCCGGAGAGGCTGCCCTTCACCGAACCGGCGAGCGGCCCACCCGCCCAGAAGTTCGCCTTGTAGCTCGCGTCGCTGCCGGCGCCTGCGCCGACGTCGAGTTCGAACTCATCCGCGGGCTTGCGTGTCGAGAGGATGATGGCGCCCGCCACCGCGTTGCGCCCGTAGACGGCGCCTTGCGGGCCCTTCAGCACCTCGATCTGCGAAACTGAATTCAGCTCCTGGTTGAGTGCGGCCGGATTCGTCTGCAGCACACCATCGATCACCAGGGCGAAGTTCGTTTCGGTATCGCGGCCGGTATTGATGCCGCGGATATTGACCTGGATGTCACCGATTTCCGCAGTCTGAACCTGCGAGAGGCCGGGCGTCAGCGCGATGAAATCCTGCGGCCGCTCGATGCCCGCTGCCTTGATGTCCTTCGCCGTGAAGGCATCGACGGTCGCCGGCACGTCGAGCAGTACTTCGGCGCGCTGGCGCGCCGTCGTGACCACGACCTCCTGCAGGCCCGACTGCGCCGCCGTCTCCTGGGCCTGCGCGGCGGCGCCACTGATAGCTGCGGCGACTGCTGCCGCGATCAAACGCTGCGTGGACATTTGTCGAAGCCCCCTGGTGAGTGCGAATGTTGTTGCTACAGCGCATCGCGCGTTCTGCAGCTCGCTGATGCGTTTGATCCTAGCACGCGAATTGATCGCGCAAGCAAGCGCCGCTGTTCGGACAAGCATTGCGGTCGGCCCCAGCCCGTTCATGTCGCGCTCACACAACGCGCTGTGCGACAGATGGACACACCCTCAGCCCATCACCGGCATACACCGCCGCGGCCTGCTACGATTGGCGGCTGTCCCCACTCGAGTTGGAGTCCGAGGCATGAGCGTGACCGGCGCACCCGTTGCTGCCATCGACATCGTCGCCGGCATCTGGACGCAGGAGGCGCTGTCGTTTCGCCCCGGCTGGCAGGAGGAGTTCTTCGCCGGCAAGATGAAGGCGAAGACGAGCATGCAGGGAATGCCGCTCGACGACATGCTGGCCCAGATGGCTGATGCAGGCGTCGAGCGGGCGTTCCTCTTCGCCCCGAAGGCGGGCCGCAAGGGACTCCCGGGTTCATTTCATTTGCCGTACGAGATTGTCGCGCGCGCCATTGAGAAGTATCCGGGCCGCTTCTACGGCCTCGCGGGCCTCGACCCGTTCGAAGGCATGCACGGCGTGCGCGCGCTCGAGGACGCCGTGAAGAACATGGGATTCATCGGCGCTCACCTTTATCCGCACTGGTTCGACCTGCCACCCGATCACGCGAAGTACTACCCCTTCTACGCCAAGTGCTGTGAACTCGGTGTGCCGATCCAGATGCAGGTCGGGCAGTCGATGGTCTACGCAAAGGAGCAGCCGATGCGCAGTGTCGGGCGTCCGATCCTGCTCGACGGCATCGCCTGCGATTTTCCGGAGCTCAAGCTCATCGGCATCCACGTTGGCATCCCCTGGGCCGACGAGATGATCGCGATGGCGTGGAAACACGCGAACGTGTACATCGGCTCAGACGCACACAGCCCGAAGTTCTGGCCACAGGGTTTCGTGAACTACATCAACACCTACGGACAGGACAAGGTGCTGTTCGGCACGGATTTTCCCGTACTCGGCTTCAAGCGCACCATGGACGAAGTGCTCGGCCTCGGGCTGCGTCCCGAGCCCCTTCGCAAGTTCCTGCGCGACAACGCGTTGCGCGTCTACGGATTGGCGGCGCAAGCCACGGCGGGCTGAGGGCAGCGCGCAACCTCAGTCCGCGCCTTGCGATACGGTTTTCGCCGCACCCTCCGCGGTCATCGCCGCACCACTCGCGAGCAGTGAATCAATCGCGGACTCGTCGAGACCAGCCTCACGCAGCACTTCACGGGTGTGTTCGCCGAGGCGCGGCGCATGACGCTCGATACTCGCGGGAGTCGCGCTGAAGTTCACCGGGAACGCCGGCAACTTGAGCTTGCCTTCGGTCGGGTGATCGACTGACCGCCAGAAGCCCACGGCCTCGAGGTGCGGATCGGTCGCCAGGTCCTCGAGGCTGTTCACGACGATCGTCGGCACGCTCGTTGTGGAGAACAGATCGAGCCATTCGCGCGTGGTGCGCGCCGCCATGATCTTCGCGGTCTCTGAATAGGTTGCATCGATGTTGCGCACGCGATCCGCGAGTGTCTTGAAGCGCGGGTCGGCGAGCAGATCCGGGCGATCGACCACGTTGCAGAAAGTGACCCAGTGTGCGTCGAGGTACGGCAGGATGGCGATGTAACCGTCTTGCGTCGGATACGGCCGGCGCTCCCTGCTCATCAGGCGCGTGTAGCCTGGCCCGCCGATCGGCGGATCGAAGCTCATGCCCCAGAGATGCTCGCCCATCACGAAGTGCACCATCGTCTCGAACATCGGCACTTCGATGTCCTGGCCTTCGCCGGTGCGCTCGCGATGCAGAAGCGCCGCGAGCACGGCGTAGACGACCGTCATCGCAGTCGTCTTGTCGGCCACGACGGTCGGCAGGTAGCGCGGTTCGCCGAGCACCAGCTTGTTGAGCATCGCAATGCCGCTCACCGCCTGGATCGAATCGTCGAGCGCGCCCTTGGCGCCGTAGGGACCCTGCTTCGAGTAGCCGTACGCTCCGCAGTAGATGATCCGTGCATTCACCTTCTTCAGATCCGCGTAATCGAGTCCGAGCTTCGTCATGACCTGCGGGCGGTTGTTGTGCACGAATACGTCCGCCGTCGCGACCAGCTTGAGCAGCGCCTCGCGCGCTCCCGGCTGTTTGAGATCGAGCACAATGCTGCGCTTGTTGCGGTTGCAGGTGAGATAGAGCGCCGCCATGCCGGGATGCCGCGACGCGCCGAGCGTGCGGTTGCTGTCGCCGCGCGGCGCCTCGATTTTCACTACATCGGCGCCCATGTCGCCGAGAAACTGGCAGGCCCAGGGGCCGAGAACTACGCTGGTCAGTTCGACGACACGAATGC
>Ga0073902_10001837_pt1 | contig 11344 bp, 13 predicted proteins | sample KloWWTmeKNB19Kit_FD_66667 | JGI IMG/M metagenome (GOLD analysis project Ga0073902, IMG submission 66667) | Active sludge microbial communities from Klosterneuburg, Austria, studying microevolution and ecology of nitrifiers - Klosterneuburg... | ecosystem: Engineered > WWTP > Aerobic digester >...
CCGGGCGCGAGACGCTGTTCAACGCGCACCTTGGCGAGCCTTTCATTGCACCCCCGCCCTGGCAGAGGCACCGCAGGTCCATCGTCAGGTACGAACGCGATTTCTGGGGCGCGCCGCCAGCCGAAGTCGAGGTGCGGCGCTTCCAGCGCTTCGCCGAGGCGCTTTCTCTGGGGGCTGCTGCCGGCGCGGCGCAGCTCCGTGAGCTGGCTGGCGACAGGGAGGCCTACGTCGTCGTGCATGTTTCCGACCTGTACAAGCTCGGCCTGCTGCACCGCGAGCGGCTCGGTGTCGCCTACAAGGACTTTCCGGTCAGGGGCGACCTGCACGGACCGATCAGCTTCGTAAAGCGCTGGATGGGCGACCACCACTACGCTGCTTACGCCGTGCACGAGCTGTCGGACAGCCAGGCCCGCGCCTATTTCCTGGCCGATGCCCGCAGCGGCAATACCCTCCTCGCGCAGATGCTGCCGCTCAGCACTTCCCGCCCGGCGGAGCTGCAGGCCCTGCAGCTGGTCCATCAGCACGGTGGCTACTGGGTGTACAGGATCCCGGCTCGTCCAGGGAGTGCGCCATGAGATCGCGTTTGCTGCTTGCTGCGGCGTTGCTGCTCACCGCCACCGCCACCGCCACCGCCGTCGCGGCGCCCCACTTTGAAGGCCGCAGGAAATGCGGTTCCTGCCATCGCAGTGAGCTTGAATCCTGGGAAAAGACTGTCCATGCCACGGCGATGGATTCACTCGCGCCAAACGCGAAAGTCGAGGCCAGGAAGAAGGCGAAGCTCGACCCGGGCAAGGACTATCGGCAGGATGCCGACTGCGTGGGCTGCCATTCGACCGGCGTCGGCCAGGAAGGTGGCTTCGATCCGAAGGAACCCGGCAAGTACCTCGTGGGCGTGGGATGTGAGAGCTGCCACGGCCCGGGTTCGGAGTATCGGCTCCTTCACCGCAAGGCCGGCCAGGCCTTTGAGAAGAAACAGCAGTCGACGCCGCGCCAGCAGCTGGCCGACGCCGGACAGGAGTTCCATTTCGAGGAGCGTTGCGCCGCCTGCCACCTGAACTACAAGGGCTCGCCCTGGGCGGGAGCGAAGCCGCCCTATACGCCCTTCACCCCGGCACTCGACAAGAAGTACGGCTTTGATTTCGGCAAGGCAGTGCGCAACGACAAGGCCATGCACGAGCACTTCAAGCTCGAGAATGTATTTGTCGGTCCTCCGCTGCCCTCGTTCCACAAGGACTTCCAGGCGAGGGCTCGGCCGGCCACCAAAGCCGAAGAAGAATAGCCATGGCCGGCAGGCTGCGCGGGTACCTGAAGCGGCACGGTGGTGCGCTCGCACTCGGCGCCGCTGGCTCAATCGCACTGCTGGCTGTGCTGTTCGGCGGAGAAGCCGCGCTTTCCAGGACGAGCTTCTGCGTCAGCTGCCATTCGATGAGCTACCCGGCAGAGGAGCTCAGGAACTCCACCCACTACGGGGCCCTCGGTGCCAACCCGGAGTGCAAGGATTGCCACATTCCGCAGGGGCTCGCGAACTTCCACCTGGCCCTGGAGACGCATTTCATTGACGGCGCGCGCGAACTGTTCCTTGAGTTCAGGAACGATTACTCGGACATCGACCAGTTCGACGCGCGACGCGCCGATATGGCGTACGCGGCGCGCATGAACCTCAAGCGCTGGGACAGCGTCACCTGTCGCACCTGCCACAAGAATCCGCAGCCGCCCGGCGCCGACGCCAGGGCTGCACACGGGAAGATGCGCACACAGCAGGCCACGTGCATCGACTGCCACCAGAACCTGGTGCACGCAGAAGTACCCGAGACCGATCTCGACGCCAGCCTTGCCCGGGGGAAAATGGTCACAAGACAAGACTGAGTCTTGCGCGATGCACGTCGTGGCCCTATGGACTTGGCAGAATGCGAGTCTTAGCATGAAACCATAACAAGACAGCCCGTCGTACAGCCGAAGGGGACGCCGTGGAGACTCCGATCTCGCTCGACCCTTGCAGCCGGCACTCCCTGCAGGCTCAACTGCACGAGCAGGTGCGCAAGCTGATTCTCGGCGGCCGGTTGAAGCCAGGCATGCGCATGCCCGCCAGTCGCGCCCTGGCCATGCAACTGGGCGTGTCTCGCAATACCGTCATACTGGCCTATGAGCGCTTGACCGCCGAGGGCTATCTGCAGGCACGGGGAGCTGTTGGCACGTTCGTCAACCACGACCTTCCCGACGACTGCCTTGCTGCCAGGCGCCTCGCCTCGGGCGCAGGGAGTGGGGTGCAGCATTCCCTCCAGCACCGTCCGATTGCATTCGAAGGTCGCGCCCAGGCCATCCTCAATGGCAGACAACTGGCCTGCGATTTCCAGCTCGGCCGGCTCGACCCGCATTCCTTTCCGTTCAAGGCCTGGCGACGCCTCATTACCGACGCGCTGGCAAGGGCCGGCGCCCGCCTGACCGAATACGGGGATCCTGCGGGCTTGCTCGCCCTGCGGGAAGTCATCGCTGATCGCCTCGGCCCGACGCGCGGCATCAACGTCGATCCTGAACAGATCATCGTCATCACCGGATGCCAGGAGGGGTTCAACCTGACGGCGCGCCTGCTGCTGCGCGAAGGCGCAAGCGTGGCGATCGAGAACCCCGCCTATCAGGGTGCCGCCTGGCTTTACGAGAGCTACCGCGCGCGCCTCGCGCCGGTCAGGGTGGACGAGAAAGGCCTGTGCGTCGACGATTTGCCGGAAGCAGGGGCCGCGCTGCTCTACGTGACGCCCTCTCGCCAGTACCCGATGGGGTTCACGCTTGCACTTGAGCGCCGCCTGCGCCTGCTTGAATGGGCCAGGCGCACGGGTACCTACGTCGTGGAGGATGACTACGACAGCGACTTCCGGTATCGCGGTTCACCCATCACTGCGCTGATGGGCCTCGACAGCCACGGCTGCGTGATCTACCTGGGCACCTTCTCGAGGTCCATCGGCCCCGGATTGCGACTCGGCTACCTGGTCGTGCCGAAGCATCTGGCTGAGCCCGCACGCCAGATCAAGGCGTTGCTCGACAACGGCCATTCCTGGCTGGAACAGGCGGCGCTCGCCGGGTACATCGCGGGCGACGGCTATGAGAAGCACTTGCGCCGCATCCGCCAGAGTTATGCCGAGCGCCGCAACTGTCTCATCGATAACCTGCAGCGGCATTTTGGCGAAGTGACGGTGTCCGGCGCGGAGGCGGGCATGCACATCGCCTGGCACCTGACCGCTGACCTGCCGCGCGCGGCGGAATTGCAGGCCATGGCGGCGGGGTACGGTGTCGGCATCCATACCCTGCAGTCAGCCGCCGCCTACGACTTCGGCGGTTGTACCTATTCTGAACGAACCATCATGCTGGGTTTTTCCGCTCTCGATGAGCAGCAGATCCGCGCTGGCGTCGAGCGTATCGCCGCGGCGCTCGATGCAGCGCGCACGCCGGTGACCGCGACGGCCGACCCGCTCGGTACGGCAAACCAGGGAAGGGCATCGCGAAGGCGAATACGACCCGGGTCGCCCGCCATCGCCACCTTTCGCGCGGCAACCCGGTCGTTCTCCGGTTGAGGTGCGCGCACGATTTGTGCCTGAACGCTGCGTAAGAGGTGGTGCCGGGTTTTCGGTTATTCGGTTATTTCGGCGCTCCGCGCAAATAACCGAATAACCGAAAACCCGGCACCAATGGTCAGGCTCTCGTACTGAGCTCGCGATCGAGCGCACTGATACGTTCGAGGATGTCGCCGAAGCGCCTGCCGAGCGCCGTAAGCCGGTACTCGACGTGCGGCGGCACTTCCGCAAACACCTCGCGCTCGATCAACCCGAAGCGGAGCAGCTTGCGCAGCCTTTCGTTCAGCACCTTCGCGGTGAGGCCCGGCACTTCGCGCTGCATCGCACCCGGACGCGCGACGCCGCGCGTGACGAGATCGAGCACGATCAGCGACCACTTGCAGCCGACGATGTCCTCGACCATACGCGCGGCCGGCGGCGGACCTCCTGGCGAGGATTTTTTTCCGATGGCTGGCATCAATTTGCACCAAAAAGTAAGCAATGCACCGCCGCGTGCAGACTTCTGCGCGCGACTGCTCTTCCGTAGATTGTCGCTCGCAAGGCCGCTGTGGCCAACACCTGGGAGCTGCAAATGAAGATACGCCACCTCGCGGCGGGCGCCGCGCTCATCGCTGCGGTTGTCACCGGCGCCGCAATCAGTGCCGATAGCGCCACAGTGCCTTACCCGGAAGGCTACCGCGCCTGGCAGCACGTCAAGAGCATGGTGATCGAATCAGGTCACCCGCTGCATGCCTCGTTTGGTGGCATCCACCATCTCTATGCGAACGACGAGGCGATGAAAGGCTACAGCAGCGGGAGCTTTCCGGATGGCGCGGTGATCGTGTTCGACCTGCTCGAGGCGGTGTCGGCTGACAGCGCGATCACCGAAGGCAAGCGCAAGGTCGTCGGTGTAATGCACCGGGACGCAAAGAAGTACGCGGCGACCGGCGGGTGGGGCTTCGAAGGCTTCGCAGGCGACAGCAAGTCTGAGCGCGCAGTGGGTGACCAGGCGGCGACCGCCTGCTTCAGCTGCCACGCGCCGCAGAAAGCGCACGAGTACGTCTTCAGCCGATATCGACCGTAAGCCAGTGACCTGATTGCCGCCTGCCAGCCGTCGTGCTACGTTTGCGCTACCACGGTGAACGACAGACGGGAGGCTGGCATGGCCGAGACGACCACCATCCGATTGCCGCCCAAGCTGCGGGCCCGGGTTCGCACGCTTGCGGAGAAGTCGGGCCGATCGGCGCACAGCTTCATTCTTGAGGCAGTCGAGCGTTACGCGGCCTACGAGGAGGAAATGCGCAACCTGGTCAAGGAAGCGCTGGCTGCCGACGCTGATATTGAACGAACGGGTGAGGTGTATCGCGCCTCGGACGTTCACGCCTGGGTGGATCGATTGACGAAGGGCGAAGCCCCGCGGCCAAAGCCGTGGCAGAGATAGTCTATTCGGCACGCTCACTCGCAAACGTTCAGCGTGCATTCGATTCTCTGCGCGGCAAGAGCCCCGCAGCTGCGATCGCCGCGGCGATCGCGATCCGCACGGCTGTTGAAGCGCTCGCATTGCACCCATTGATAGGGCGTCGTATCGAAGGCGACCTGCGCGAACTCGTGATCTCGTACGGCGATTCCGGCTACATTGCCGTTTACCGGTATCTGGTAGCGGGCGATGAGGTGCGCATTCTTGCGATCCGCCACCAGCGAGAGATCGGCTACGTCCCCTGAAGGTCGCCAGCCATCACCTGCAGTGCAGTGATGGCGGCGAGCGCCGCGGTCTCGGTGCGCAGCACGCGCGGACCGAAGCGCGCCGCGAGAAAGCCGTGTCGGGCGGCTGCGACCGCTTCGCCGTCTTCAAGACCTCCTTCAGGCCCGATCAGCAGCGCGATGGAGGGGCACGGCGTGCCTGTGCCGCCCGTACCGTGCGCCCGAACAACGCTGGAGAGCGTGTCTGGCGCCTCCGGGGAGAGCAGCACACGCATCTCCGACGATGTGGCCAGCGCCAGCGCAGAGGGGAGATCCACGGGCGCATCGATCTGCGGCAACCGGTTGCGGCCACATTGTTCGCAGGCGCTTGCGGCCACCGCACGCCAGTGTTCGAGCTTCCTGCCTTCACGCCCCTGCGGGACGCGCATGACGCTGCGTCCGACCGCGACCGGCACGATGCGCGTCACGCCGAGCTCCGTCCCCTTCTGCACGATGAAGTCCATCTTCTCCCCGCGCGCGAGACTCTGCAGCAGCGTGATCGCGAGCGGCGATTCGCGCTCGAGGGGCAAGTGCGCGCCGACTTCGACGACCGCCGCGGCGCGCCCGGTGCGCACGAGCCGGGCGGGGTATTCCCCTCCACGACCATCGAACAGCGTGAGCGCATCTCCTGCGCGCAGGCGAAGGACACGCAGGACGTGCGCGCTCGCAGCGCGCCCGAGCTCCTGTTCGCTGTGTGCCGCAAGTGGATCGGCCGAGTAGACGCGCACCTGTCGCATGTTTCGATTGTGGCATGATCAATCCATGCCGCTCGACATCGACTCTGCCACCGGCCTCCTCAAGGATGTGCGGCAGGTACTCTCGCCCCATTGCGATGCGCGTCCGTCGGGCTCGCTGCCCGAACTGATCGTCGTGCACGGCATCAGCCTGCCACCCGGAGAATTTGGCGGTCCCTGGATCGATGCGCTCTTCACGGGGGGCCTGCCGCCCGCCGCGCATCCTTACTTCGAGGCGATCAGGGACGCCAGGGTTGCCGCGCACGCCCTCGTGCGACGCGACGGCTGCGTCACCCAGTACGTGCCCTTCACGCAGCGCGCCTGGCACGCGGGGGCCTCCGAATATTGTGGTCGCGCCGGCTGCAACGATTTCTCGATCGGCATCGAACTCGAGGGCACTGACGATCTGCCCTATGAGCGCGCGCAGTACGCGACGCTCGCTGCGCTCGTTCGCGCGCTGCTCGCGTGCTACCCGACCCTGTCACGTGAGCGCCTCGTCGGGCACAGTGACATTGCTCCGGGACGCAAGACGGATCCCGGCCCCGCATTCGACTGGTCGCGGCTGCGCGAACTGCTCGCATGAGCGCCGGGAACCGCCACCCGGCGCGCGTGCGCCGCGGCTACTGCGACACGGCGGCCGGGCAAGTGCATTACCGCGCGTGCGGCGAAGGCAAACCGCTCGTTCTGCTGCATTGGGCGCCAGCCTCCGGGCGTATGTACGAGCACCTGTTGCCGGCGTTCGCAGCTCGAGGCTTTCGCGCACTCGCGCCCGATATCCATGGCTACGGGCGGTCAGACAAGCAGGACGCAGGCTGGTCGATCGCCGATTACGCGCGCAACCTCGGTGAGACCCTGCGCGCGCTTGGGGCGTGGCCTGCGAATGTCGTCGGCGGCCACCTGTCAGCAGCCATTGCGACCGAGCTGGCGATCTCGGAGCCCGCGGGCATCACCTGTCTCGTGCTCGATGGCTCGCCCGCATGGACACCTGCGCAGCGTGCTGCACTGTTTCAGAGCTTCGCGGGGCTGTCTCCTGCGATCGCCGCGAACGGCAGCCACAAGACCTATGCCTGGGACATGATCGAGCGTTCGCTCACGCAGTGGGACGACCGCTTTCGCGTCACAGACGATACGCTGCCGGTGCTCTATGCCTATCTCTGCGATTATCTCGAGACCGGGCTCAGACCGAAACCCGCGCTCGGCGCCTACGACATGCTCGCGCGATTGCCGCAGCTGGCGGTGCCGGTGCTCGCGCTCACGGCCGAGACCGAGCCGCTGCGTCCGATGCATGAGGCCGTGCCCGAAGCGGTGCGCGGCGCGCAGCAACATGTCTTCCAGGGCGCGCATCCGCTCCTCGATCCGGCGAGGGCGGAAGAATACGTCGAGGTGATCGATCGCTTTCTGCGGACGGTGTGAGCACCGGCCGGGATCGTCAGCGGTCGCGCTCGTGCCGCCACAGGACTTCGCTGCCGCTTTCCGCCCGTGCCAGCACACGCGCGATCACGAACAGCAGGTCCGACAGCCGGTTGAGATAGCGCGGCACTTCGAGTGCGACGTGATCACCGTCCACGAGCGTCCAGACCTGTCGCTCCGCCCGGCGGCAGATGGTGCGGGCCATGTGACAGGCCGCGGCGGCTGGCCCACCGCCCGGCAGGATGAATTCCTTGAGCCGCGGCAGATCGGCGTTGAAGCGATCGAGGTCGTTCTCGAGCCTCACCGTGTGCTCGCCGGTGATGACGCGCGAACCCGGGATGCACAGCTCGCCGCCGAGGTCGAAGAGGTTGTGCTGCACCTCGGTGAGGCAGTGCCGGATGTCATCGGGCACTGACGGGTGCGCGAGCACCACGCCAATGGCGCTGTTCGCCTCATCGACGGTGCCGTAGGCCTCGACGCGCGCGTCGTCTTTCGGGACGCGCGTGCCGTCGCCGAGGCCTGTGGTGCCGTCATCCCCGGTGCGGGTGTAGATTTTCGAGAGTCGGTTCCCCATGCCCTCCAACGCTACTGGAACGCGAAGCGCGTCGCCAGCGTGAAACTCCTGCCGGGTGTGTTGTATCCGTGAACCAGCGTGTAGGACTCGTCCAGCGCGTTGTCGAGACGCGCCTGCACCCACCACCGGTCCGTGACCGCGAAGCGAGCCGTGGCGTTGACCAGTGTGTACCCGGCGAGGTGGACAGTGGACGGGAAGGCCACGTCGATCCGGTTGCCGGAGTATGTCAGATCGGCTCCGAGCGCAACGCGTCCGGCGCTGCGCTCGACGGCGAGCACATAGTTTTCGCGCGCCCGGCGCAGCAGGCGCTCGCCGGTGTCGCGATTGCGCGGGTCCTGAAGGGTCGCTTCGGCACGCACATGCCATCTTTCCCCGGTAAAGGCATAGCCCAGTTCAACCCCCTCGATGCGAGCCCGCTCCACGTTCTCGTTGCGGCCGTTGAAGGTCACCGGATCGAAGACGAACAGGATCAGGTCCTCGAGGTCGTTCCGCCAGGCGCTCGCGTAGACGCTGTGCTGCGTGCCGAACGGCTGACGCAGGCCGACCTCGACTTGCCGGGACACTTCCGGTGCGAGCGAGGGGTTGCCGCCGTAACCGAAGCGATCGGTGCTGTCGGGCGCGCGAAAGGCGCGGCCGGCGCCGATCGTCAGGCGGGTCGCGGTGGGCAGCACAAGGCCATACTCGGTGTTCCACGTGACCTCGTTGCCGAAGGTCTCATGGTCGATGACGCCGACCGCAGCGAGAAAACTGTGGCGCCCGCGGCTCAAGCGGTCCTGCGCGAAGAACTGGTTGACGGACGTGTCGACATCGAACGACGTGCCGTAGGAAAGCGCTTCAGTGTTCTCGCGCGTCAGCAGCGCGCCGAGAGTCAGCTCATTGCCTTCGCCGAGCCGCATGTCCGTCTGCAGTTCGAGGCCATTGCGGGCGGTGCGCAGGAAGTCGTACGGCGGCGTGGCGACGCCCAGTGTGTTCTGCTTCTGCTCGATCTCGTCCTGGACGCGCGTGACGGCCGCACGCACCTTCATGCCGCCGCGCGGCCGCCACAGCGACTCGAGTGCGTAGCTCTCGTTGACATAGTCCTGGTCGACCGGTGCGAGGCTCGCCACCCAGGTAAGCGGATCGAACACGGTGGTCGAGTAGCCGACGTTGCCTGCCGAGCGCCAGGCGCGCGCGCGAAGATCGAGTGACCCGGCGGGCGCATAGTCGGCGGCGAGATTGAGCGTGAGGTCGTCGTAACCGCGGTCGACCGCGTCACCGGTGCGCGTCGGAAAGCCGTCGCTCTCGCGATAGTCGACCCCGAAGCCGAGCCCCGCAGCCTCGCCGAGCGGGAGGCCGCCGCCGAGACCGCCCGCGACGATGCTGTAGCGCCCGCCCGATGCGTAGCCGCTGAGGCCGCGAGCGCCCGCGGCGTTGGTGATGATGTTGACGACGCCGCCGATCGCGTCTGATCCGTACAGCGTGGAGCGGGGTCCTTTCACGACCTCGATACGGCGCACGGCCTCCGGCGCGATGTTCTGCAGCGCAGGGCTGCCGATCGTGCCGGGGTTCACGCGTACACCGTCGATCAGCACGACGGTGTGATTGCTGTCGGTGCCGCGCATGAAGAGCGAGGTGGGCTGACCGGGACCCCCGGTGCGCGCGAGCTCGATGCCCGCGTGCGTGCGCAGGAGCTCACCGACATCGGGAGCGAGCGAACGCTCGATTTCGTTGCGATCGATCACGAAGAGCGGCGCCGCCAGGTCCTCGAGCGGAACTGCGGTGCGTGTCGCGGTGACGACGATTTCCTCGAGCGGCCCCTCGGCCGCCAAAGCAGGGATGGCAGTGCCCATCGCGAGAGTGACGAACACGGAGGCGGCGGCGCGCGCCGCAGCAAATGCAGTCGACATTGAAGCAGTCCTTTCCCCATGCACGCCCGCATGGTTGGTGTGTGACAACTGGAACCGATGCCAGGCCGGTCTCCGGACTCGCAGGATGAGGCCTTCCGGGAGGGGTCCCGGTGTCCTCGCCGCATCGCCTTCCCGCGCATTGCGCAGTGGCGTCTCCCCGTGGAGACCGATGCGGCTCTCGCCTGCTTACCGTTGCGGCGGCAGTGCCGGAATCGCGCGTCGCGCTTCACCGGCTTCCCGTACACCTTGGCAGCGGGCGAACTCTATCACATACACTCGCGGTTCTATGTCACTCGCCGCCGAACTCGCCGCCGCGCTTGATGCCGCGCGTGCAGCCGCCACCGTCATCAACGCGCTCTACCGGCGCAATCTCGCCATCACGACCAAGGCCGACCGGTCGCCGGTCACCGAAGCGGATGTCCGCTCGGAGGAAGCGATCCGTGACGTGCTGATGAGGCGTTTCCCGGCTTACGGCTTCTATGGCGAGGAAACCGGTCGCAGCGCCATGGGCGCCGAGAGCATCTGGCTCGTCGATCCGATCGACGGCACCAAATCGTTCGTGCGGGACTGCCCCTTCTTCTCTACGCAGATCGCGCTGCTGCGCGGCGGCGAACTGGTGCTCGGCGTGTCGAGCGCACCGGCCTATGGTGAACTCGCCTGGGCCACGCGCGGCGAGGGCGCCTTTCTCGACGGCGAGCGCATTCGGGTCAGCACGACCCGCGCGCTCGAGGATGCCATCGTGTCAACCGGCAATCTCAAGACTCTCGCGCGTGCGCCGCAGCGCTGGGCGCACTACGCCGATCTTGTGACCCGGGTGAGCCGCATCCGCGGCTACGGCGATTTCGTGCACTACCATCTGCTCGCGCGCGGTTCGCTCGACGTTGTGCTCGAGTCCGACGTCAACATCCTTGACATCGCGGCGCTCACCGTGATCGTGCGCGAGGCGGGCGGCGTGTTCACCGATCTCGAGGGTGGTGCAGTAGGTCTCACGACGACCTCCGTGCTTGCGGCGAACGGGCCGCTGCACGCGCTCGTTGCGCCGCTCTTTACGCAGTGACAAACACGCGCCGTTCCTCGACCGCTGTTTCCACCACGCGCACGAGATAGAGCGCAGAGAGGTTTTCAGCCGTGAGCACTGCGTGCGCCGGACCCGCGAGCCAGCGACCGTCGCCGAAGAGCAGCACCACACGGTCGGCGTAGCGCGCCGCCATCGTCGGGTCGTGCAGTGTCGCGACGACCGCGCAGCCGCCGTGTGTCTGCTCGCGAAACAGATCGAGCACCGCGAGCTGGTGGTGCGGGTCGAGATGGTTCGTCGGCTCATCGAGCAGATAGAGCGCCGGGTGCTGGGTGAGGAGCGTCGCCATCGCGACGCGGCGCTGCTCCCCGCCCGACAATGTGCCCGTCAGGCGCGCGGCGCTGTCCCCGAGCCCCACGCGCGCGAGCATCGAGCGCGCG